>Ga0129312_1000081_pt1 | contig 99319 bp, 97 predicted proteins | sample O827metagenome_FD_94434 | JGI IMG/M metagenome (GOLD analysis project Ga0129312, IMG submission 94434) | Orangutan group fecal microbial communities from Wisconsin, USA - O827 metagenome | ecosystem: Host-associated > Mammals > Digestive system > Large intestine > Fecal | place: USA: Wisconsin... | reverse complement strand
CCACGGTGCAGGGGGTGCTGAACGGCCTGAACGAGGCCCGTCAGGCCCACACCGCCCGGCAGGATAACCCCCATGCCGTGACCGCCCAGCAGACCGGCGCCTACACCCACCAGAAGGTGGGCACGGTGCACCGGCTGACCGGCAGCGGGGCCTGCGGCCGGGTAAAGCTGACCGCCAATGTGGCGGCAGGCGACACCCTGCAGGTGAACGGCAAAACCGTGCCGGCTTATGTGGGCGGCGAAGCCTTTGCCGACGCCTTGGCGGGCGAGGCGCTGAGCGGCCGCTGGCTGAGCTTTGTGTGGGACGGTGCCCAGGTAAATTTTAAGGGCGGCGGGGGCCTGTCCGCCACAAAGCTGGCCCTCGCCGATGCAGTGCCCGCGGACGTGCGCCGGGGCAGGACCTTTTATGCCCGCGGCCGCGGTCTTCAGACCGGCACCGCCGAATACCCGCAGTATCTGGGGGTGGTGTCCGCCACCATCGGCGCGAACGCCGTGCTGGCGGACTACACCCTGACGCCGGGCGTCTGGCGCATTGTGGCGGCGGCCTGGCGGGACAACCGGGAATACGGCTACATCGCCGTACAGGTGGGCGGCACCGAGCACGGCGGCATCGAGCCGACCTACGGCCACGGCCGGGTGCTGGATGTGACTCTGAACCTGACCGAGAACACAGGCTGCCGCGTGCTGACCCGCTCCGACTATGTGGTGGGCGGCTGCTGGGCCATTGTGCGGCAGCCCTGACCCCTTTGCGCAGCCCGGCGGCCAGCGGCGCGGCAGAACGTGGCAGGGAAAGCCGCCGCACCCCGGGCAGCGCGCAGACATCCAATGGAAAGGAGCGGATTATGGCAAGAAAACTGGTAAGCCTGGCACAGTATGAGATGCAGGCGGCCGCCCACAAGGGCGGCGCCAAGGAGATGTACAACAACAGCGGCTGGAGCGTGGGCAACAATGCGGCCCGCAGCACCGGGCAGAGGGCGGCGGCCGCCTCTTCCGGCAAGCGCACGGCCGGGGCTTCGGCGGGCACGGCCGCGGGGGCGGGCAGCACGGCCCAGAGCCAGCTGCTGGAGCTGTACAGCGCCCAGCAGGCCGCCCTGCGGGCCGCCCGGCGCGCGGCCTATGAGAGCACGGTGGCCGACCAGCAGCGGCAGTATCAGCTGAACCTGGGCCGGGTGAACGCCGCCGCCGACCAGGCCCTGCGGGAGGCGTACCTGAACAAGATGGAGAGCCTGAAGGGCCTGAACCAGGCGCTGACGGCCCAGGGGCTTTCCGGCGGGGCAAGCGAGACGGCGCTGGCCGGGCTGTACAACAACTACGGCAGCGCCCGCGGCCAGATCGAGGCCCAGCGGCTGGAGCAGCAGGGCAGCCTGCAAAGCACCCTTCAGGCCAACCTGGCGGCGGCCTACAACACCATGAAAACCGGCGAGATCAGTGACCTGAAGAGCTTTGCCAGCGATCTGGCCCGGTTTTATGCCTCCAACGCGGGCAAGACGGTGAGCACCGGGCAGGGCGGCGAGGGGGCCTCGGCCATCTGGTATGCGCTGGCCCGCCGTGCCCTCGGCACCGGAGCGGACAGCGATGAGGTGCAGCGCCAGCTGAGCGGCGCCGGGGCGGACCGGCAGATGGTGGAGCAGATCATGGCCCTGCTCAGCGACGGCTGAACCAGCCCCCAAACCCATAAAAACGCGGCGTGCCCGTTGAGCGGCACGCCGCGTTTTGCTGTGCAGAAAAAGCGCCCCGGGCCGGGGATGCGGCCCCCGGTTTTGGATGAAATGGATTTTGGCCATGCTTTATGACGCAAAAGCAGTGGGAAACGGGGACGAAGCGGCAAAAAAATCCGGGCACAACTTGACCCGGCGCAAGGAAAACAGTACACTAAAGATGTGTGAAGGAGCCGCCCGGCGGGAGCGCTTTTGCTGCGGGCGGCCATGAGGAATTTTAGAAAGCGAGGTGGGAGCGCGTGGACGCTGATCCCGGTCGATTGTGCAAGAACAACTTTTCCATCGGGGCGGTGTGCCTGCGCTGAACCCGGCAGGGTACCCTGCCCCGGGCCGGTGCGGTGTGCTGCCCTGGCCCCAACGAAAGCAGGTGTACCAATGATTTCTATTTATCTCACCGATTGCGGCCGGCTGCTGGAGCAGGATCAGATCTGCCCCGGCGCCTGGATTCACATGAGCGCTCCCAACGAGAAGGAGATCGGCCGGGTGTGCGCCCAGCTGCATGTGGACCCCGACCTGGTGCGGGCTTCCCTCGACGAAGAGGAGCGAAGCCGCATTGAACAGGAGAACGGCACCACCCTGATTCTGGTGGACACCCCCGTGGTGGACAACGACGGCCACGCCACCTATTATTCCACCATCCCCTTCGGCATCATCCTGACGGGCGAAAACATCATCACCGTCTGCCTGAAGGACGTGGCCCTGCCCCGGGCCGTGACCGGCGGGCAGGTGAAAAATTGCAGCACCAAAAAGCAGAAGCGCATGGCGCTGCAGTTCCTGTACCGGAACTCCACCCTGTTTCTGACGCTGCTGCGCCAGATCGACAAGGCCTCCAACCAGGTGGAGAACGAGCTGCACAAATCCATGCAGAACAAAGAGCTGATTCAGATGCTGGGGCTGGAAAAGAGCCTGGTGTACTTCTCCACCAGCCTGAAGGGCAACGAGATCGTGCTGGAAAAGCTGCTGCGCATGAACTTTGTGCGGGATTACCCCGAGGACACGGACCTTTTGGAGGACGTGATCATCGAGAACAAGCAGGCCATTGAGATGAGCAACATCTACCGGGACATTCTCTCGGGCACCATGGATGCGTTTGCCAGCGTGATCTCCAACAACCTGAACATCGTGATGAAGCTGCTGGCCGCCGTCACCATCATTCTGACGGTGCCCACCATCGTGTTCGGCCTGTGGGGCACCAACGTGCCGGTACCCTTCGAGCACAGCCCCTTCGGCTTTGTCATTGTGCTGGGGCTTGGGCTGCTGGCCACGTTGGCCGCCGTGCTGCTGGCCAAGGGCCGCAAGTGGCTGTAAGCGGCCGCCTTTCACCTCAAAAAAGCAGGGCCTCCGTTTTCCGGCGCTTTTGCCGGACGAGCGGAGGCTGTTTTTGTGTGCGGGGCCGCCGCGCACAGCGGGCAAAAAGTGCCGCCGCCTATCTGGCGCAAGCCCGCGCTTTATGCTATACTGTATTGCGTGTGAGCCTGCCGCCGCTCAGCGGCCCGGTGGGCAAACCTGGAACCAAACCCTGCGCCGGGGCCTGCCGGCGTTTTTGAAAGGATGTTGTGACCAATATGAAGTGCATCAAAACCCCCATGAAGGGCATGAACGATTATCTGCCCGGCGATATGCGCCTGCGGGAGTATGTCATCGGCCAGATCAAGTCCACCTACGGCAGCTACGGCTTCTGCCCCATCGAGACCCCCTGTGTGGAGCACATTGAGAACCTGACCAGCAAGCAGGGCGGCGAGAACGAGAAGCTCATCTTCAAGATCCTCAAGCGCGGCGAAAAGCTGGCCGGTGCCGAAAGCCAGCAGGACCTGTGCGACAGCGGCCTGCGCTATGACCTGACCATGCCGCTCTCCCGCTACTACGCCAACAACATGGCCCAGCTGCCCAGCCCCTTCAAGGCGCTGCAGATCGGCAATGTGTGGCGTGCTGACCGCCCCCAGAAGGGCCGCTTCCGCCAGTTTACCCAGTGCGACATCGACATTCTGGGCGATGCCACCAACCTGGCCGAGATCGAGCTGATGGGTGCCACCACCACCATGCTGTGCAAGCTGGGCTTCACCGGCTTCACCGTGCGCGTGAACGACCGGCAGATCCTGAAGGCCATGGCCCAGGCCTGCCAGTTTGAGGAGGCCGACTTCGACAAGGTGTTCATCATTCTGGACAAGATGGACAAGATCGGCCTGGAGGGCGTGAAGAAGGAGCTGCTGGACGCCGGCTTCGCCCAGGAGAGCGTGGAAAAGTACGTGGCCTGGTTTGAGCGGGCCGGTCAGGGCCTGTCCGCCCGGGAGTTCTGCGGCGAGGGCCTGGCGGATGTGCTGGACCCCAAGGTGCTGGACGGCCTGGACGAGATCCTCAGCTGCGTGCAGGCAGGGGCTTCCGGCGACTTCAAGCTGGCCTTTGACCCCACCCTGGTGCGCGGCATGAGCTACTACACCGGCACCATCTTTGAGGTGGAGCTGCCCGGCTTCAGCGGCAGCATTGCCGGCGGCGGCCGCTACGACGAGATGGTGGGCCACTTCTGCGGCCAGAAGGTCTGCGCCTGCGGCTTCTCCATCGGCTTCGAGCGCATCATCACCATCCTGAAGGATCAGGGCTACCAGATCCCGGACGACACCCGCAAGGTGGCCTTCCTGGCCGAGAACGGCCTGAGCGCCGAGAAGAAGGTGGCCATGTTCCAGGAGGCCGCCGCTCTGCGCGCCGAGGGTGTGCAGGTAATGGTGACCACCCGCGCCAAAAACGCCAAGCACCAGAAGGAGACCCTGCGCGGCCAGGGCTATGAGGAGTTCAAGGAGTTCTTCCGCCGGGAGGACTGAGCGCCGGAACCCTTCTGCACAGCAAATGTAAAAAAGAAAACCGGACGGGTTCTCCCGCTGCCCTGCGGCGGAAAGGCCCGCCCGGCTTTTTTATCTTTACGGGCAGGCGGCCTGCCCGGCCGTGCGCCCCCTTGCGCCGGGGAAGAAAAACGGCTACAATAAGGTGGCCCTCCGCACAGGAGCGGGGCCGCCCGGCATAGAATGGGACGGCCCGGGGCAGGCGAACTGCCCGGCATTTCCCCGGAAAGGAGCATCTCTCATGAGTGTACCGCACATTGACCCGGCCCAGGCCATCCAGAAGATGGACGCGGGCGAGGCGCTGGTGGTGGACGTGCGCCAGCCGGATGAGCACGAGCTGCAGCGCATTCCCGGCTCGCTGCTGCTGCCGCTGGACGACATCAACGCCGAAAGCGCCGCGCGGGTGCTGCCGGATAAAAACGCGCTGACCTATGTGTATTGCCGCAGCGGGGTGCGCAGCACCGCCGCCTGCGAAAAGCTGGAGGCACTGGGCTACACCAACCTGTACAACCTGGGCGGCCTGACCACCTGGCCCTACGAGGTGGAGTGAGCCTTCCGCATTTACACAAAAAAGCAGCCGGACCGTTTTCGCGGTCCGGCTGTTTCCTTTTATAAGTTGAAAAGAAGGGCAGATTCACTGGGAGATGTCTTCGGGCACATCGATCCAGCCCCGGCACTCCACCTTGCCCTCCATGGGCACCACATAGGGCATACAGTAGCCGATGCGCTGGTCCTTCACAAAGCGGCGGATGACCCCGCCGTGGGTGACCACAATGACCTTGTCGTAGGAGAGATAGCGGCTGAGCACGTTAGTCACCCGGTCGGTTAGTTGTTCCACGGTTTCCCATGGGCGCTCGCCGCCCTCGGGCCAGCAGCCCCGGCAGGCAAGAAATTCCTGGTGCAGCTGCTTCATTTCCTCCCGGGTGTGGGGGGCGCCGCTGCGGTCGGCCATCAGCTCGTGCAGGTCCGGCTCCACCGCCAGCGGCAGGCCGGTTGCCCGCACGATCTCTGCGGCGGTCTGCAAGGCGCGGGTGTACGGGGAAGAGAGCACCAGCTGTGCCCCGGCCAGCGCCGGGTGGGCGGCCACCTGGCGGGCCTGCTGCAAGCCCTTTTCACTGAGGGGCACCAGACCGAACCCCTGCCCATTGATGCCGCCCCGCACGCAGGCGGAGTAATCCGGGTCGCCGTGCCGAATCAAGACAAATTCCATGGGGGCCCTCCTTTGTGCGGAGGGGGCGGGTGCCGCAGGGCAGCCCGCACCGCTCAGCGTCAATGGGGCCGAAGGCGGCTGCCCGCAGCCCCGTTCTTTTTCTGTTTTTATGCTACATACCTCTGCGGTGGTGTATTTGGTCTTAGTATAGCATACCGACGGTGCAAATGCATCCTTATTTTGTGCATAATTTTGCCGTTTTCGGCCACACTGTTTCCAAAACCAAAAGGAGGCGCTTGGTATGGTTGCCATTGTGGATCGGGAGGGGTGCATCGGCTGCACCCTGTGCACGGGGGTGTGCCCGGAGGTCTTTCAGATGGAGGATGGGCTGGCCCGGGGCGGGCCGGTGCCCACCGGGCTGGAAAGCGCTGCCGCCGATGCAGCGGACAGCTGCCCGGTGTCGGTCATCCGGCTGGAGTAAACAAAAAGGCGGCGCTGCTTCCCAGATTCGGGAGCGGCGCCGCTTTTTTGCGCGTGTGTAAAACAAAAAAAGGTCACTTGCTTTCGCAAGTGACCTTGGTGCGCTGGAAGGGACTCGAACCCCCGACCTTCTGATTCGTAGTCAGACACTCTATCCAGCTGAGCTACCAACGCGGAACATGATGTATTATAGCCCCGGGTGGCAGGAAAGTCAACACTTTTTGAAAAACTTTTTTGAGAAAATCGCAAAAACCTTAAAAATATGCGATAAAACGAAATAAAAATCAAAATATTTTTTGAGATTTTTTGGAGAAACCAGGCAGAAACCGGACCGGATTTCCCTCAAAAACCACAAAAAGCGCAAAAAGTCCATGCAAAACGGCGAAAAATCCATGAATCAAAAGGCGGCGGAAGGCCCGCGGCGGGCCGAAAACGGCGCAATTGCCACGTGCGCCCCGGCGGGCGGCGGAAAAAGCCGGCCAAATTTGGCCGTACGCCGCTCAAACCCGTGACCTGCAGGGCAGAATATGCTATACTGTATATGTTTATTGGCAAAAGAAGCGGGCGGCTGCCTGCGGCCAAAGGCCGCGCCTGCCCGCAGAATGCCCGGGGCGGCCCGGAATACAAAGAAATAAGGAGTACTTACCATGAGCCATGTGACCATTCCCCAGGGGTACCAGCCCCTGCTTGGGCTGTACGATACCCAAAAGGCCATCGGCCTGACCAAGCGTCTGTTTGAGGATGCGCTCAGCGGGGCGCTGAACCTGCGCCGTGTGTCCGCTCCGCTGTTTGTGGAGGCGGCCAGCGGCCTGAACGACAACCTGAACGGCGTGGAGCGCCCGGTGTCCTTCACCATGAAGGAAGGCGGCGGGGAGATTCAGGTGGTGCACTCGCTGGCCAAGTGGAAGCGGCTGGCCCTGCGGGACTACGGCTTCTCGGCAGGCGAGGGCCTGGTGGCGGACATGAACGCCATCCGGCGTGATGAGGACCTGGACAACCTGCACTCCATCTATGTGGACCAGTGGGACTGGGAGAAGATCATCACCGCGGAACAGCGCAATACGGATTTCTTGAAGGAAACGGTGCTCAAGATCGCCGGTGCGCTGGAGAGCACCCGCCGCACCCTGATGGCGGTGTTCCCGGAGCTGACCGCCAGCCGCTTGGGCCGGCTGGATCAGGTGACCTTTGTGACGACGCAGGAGCTGGAAGACCGCTGGCCCGACTACACCCCCAAGGAGCGGGAGAACGCCATCGCCAAAGAGGCAGGTACGGTGTTCCTCATGGGCATCGGCGGGGCGCTGGCCAGCGGCAAGCCCCACGACGGCCGCGCGCCCGACTACGACGACTGGGCGCTGAACGGCGACCTGCTGTGCTGGGACCCTGTGCTGAACTGCGCGGTGGAGCTGTCCAGCATGGGCATTCGGGTCAGCCCCGAAAGCCTGGACCGGCAGCTGACCATCGCGGGCTGTGACGACCGCCGCAGCCTGCCCTTCCACAAGGCGCTGCTGGCGGGCGAGCTGCCCCTGACCATGGGCGGCGGCATCGGCCAGAGCCGCCTGTGCCTGCTGCTGCTGGGCTGTGCCCACATCGGCCAGGTGCAGAGCAGCGTGTGGGACGCCGACACCCGTGCCGCCTGCGCCAAGGCGGGCGTGCCGCTGCTGTAACCGAGAAGGCTCCCTCGCAGGAGGGGGCCTTTTTTGCTGAAAAATTCATTTTTGGCGCAAATGTGTATTTTCAAAACCGCCGTTTGTATGTTATACTAATCTAATAGTTTCTCTTTTGGGCGCGGTGTATCGCTGCACCGCGCCGGGAAAAGAGGGGGAAGCCGGGGCAGACCCCGGCGGTGACAAGGCGGGCCGCAAATCTGGCATGGCCCGCCCGGGAAGGAGCGAATCAAGTTACAATGGACAGCGGTATGTTACTTATTCTGGGGGCCATCGCGGTCTACCTGCTGCTCATGCTGGGGGTGGGCATCTACTACTCCAAAAAGAACAGCACGGTGGACGACTTTTATCTGGGCGGGCGCAAGCTCGGCCCACTGGTCACGGCCATGAGCGCCGAGGCCAGCGATATGTCCAGTTGGCTGCTGATGGGCCTGCCCGGCGTGGCTTACCTGAGCGGCATCTGTGATGCCTCCTGGACGGCCATCGGCCTGGCGGTGGGCACCTACGTCAACTGGCTGGTGGTGGCCAAGCGCATCCGCGTGTACAGCCACCGGCTGGGGGCCATTACCGTGCCCGAATTCCTTTCCAAGCGGTATCATGACGACAAGAACCTGCTCAGCTGCATTGCGGCCGTGGTGATCGTGGTGTTCTTCGTGCCCTACACCGCCTCCGGCTTTGCGGCTTGCGGCAAGCTGTTCACCAGCCTGCTGGGGCTGGATTACCTGCCCACCATGATCGTGTGCGCTTTGGTGATCGTGGTATACACGGCCATGGGCGGCTTTCTGGCGGCGTCGGTCACCGACCTGATCCAGAGCATCGTGATGACCATCGCGCTGGTGGTGGTGCTGTGCTTCGGCGTGCAGCAGGCCGGCGGGCTGGATGCGGTTCTGGCCAACGCCCAGGCCATGCCCGGGTATCTGGCCATGACCGCCACCCACGACGCGGCGGCCAACGCGGCTTCGCCCTACGGCGCGATCACCATTTTTTCCACCCTGGCCTGGGGCCTGGGCTACTTCGGTATGCCCCACATTCTGCTGCGCTTTATGGCCATTGAGGACGAAAACAAGCTGAAGGTGAGCCGCCGCATCGCCACGGTGTGGGTGGTCATCTCCATGGCGGTGGCGGTGTTCATCGGCGTGGTGGGCAACGGTATGACCAAAGTCGGCGCCGTGGCCGCGCTGGAGGGCAGCGCCAGCGAGACCATCATTGTGCGCATTGCCACCCTGCTGAGCCAGTTCGGCCCGCTGCCGGCGCTGATCGCAGGCGTTATCCTGGCGGGCATTTTGGCGGCCACCATGTCCACGGCGGACAGCCAGCTTCTGGCGGCCTCTTCCAGCGTGTCCCAGAATCTGGTGCAGGACTTCTTCGGCGTGAAGCTGAGCAGCAAGGGCAGCCTGACGGTGGCCCGCGGCACGCTGGTGGTCATCAGCGTCATCGCGGTGTTTATCGCCCGTGACCCCAACAGCAGCGTGTTCGGCATTGTGTCCTTCGCCTGGGCGGGCTTCGGCTCCACCTTCGGCCCGGCGGTGCTGGCGGCGCTGTTCTGGAAGCGCAGCAACCGCAGCGGCGTGCTGGCCGGCATGGTGGCCGGCGGCGTGACCGTGTTTGTGTGGAAGTATCTGGTGCGGCCCATGGGCGGCATCTGGAACATCTACGAGCTGCTGCCCGCCTTCCTGGTGAACGTGGCCGTGCTGGTGGTGGTCAGCCTGCTGACCGCACAGCCCGCAAAGGAGATCGAGCAGGAATTTTCGGACGTACAGGCTGCGGTGAAGCAGTGACCCCGTAAACCTCTATAAGAACCCGAGCGCACCGAAAGCCCCCCGGCGGGGCGGCCGGTGCGCTTTTTTGCTGGCCCGGCAAACACATAAAGAATTTTGAATTTTTTCACATTTTGCACATGCGTAAAGCACCCTGTGCGATTATAATGAGAATAACTCCGGGGCGGGGCAAGCTCTGCCCGGAGAAAACAAGCCATACCAAGCGGCGGGGTTCTGCCCCGCAGAAATACAGCCGGGCGCCGGGCGGGTTTGCCCGCCCGTGGGCCGCACCGCGGCCAAAGGCACCGGCAGACGATTCGGGAGGGATTTTTCACATGGCTAAAATCTTGATTGTGGACGACGAACCCCGCATCCGGGAACTGATCCGGGAGCATCTGCAGCATGCAGGCTATGAGTGCGATGAGGCCACCGACGGCAGCGCCGCCCTGGCCAAGCTGACGGTGGGCGGCATCGACCTGGTGATCCTGGATGTGATGATGCCCTTTATGGACGGCATGACCTGCCTGCGGGAGATGCGCAGCCGCAAAATGACCACCCCGGTCATTATGCTGACGGCCCGCGGCGAGGAGTACGATAAGCTGACCGGGCTGGAAAGCGGCGCGGACGACTACGTGGTGAAGCCCTTCAGCCCGCGGGAGCTGGTGGCCCGGGTGAAGGCCGTGCTGGCCCGCACCCTACCCAAAGAGCCGGAGGACGCCGGGGTGTACCACTTCGGCGCACTGACCATTGACGTGGCCAGCCACAGCGTGAAGGTAGACGGCAAGGAGACCAGCCTGACCCCCAAGGAGTTTGATCTGCTGGTGTTCCTGGCCGGCAACAAGGGCATGGCCCTCAGCCGGGAAAAGATCCTACAGAAGGTGTGGAACTACGACTACTACGGCGAGGACCGCACCGTGGACACCCACGTGAAGATGCTGCGCAGCCATCTGGGCAGCTGCCGGGGCTACATCGTAACGGTGTGGGGCATCGGCTACAAATTTGACCCGGATGCAGCAAAATGAGCGAGACAAAACCGACGCGCAAGGGGAAAAAGCGGGCATTGAACCTGCGCTATAAGCTGTTTATTACCCTGTTTCTGGTGTGCCTGGCCACCCTGATGCTGGTGTGGACCTGCCTGGACCGGCTGCTTCAGCCCCAGTACAACGCCTTCATTCACGAAAAGCTGGAGAACAAGCTGGAGGTAATGGCCAGCCAGTTCGATCAGGCCGCCGAGGACGGCACGGTCATCTCCCAGCGGGATATGTTCGGCCTGACGCTGAACCCGGACTTCTGGGCCGGGCTGAACGAGAGCATCAGCAACGGGCAGGTGAACCTGAGCGAGAGCTGTGTGGACATCTCCGACCAGACCCTGCGCTGCATCAACCAGGTGGAAAACCTGCACCCCTGCCTCATCCACGAGGGCGGCGGCATCAAGTTCGGCCAGGGCAGCACCTCCACCTGGGATACCTCCACGGCCATTGCCCTGCGGCAGTACGCCTTTGAAAACGGCAGCCTGTATAAAATTCTGGAGACCGAGAGCGGCACCCAGCAGATGGTGGTGGGCCGCACGGCCGCCGACGGGCAGTATGCCATTCTGGTTTCGGCCAGCCTGGCCCGGGTGGGCGAGGCGGACGCCGTGCTGGGCAAGCTGCTGCCCATGGTGGCGCTGGGGCTGCTGGCCTTCTGCCTGCTGGCGGCGTGGCTGCTCAGCCGGTGGATCACCCGGCCGCTGGCCCAGCTTTCGGCCGCGGCCCGGCAGATCGCCCAGGGCAACTACGACGTGCACGTGGACGAGAGCCAGGGGGACGAATTCGGCCTGCTGGCGCGGGACTTCAACCACATGGCGGGCGAGGTGAAGCAGACGGCTCAGCTGCAGCGGGAGCTGCTGGCCAACGTGAGCCACGACCTGCGCACCCCGCTGACCCTCATCCGGGGCTATGCGGAGACCGTGCGCGATCTGACCGGCGATGAACCGGACAAGCGCACCGAGCAGCTGAACATCATTGTGGACGAAACCGACCGGCTCAGCGGGCTGGTGAACAGCGTAATGGAGCTTTCCAAGGTGAGCAGCGGCGCGGAGAAGCCCGAATTGGTGGACTTTGACATGGCCCAGCTGTGCGAAGAGGTGGCCGAGCGGTACGACGCGGTGTGCGCCCAGAACGGCTGGACCCTGAAGCTGGAAACCGAGGAGCCCTGCCCGGTGCGGGCCGACCCGGCCATGATGGAGCGGGTGCTGCACAACCTGCTGGGCAACGCCATGCACCACATCGGCGAGGACGGGGTGTTCCTGCTGCGGGCCATCCCCCTCAAGGAGGGCGGCTGCCGGGTGGAAATTGAGGACCACGGCCCGGGCATCCGGCCGGAGGATCTGCCCCACATCTTTGACCGGTACTACCGGAGCCGGAGCGACGCCGGGAAGGTGGGCACCGGGCTGGGGCTTTCCATCACCAAGGCCATCCTGCAGGGGCACGGGTTCCGCTTCGGCGTAAACAGCACCCTGGGCAAGGGCACGGTGTTCTGGTTCCAGGCGCTGGGGCCGGCCAGGGGCGGCGAGGCAAAGCCGCCGGAGGAAAAGGCCTGAGCGGCACTTGCCGTTAAATTAACGAAATCGGCCTGCTGTACGCATAAGGCAGGCAAAGCAGAAACGGGCAGGCTTCCGGGAAACCGGGGGCCTGCCCGTTTGGCTGTTTTTGGGGGAGAAACGCATTTTTTGCCTTGCGCAATGGCCGCCGCTGGGATACAATGAAACCATGAGCGCGGGCAGCGGCCTGCGCCGGGAGGAGGACCCCCATGGGATTGTTTACGCCGCGCCCGTTGTGCCCGCAGGCCCAGCTGGCGGAGGATGAATTGAAAAAAGACCTGGCCGGGGCAAAGGCGTTTGGCGCGGTGCGGCTGGGCGAAAAGGCCTTGTACCTGCCCGGAATTCCCGCCCGGCGCTACGTGCCCCTGCCCTGGGTGCAGCGGGTGTGGCTGCGCATGATGGAGGCCAGCGTGCAGGGCGAGTTTATCCAGCCGCTACTGGTGGTGGCCTACCCCGGCGGGCAGGTGCAGATCGAGGTGGAGCACCGCCGGGAGGTGGACCGGCTGCTGGAGGCCCTGAAGGCCCAGCCGGGGCTGCCTCTGGGGCGGGAGTACCCCGCGCCCGAGGCGGTGACGGTGGCACAGATGAAGGAGCTGGAGTGCCGGGCCGCTGCGGCCGGGCTGCCCTACCGGCAGATGATGGAAAACGCGGGCTGCATGGCGGCCCGGCTGGCCCTGGGGCAGTGGCCCGCCGCGCGGACGGCGGCGGTGCTGTGCGGCCGGGGCAACAACGGCGGAGACGGCTTTGTGGCGGCCCGCTGGCTGGCCAATGCGGGCCTTGCGGTGCGTATTTACCTGCTGGAGGGCGAGCCGGTGACCCCGGACGCCATCCATAATCTGGGCCTTGCCCGGAAGATGGGCCTTGAGGTGCTGAACCTGACCGGCGAGGCCCTGCCCGAGGAGCAGGAGCACTTTCTGCGCAGGGCTGAGCTGTGCTTTGACGGGCTGTACGGCACCGGCTACCGCTTTGACCCGGCCCGCCCCGGCGTACAGGGGCTGTTGGGCCGGTGCGCAGGCAAGCGCGTGGCGCTGGACCTGCCCAGCGGGCTGGAGGCGGACACCGGGGCCGACCACACCGACGCCCCGGCCGACCTGACCGTGGCGTTCCACGCGCCAAAGGCCTGCCATACGCTGGCGGCCCAGCGGTGCGGCAAACTGGCGCTGGCGGACATCGGCATCCGGCGGGTGCTGGCGGCCCCGGCGGAGCTTTGAGCCGAAAATCGAGAGGAGAGATGGCCATGAACCGGATACGCGGCGTGATTTTTGATATGGATGGGCTGATGTTTGACACCGAGCGAATGTTTACCGATGCATGGCCCGGCGTCTGCGCTCAGTTTGGGCTGGAATATCAGCCCCAGCTGGCGGCGGCGCTGCGCGGCTCCAACGGGGCAAAATCGGTGGAGATCATCCACCGGTTCTACCCGGAGGCGGACGGTGCCGCCATGATCACTGCCTGCTACAATCAGGTGCAGGACCGGCTGCTTCAGGGCGTGCCCAAGAAAAAGGGGCTGGATGAGCTGCTGGCCTATCTGAAGAGCCGGGGCCTGCCCATGGCCATCGGCAGCAGCACCAAGTCGCCGCTGGTGAAGCGCAACCTGAAAATGGCCGGGGTGGAGGGCTATTTCAGCCAGATCGCCGCCGGGGAGATGGTGACCCTGTGCAAGCCGGCCCCGGAGCTGTTTTTGCTGGCGGCGAAGCTGCTGGGCCTGCCGCCCCAGAACTGCCTTGTGCTGGAGGACAGCTTCAACGGGGTGCGGGCCGGCCGCGCCGCCGGCTGCGTCACGGTGATGGTGCCGGATCTGTCGGCCCCCACCCAGGAGATTCTGGCCCTGTGCGATGGCTGCTGTGGGGATCTGGAACAGGTCATCGGCTGGATGGAGCAGCGGGAGCGCACCGAGACCCGGTGAGCCTTTCTATCGCGCATCCGCGCATCTTTGCAAACGAGGCGCAGTTCCCTCAAAAACGCACTGTATAAAATACGAATAAAATACAAAAACGGCGCCCCTTCCGGGCCGCGGCCATCCGGCCGGGCTTTGGAAGGGGCGCCGTTGCTTTTCAAGAAGGGGGATTAAGAATGGGTTTAAGGGGCGCTTAGCCGCGCTTTACAGCCGCTCGGCCAGCTTGCGGCCCATGAGCACGCCCATCACGCTGGCCATCATCAGGCCGCGGGTCCAGCCGGAGGAGTCGCCCAAGCAGTGCAGGCCGGGGATGTTGGTGTCGAGGTTTTCATCCATCTTCACCCGGTTGGAGTAGAACTTCAGCTCGGGGCTGTACAGCAGGGTCTCGGTGGAGGCGAAGCCGGGCACCACATGGTCCAGCATTTGGATGAAGTTGATGATGTTGATCATGCTGCGGTAGGGCATGGCGGCGGTGATGTCACCGGCCACCGCGTCCTTCAGGGTGGGCCGCACGTTGGAGAAGGCCAGCTCCTTGGCCCAAGTGCGCTTGCCGTCCAGAATGTCGCCGTAGCGCTGCACCATGATGTGGCCCGCGCCCAGCATATTGGTCAGCTCGCCCACCTTGCGGGCGTAGTCAATGGGCTGATTGAACGGTTCGGTGAAGTTGTGGCTGCACAGAATGGCCAGGTTGGTGTTGGGGCTCTTCAGGTCCTTGTAGCTGTGGCCGTTCACCACGGCCAAGTTGTTGTCGTAGTTTTCCTGGCTGACGAAGCCGCCGGGGTTCTGGCAGAAGGTACGCACCTTGTTCTTGAAGGGCTGGGGATAGCCGATCAGCTTGGACTCGTACAGCACCCGGTTCACGGTCTCCATGATCTCGTTGCGGCACTCCACGCGCACGCCGATGTCCACAGTGCCGGGCTTGTGGCCGATGCCGTGCTCAGCGCACAGCCGCTCCAGCCAGTCGGCGCCGCGGCGGCCGGTGGCCACCACCACTTCCTTGCCGAACACCTGGCGCTCCACGCCGTGGTCGGCAATCTGCACGCCGGTGCACACGCCGTTCTCCAGCACCAGGTTGCGGCACTCCACGCCGAAGAACATCTCCACGCCCTGCTGGGCCAGATACTGCTGAATGGAGTAGTACAGCTGCTGGGCCTTCTCGGTGCCCAGGTGGCGAATGGGGCAGTCCACCAGCTTCAGGCCGGCCTGAATGGCCCGCTTACGGATCTCCTTGATCTCCTCGCCGTCGCTTACGCCCTCCACGTGGGTGTCTGCGCCGAACTCCAGATAGATCTTGTCGGCGTAATCGATCAGCTCCTGCGCGTTGAACTCGCCGATCAGGCTGGGCAGGTCGCCGCCCACCTCATGGGAGAGGCTCAGCTTGCCGTCCGAAAAAGCGCCGGCGCCGGAAAAACCGGTGGTGATGTGGCAGTAGGGCTTGCAGTTCACGCAATGGCCTACCTCGGCCTTGGGGCAGTGGCGCTTCTCCACGGGCTGGCCCTTTTCAAAGATGGCGATCTTCTTCTGGCCGCCCTTGCGCAGCAGCTCCAGCGCGGTGAAGATGCCGGCAGGGCCGGCACCGACGATGATCAGGTCGTATTGCATGGTAATCTCCTTTTAAATGGCCCTGCAGGGCAAAAATGAACAAATGGTTTGTGCCGGGAACTTCCGGGCAGGAAAAGAGCCCGGCCAGAGCAGCCGGGCGTAAAGCGCAGAGAAAAAACGGGGATTTACTTCTCATCCTCCACGGGGTGGGCGTCTGCATCCACCACGGGACCTTCTTCTCCGCGGAAGAACTCCTCGGCCTTGTCGGCGGCCTGAGCATTCTCGGCGGCTTCCTCCAGCGCGCGGGCCTCGGCTTCCGCCTTTTCCATGGCGCGGCCCAGCCGCCACACGGTTACACTGGCGAACAGGGTACCCACCAGATTCATCACGGCTTCCAGCACCAGAATCACGCCCAGTGCCATCACCATGGCCTCCACCGTCTGGAAGGGGTTGCACAGCACAAACGCGCCCAGGGCGATGCTTACCAGACTGGTGAGCAGGTACACCCACCAGCGGCCGTAGCCCACAGCTTTCAGGTCCAGCGCCTGGCCCAGACGGCCAATGCTGTCCACGATCAGGAACAGGCCGAACACCACCGGCAGCACGCTGAGGAACAGCTTGGGCCAGGCGATGAGCGCCACGCCCACCGCCGCGGCCACCACGCCGTACAGCAGGCTCAGGTAGGCGTAAAAGGGGTTGCCCTCCCGCCGGAGGTAGCGCCACACCTGCACCAGACCGGAGATGAGCACCACCGCGCCGAAGCCCTGGCACAGCAGGCTGACCGAAAGGTCGGGCCAGCCAATGAGGCAGACGCCCAGAATGAGGTAGGCAGCGCTGGAAAGCAGCAGCCCGGCCTTGGCTTGCTTGAACATGGAAAACGCCCTCCCTTTACCGTCCGGGCCTGGAAGTGACTCCGGGCACAATTTCACAAATAATAGTATAGCACAAAAAATGCCCCATCGGAAGCTCCGACGGGGCATTTTTTGCGGAAATACCGCACAAGATTGCAGTGCGAATTTTATGCAGAATTCCCATTTATAACGGCCGGATCGGCCGGGATGGCGCAAAACTGCGGAAAAGCGCAGGTTCAGCCGTTGTTCAGCATGGGCTTGATGACCTGCCGGTGCACCTTGGCGAGGAACAGGCTGCTCATGGTGACCGCCACCAGCTCGGCGATGGGAAAGGCCAGCCACACCAGCTCCAGCCGGCCGGTGAAGTGGGCAATGGCCCAGGCCACGGGCAGCAGCACCACCAGCTGACGGATGACCGATACCCACAGGCTGAGGAAGCCGTGGCCCAGCGCTTGGAACACACTGCTGCCCACCACCGAGATGCCGGCGAAGATAAAGCTCAGGCAGATGATGCGCAGGCCGGGCACGCCGATGGCCAGCAGCGCGTCGCTGGCGTCAAAGATGCCCAGCAGCTGGGCGGCAAACAGCTGCACGATGATCATGCCCGCCAGCATGATGCAGGTGGCATAGATGGTGGCCAGCTTGATGGTGGCCACCATACGCTTGGGTTTGCGGGCGCCGTAGTTGTAGCCCAGAATGGGCACCATGCCGTTGTTCATGCCGAACACGGGCATGAACACAAAGCTCTGCAGCTTGAAGTACACGCCGAAAAAGGCCACGGCGGTGCTGGAAAAGCCCATCAGGATGCTGTTCATGCCCAGCACCATGACGCTGCCGATGGACTGCATACCGATGGAAGGCACGCCCACGCTGTAAATGCGGCGGATGGTGGCGCCATGGGGGAGGAAGCCCTTGAAGTTCAGCTCCACTTCCTTATTGAAGCTCAGGTTGAACCACAGGTCCAGCCCAAAGCCCACGCACTGGCCCAGCACGGTGGCAATGGCGGCGCCGGCTGCGCCCATGGCGGGCAGGCCGAACATGCCGAAGATCATAATGGGGTCCAGAATGATGTTGGTGATGGCGCCGGCCATCTGGCCCAGCATGCTGTAAAAGGTGTTGCCGGTGGCCACCAGAATCTTTTCCAGCATCAGGGTGATGAACAGGGCCTGGCTGAACACGCAGATGATGAACAGGTAGCTGGTGCCGTAGGCGATGATCTCGGGGCTGTCGGTCTGCACGGCGTAGTAGAAGTGACTGGCCACCAGGCCGAACACCATGAACACCAGCATGCCGATCACGTTCAGGAACAGGCCGTTGGTGGCGGCCCGGTTGGCCTGCTCGTAGTTCTTTTCGCCCAGAGACTTGCTCAGCAGGGCGTTCACGCCCACGCCGGTGCCCACGCCCACGGCGATCATCAGGGTCTGGATGGGGAAGGCCATGCTCACGGCGGTGAGGGCGTCCTCACACACGCGGGAGACGAAGATGCTGTCCACAATGTTGTAAAGCGCCTGCACCAGCATGCTGGCCATCATGGGCAGCGACATGCTGATCAGCAGCTTGTTGACGGGCATGGTGCCCATCTTGTTTTCCTGCCGGGGTGCGGCAGCTTCGGCCGCCGGGGCGGCCTGTACGTTCTGTTTCGTTTCGTTCAAGGGGATTCCTCCGTAAAACTGGGGGCCGCAAATGGCCCAAAAAGTTTGCGTGCGGGTTCTCAGCCCTTTGTGTAGGCTTCTTCGATCAGCTGGGCGCACAGGTCCGCGCCCAGGCCGGCGTTCAGGCACAGGTCGTAGTTCTGGGCCTGGCCCCAGCGGTTCTGGGTGTAGTAGAGGTAGTAGTCGGCCTTTTTCCGGTCGGCCTTGTGCAGCGCGCTGAGGGCGGCGGCCTTGTCAGCGGGCAGCAGGCCCTCGGCCTGGCCCTGGGCCACGCGCAGCTCCTCCGAGCCGTACAGGAACACGTTGAGCACGTCCTTGCGGCCGCTCAGCACATAGTCGCCGCAGCGGCCCACGATGACGCAGGGGCCTTCCTCGGCCACCTGCTTGATGACGTTGCTCTGCACCAGATACACCTGGTCGGCCAGGGGCAGCTGGCCGCCCAGGGTGGAAAGGCTGTACAGCAGGCTGCTGCTGCGCTGGGTCTCGCTGGCAGCAATGGCCTCTTCCGACAGGCCGCTCTCCCTGGCGGCCAGGGTGATCAGCTCCTTGTCGTAGTAGGCCAGGTTCAGCTTGGCGGCCACCAGGCGGGCAATGTGCCGTGCGCCGGAGTAGGGGGCGCGGCTGATGGTGATGATGCGGTAAGGCATAGGTTCCTTCCTCCTTTGAAGGGGCCGGTGCTTGCAGGGCGCATGGAATGCAGCGCCGGGAACACAGGCCCTGAGCGATCGGCCGGGAAGCTCCGGCCCGCGGTGGCCCCTGCGGCACAAAGCGGCCCGCCGGAAAGACGAAGCTTCCTGGCGGGCCGCCGCAGGCAGACACCCAAATTCATTTTCCTGGCCATTATAACCGTTTCTTCGGCAAAAATCAACCAGCAGGCTCGCCTTGCGGCACCGCCGGTGCAGCCCGCCCTGCGCAATTTGCATGGGGCGTACAGGCTGTTCCGAAAAAATGATGTGGGAAATGACGAAGATGAACAGTCGTGCTAAAAATAGTGCAGATAAGATAAATTAAAGATGAGCGAAAAACGCCCGGGACGCGCCGTTACCCAGCCTCGTACACCGTGCCCACTGGGATGGTGTGCGGCGTGTAGCCGCGCCGGGCCAGCTCCAGCGTCAAAAAGCCGTCCTCCCGGCCGGAGTTCTGGTTGGGCAGCGGGTTTTCTTCCGGCTGCAGGGTGGAGGTGTACCCGCCCACGGCCTCGTCCAGCACCAGAACGGTGGTGGGGAAGCGCTCCGGGTGCTGCCGGTAGTACACTTCCAGCAGCTCGCTGTCCAGGTAAGTGCGCCAGCTGGTGGAGGCACCCATGGGCCGGTCGGTGCACAGGTAGGCCCATGGGGCCAGCGCCGTGACGAACACCGGGCCGTCGTTTTCGCTCCCGGTCAGGGCCTGGCAGATGGCCGCATACTGGGCGGCGTGTTCCGGCGTGGTGGCCAGCCCGGCCGCAGGGCCGATGGTCAGCCGCTGGGTGCACTGGCTGAGGGGGGCGTCCCGGTATTCCAGCGCCAGCCGCTGCCAGCCGCTGAGCAGCACCGGCACACACAGCACCAGCGCCGCAAGGGCGCGGCCGGTGCGGCGAGCAAGCGTGCCCTCTTCACTCAGGCAGTGCAGGCAGGCCCCCACCATGGGGGCGGCCCCGGCGCAGGCCAGGGCAAACCCCAGCGTCATGCCGGAAAAGCCGGTGTTGCTGCCCACCTGCCACACCAGCCCGAAGGCCCAGCCGGGCAGGAAAAAGCAGAGGGCCTCCCGCACGGGGCGGCGGGCCGGCGGGGTGAGCAGCCAGCCCTGCACCGCCAGCAGGCACAGGGCCAGATGGGCCTTGCCCAGCATGTCCCCGCTGGTGAGCAGGTTCACCGCAAAGCCGGCCAGCGCCGCCGACAGCAGCAGGCGGCGCACCTTTGCGGGCAGGGCCGACACGGAGTTCACCTGCCGCAGCCGGGGCAGCAGCAGGCTGGCCGCCAGTGCCCCGCCCCAGAACAGCAGCCCGAACCGGAACTGGTAAAAGGGCTGCACCAGTGCCTTGAGGGCCAGCACTGGCAGAGAGGTGCTGGAGCCGTCCGGGTCCATGAGCACAAAGGGCAGGTATTCCAGCAGATCGCTCAGGCTTACCCGGTGCAGCAGCCAGGCGAGATACACCAGCGCCGCGGCTCCGGTGCCGCCGAGAAAAGCCAGCACCGGCCCCCGCCGCCCATGGGCGGAAGGCAGCAGCAGGAACACCACCGGCAGCACCCACAGAACGGCCAGATAGGGCATACACACCACGGCCAGCGCCATCACGGCCCCGGCGGCAAAGCACAGGCCCATGCGCGCGGTGGGGCCAGTCTCACAGGCGAAGTAAAAAAGCAGCAGCCCGGTGCCGAAGAACAGGTAGCACAGGGTGTAGTAGCTCAGCCCCCCAATGCCCGCCTTGGCGTACACCAGCACCAGCAGGCTGGCCGCCAGCGCCGTGCCGCGGCCCCGGGGCCGAAGCGCCCGGTAAAGGGCGAAGGCCAGCGCAAACTGCAGCAGCACCGCCGCCACCCGGGCGGCCAGATAAATGCCCGTAGTGCCGCCGGTTATCGCCCGCCACAGGGCGTAGAAGGGCAAAAGGAAGGGCGCGTACAGCTGGGCGGTGTTCCATTCGTCCACAAAAGGCAGGTCTCCCAGCCAGAACCGATGGGCCAGCGCCAGATAGAACCCCTCGTCCGACCAGCAGAAGGTGAGGGTGCAGCGCCACAAAAGCAGCGCCAGCGCTGCCAGAAGAAGGCCGGGCCCCAGAAGATCCCGGCGGGAAGAATCAGAGCGCATAAAGTCTCCTTTGTGTTGTGAAAAAGCGGCTCAGGTTTGCAGAAAGCGGCCCGCCGTTCAGGGGGCAGGCGTCTGCTCCGGGGCGGCATCGTCCTCTTCCAGATTGCAGGTCTGGCGCAAGGCGTACTGGGGGGCGGCGTTCATGCTCACATAAATGCGGCCAATGTATTCCCCGGCCAGGCCCACCATCACCATCAGCATACCGCCGATGATGAGCATCAGGCAGACGATGCTGGTCCAGCCCGGGTCAATGGCGGCCCCGAGAACCAGCTTGCGGAGGATGGCCACCAGCGCAAACACAAAGCCCGCGCAGGCGAACAGCCCGCCCGCCAGGGTGGCCAGCCGCAGAGGCACCACCGAGAAGGAGGTGAAGCCGTTCAGCCACAGGCCCAGCAGCTTTTTCAGCGAATAGCCGCTCTGGCCCATGGCCCGGTCCTTGTGCTCCACCGGAACATTGCGAAAGCGCCCGGCGCTGCGCAGAACCAGCCCGTCCACATAGGGGTAGGGGCCCTGATAGCGGATGACCTCGTCCATCACATAGCGGGGCACGGCGTAGTAGCTGGCCAGATACAGCCCCTTGGGCTTTTTCAGCAGCCATTCGGCCATTTTGTCGTTGACGTTGCTGCCGAAGCGGCGGAAGGGATTGGCAAATTTGTGGTCGGCGGGGTAGTCGCCGTACACCGCGTCCACCGTGCCGTCCAGCGCGTCCACCAGCTTGAACACCTGGTCCGGCGGGGTCTGGCCGTCGTCGTCCAGGCTGATGATGATGTCGCCCTTGCTGGCCCGGTAACCGGCCATGAGGGCGGCGTGCTGGCCGAAGTTGCGGATCATGCACAGGCCCTTCACCCGCCGGTCGGCGGCGGCCAGCTGCTGAATGACCTGCCAGGTGTCATCCGGCGGGTTGTCGTTGGCCAGAATCACCTCAAAGTCGTAGCGACCATCGGCCTCCACGGTGCGGCGGATGTCCTCCACCACGGCGGGGAGGGTCTCGGCGCTGTGGTAGCAGGGAATGACAAAACTGAGCAATTGTTTCATGGTACACTTCCAAAAAACGGCAGGGCGCCCATGGCGCAGCAGGCCGAAAATTTTTAAGCCCCGGCGGGCGGTGCCGCCGGAATTTTCCTACAACCAGTTATTATATAGGAAGTAAGGGCCGAAGGAAAGGGGCAGCCGCCCGCCGATGTGGGTCAGCCAAAGGTGGGGCGCTGGGCATCCACCCGCCAGAAGGCCACATTGGGGCCATACAGCGGGCCGGGCACCATCTCGTGGTACAGGCGGGCAAGGCTGCCCACCAGGTCGTCGTCCTCGGCGGCGGGGGCGTCCGGCTGGGTGCAGGGCAGGCAGAACAGCCGGTAGCGCACGCCGAACACCCGGCTTTCCCACTTCAGCATCCGGGCACCGGCCCGGGTGTAAAAGCCCAGGCGGCGGATGGCCAGCCCCTCGTCCGGGGCTTCGGCGGGGTCCTCGGCCTCAATGAAGATGCCCTGCCACCGCCCGGCGCACACCCCGCGCAGCCGGGCCAGCAGTTCGGCCCCAAGGCCGCGGCAGCGCATGGCGGGCAGAACGGCGTAGTAATCCAGCAGCACGTTTGGTTCGCCCGGCAGGCCGCACAAAAAGGCGTAGGCCAGCAGCTGGCCCGCATCGTCGTAACAGGCATAGGGCCAGTAGCAGCCGTCGGCCCGCAGGCGCTCCATCACGTCCACGCCCTTCAGTTCGCCCGGGGGGAAATCCCGGTGCATTTCCCGCACGTGGATGCGCTCCATTTCGTTGTTGTCGATCAGCTGCCAGTTCATGGCACAGCTCCTCTCTGGAAAGAATCCGGGCCGCTCCCGCAAAAGGGAAGGGCGCGCCGGAAGGGCTGCGCCATTGCCCACTTTATTATACCATTTCAGCGGGGAATATGATATACTATCTCTGTGTCGGAACTCCGGCGGGTGTGCCGCTGGGCCGAAACCGAAAAAACAACCGGCCGCGCCGCCCAGGGCAGCAAGGCCGTTTTTGGGAGGAACCAGGATGGAATGGACCGATATCCGCATCACTGTGCCGAAGGCCCGCGCCGAAGAGGCTGAGGCCATTGCCACCGGCATTTCCGGCGGCGGAATTTACATTGAGGATTACAGCGACCTGGAAGCCCAGGTGGAAGCCATTGCCCATGTGGACCTGATCGAGCAGGACCTGCTGGACAAGCCCCGGGATCAGGTCATTGTGCACATGTACCTCGCGCCGGACGAGCCGCCCGCCGAGGTGCTGGCCCTGCTGAAGGACCGGCTGGACAGCTGCGAAATGCCCTACACCCTGAACACCGAGGGCGTGGAGCAGCAGGACTGGGAGACCGCCTGGAAGCAGTATTACCACGCCATGGACATTGGCCAGCGTCTGGCCATTGTGCCCAGCTGGGAGGAGTATGACACTGACCGCACCGTGCTGCGCATGGACCCGGGCATGGCCTTCGGCACCGGCACCCACGAGACCACGGCCCTGTGCCTGACCGTGCTGGACGAGCTGGTGAAGGGCGGCGAGCGCGTGCTGGACATCGGCACCGGCAGCGGCATTCTGGCCATTGCGGCCCTGCTGCTGGGGGCCAAAACCGCCGAGGGCGTGGACATTGACCCCATGTGCGTGCGCACCGCCGGGGAGAACGCCGAGCTGAACGGCGTGCAGGACCACTTCCGCGTGCTGGTGGGCGATCTAAGCGACAAGGCCAGCGGCAAGTATGACCTGATCACCGCCAACATTGTGGCCAACGCCATTCTGCACCTGGCCCCCGCCGTGCCCGCCCTGCTGGCCGAGAACGGCACCTTCATCGCCAGCGGCATCATTGACACCCGCCGCGACGAGGTGGCCGACGGCCTGCGCGCCGCCGGGCTGGAGGTCGTGGAGATCCGGGAAGAGAACGGCTGGGAGTGCATCCTGTGCCGCCATCCCCGCGCCTGAGAACAGGAGGAGCGCCATGCCGCACCGCTATTTCACCCAGGACATTCTGGGCAATTTTGCCCGGATCACCGGCCCGGATGCCCATCATCTGGCCCGGGTGATGCGGGCCAAAGAGGGGGACGTGATCACCCTGTGTGACGGGCAGGGCACTGACATGACCGCCCGCGTGACCGATGTGGGGCCGGAGGCCGTGATGCTGGAAGTGCTGGACCGCACCCCCAGCAACGCCGAGCCGCTGCTGAAGGTGACCCTGTTTGTGGCCTACCCCAAGCTGGATAAGCTGGAGACCATCATTCAAAAGGGCGTGGAGCTGGGAGCTTCGGCCATCCAGCCCTTCACCAGCCGCTATTGCGTGGCCCAGCCCAAAAAAGAAGAGCAGAAGCTGGAGCGCCGCCGCCGCATTGCCCTGGAGGCCGCCAAGCAGTGCGGCCGCGGGGCCGTGCCGGACGTGGAAGCCCCGGTGGACTTCGCGGCCCTGCCGGGCCTGCTGGCCGGGTACGACCGGGCGATTCTGCTGTATGAGGGGGGCGGCGTGCCCCTGCGCACGGCTCTGGAGGGCGTGCCGGAGAACGGCCGGCTGGCCCTCATCACCGGCAGCGAGGGCGGCTTTGCCCCCGAAGAGGCCGAGGCGCTGTGCAGGGCCGGAGCGGTGCAGGTGGGCCTTGGGCCCCGCATTCTCCGGTGCGAAACCGCCCCCACCGCCGTTCTGGCCGCCGTGATGGCGCTGACCGGCAACTTTGAGTGAGCGGCGTTTTGCGCACGCTCATGCAGAAGAGGCCTTTGCAGAAAAGGAGGACTATCATGCAGGATTATGTACTGTTTACGGATTCCACCACCGATCTGTCTCCCGCGCTGATCGAGGAGATGGATGCGGTGGTAATGCCCATGAGCTTTACCCTGAACGGCCAGAGCTATAAGAACTATCCGGACGGGCGGGAAATGCCCATGGCGGATTTTTACGCGGCCCTGCGCAGCGGCGGTATGTCCACCACCAGCCAGCTGACCATGGAGATGCTGCGGGAGACCTTCACCCCGGTTCTGGAACAGGGCAAGGACGTGCTGTACCTGGCGTTTTCCAGCGGGCTTTCGGGCACCTACCAGACGGCCTGCATCACGGCGCAGGACCTGATGGAGGAGTACCCCGGCCGCCGCGTGGTGTGTGTGGATACCCTTCAGGCCAGCATGGGCGAGGGCCTGCTGACCTTTGAGGCGGCCTTGCTGCGCAAGCAGGGCAAGAGCCTGGACGAGGTGGCCGACTATGTGCGCACCCAGGGGCAGAGCTACTGCGCCTGGTTCACTGTGGAGGATCTGATGTTCCTCAAACGGGGCGGGCGTGTGTCCGGCGCGGCGGCGGTGGCCGGTACGCTGTTGGGCATTAAGCCGGTGCTGCACGTGGACAGCGAGGGCAAGCTCATCCCCATGGAAAAGGTGCGGGGCCGCCGGGCCAGCCTGGATGCGCTGGTGAAGCACTACAAGGACGGCGCGCTGGATAAGACCGGCACCGTGTTCATCAGCCATGGCGACTGCCTGGCGGACGCTCAGTATGTGGCCGAGAAGATCCGCGCCATCGGGGCCGGCCGCATTGAGCTGAACATGATCGGCCCGGTAATCGGCGCCCATTCCGGCCCGGGCACCGTGGCGCTGTTCTACCGGGGCACGAACCGGTAAAGCATTGCCCTGAAAAGGCCCTCAGCGGCCCGGACGCACCACAGAATCACGATCAAAAAAACACCCCTGCCTGAGCGAATGCTCGGGCGGGGGTGTTTTGCGTGCAGGGCAAAAGATTCAGAAAAAGTACTTGGGCATCCACAGGGTGTCTTTGTAGTGGTTGCCCAGCATGTTGGCCAGAATCTGGGTATAGGGGTTGTTGTTGCCGTTTTTGTACACGGCGTAGTAGCACCGGGGCAGGTACACCGGCTCGGTGAGGCGGCTCACAATGTTTGCATAGCGGGAGGTATCCACATAGTGGGGGATGAAACTCACCCCGCGGCCCGCATTGGTGAGCAGCAGCTTGGCCTCCAGCGAGTTCACATAGTCGATGGAGCGGAAGGGCACCATGCCGCGGAATTCCCGGCGGACGGTGGAGACGCTGCCCTCGTTCATGGTGATGATGTTCTCTTCCTCCAGCTCGGCCAACGGCACCACCTCGTGCTGGGCCAGGGGGTTGTCCTTGTTCATGGCCAGCACCCAGGGGTGGTCTGAGAGCAAGGTCAGCGAGAGATCGTCCCGCGGGACGCTGTTCAGGAACTGGTCGCTGGTGATGATGATGTCAATGTGGTCCCGCATGAACTCATCCAGCAGTTCTTTGTATTTGTATTGCAGGCAGTTGATGCGGGGAATTGGGTATTTGCGCACAAACTGGTCAAATACGGGCTGGAGCAGCACGTGTTCGTACACGCCGAAGCCCACCTGAATGGTGCTGCGCACGCCCTTGTGAACGTTCTGGGCCTGAATGACCGAATCCTTATACTCCCGCAGAAGCTGGAAGGTTTTGTTGTAAAACTCGCGGCCGGCGTTGGTCAGCTCCACCCGATGGTGATTGCGCAGAAACAGCGTGACCTGAAGTTCATTCTCCACGCTGGCGATTTTGCGGCTGAGGGTGGTCTGCGACAGATTCAGCCGCTCGGCGGCCTTGGTAAAGCTCAGCTCTTGGGCGAGGGTGATGAAGCATTCCAGATTTTCAATGGTCATGGCGAAGGAGCCCTTTCTGCATGAATATTCTTTTTTCTCATTTTCCTGCTTCGGATACAATAGGCGTTTCAAAGATCATACTTTTCGTACCACATTTTTGAGCAAAAGTAAAGCGAAAGTGCAAAAAACAAAAAATAAATGGCGTGTGTTGTTTTAACAAGAACAAATTTACTGAAATATCAGCGAAAAATATGGTGTCATGAAAAAAACGCATAACAAAATGCGAATTGCGCTATGTAAAAATTGAGTGAAATATAGTACCTTGGTAATTAAAGAATAAATGCTGCACTGCTTTAGCAGGGAAAAGGCTGTGGGGCCGTGAAGGGAAAGCGCACCCCGGGATGTCTCTCAATTTTATGCATTTATGCAATGAGCATATGCAAAAGTACGGCAGCAGAACCGATCAGGAGGAATCCATTATGGAAAACTACATCCGTAAACTCCCCGGCAAGCAGTACCTGGCCCGCCTGGAGAAGAACCCCACCGTGATCATCCCCACCGGCGCCTGCGAGGTGTACGGCCCCCAGCTGCCCATGGGCACCGATCTGCTGGTTGCCCAGAAGATCGCTGAGATCGTGGCCGACCGCACCGGCGCCATGATCGCCCCCACCGTTGAGGCGGGCGAATCCAGCGCGCTGGCTTCCTTCCCCTGCACCTTCGTAATGCCCCGCAAGATCCTGGAGGATTACCTGGAGTGGCTGGTGGAAAAGCTGATCAAGGACGGCGTGAAGAACTTCATCTTCATCACCGGCCATGCCGGCAACGTGGACACCGTCAGCTACACCATCAAGAAGCATCTGGACGAGGGCATCAAGGCCTTCCAGATCGACTGGTGGCGGTTCACCCAGTCCCATTGCGAGGGCATTTTTGATAACCAGGGCGCCATGGCCCACGGCCATGCCAGCGAGTGCGGCACCAGCGTGATGATGTACCTGTATCCGGAGCTGGTGGATCACAGCGAGATCACCTGCACCCAGGCCAAGCCCAACAAGTACCCCGACATTCTCACCTACTCCAAGTTCACCGAGAAGACCGACAACGGCAGCATCGGCGACTCCACCACCGCCACCCCCGAAAAGGGCAAGGAGATCGTGGAGCGCTGCGTGAACCGCATTCTGGAGTACGCGGCCGAAAAGTTCTGAGGCGGCAGTCCCGCCCAAGCCCGAACGGGCATTCCCCCGAGGAGGAAAACCGAATGAAAAGTGAGAAAAAGCCCATTGACTTTGCGCTTCCCCTGCGCCACTTCGTCGGCATTTTGTTCTTCTTTGTGATCGCCGTGACCTGCCTGCAGGTCATTTCCCGCTATGTGTTCAACAACCCCCTGATCTGGAGCGAGGAGAGCGTCCGCTTCATGGTCGTGTGGATGTGCATGGTGGGCAGCGCGGTTTCGAACTTTGACGACGACCACATGATGATCAACATCATCGTGGAAAAATTCCCCCGCCCCGTGCAGTTTGTGATGTACACCGTGCGTCAGCTGCTGATCGTGGTGTTCTGCGTGGCCTGCTCCTATTACAGCATCCCGCTGCTGAAGGCCGCCGGTTCCGACCAGCTGGGCGCCATTCCCGTGCCAGCTTACAGCTGGCGGCTGGCCGCCACCGTGGGCCTGGCCGTTCAGGCCCTGATGACCGTGCTGCGCTGGTTCAACGACCTGGGCCGCTTCCGCCGCGGTGAGTTCTGCCTGAAGGATGCAGACACCGAGGTGGCTGAGAGCGTCAGCGACACCGAAATTCCCCCCGAACACCACGAAGGAGGCGTAGAGGCATGACTTCCGGCGCAATCATTGCACTGTTTTTTATAGTGCTGCTCGTTCTGATGCTGAGCGGTATGCCCATTGCCTACTCGCTGGGCATTGCGTCTGCCGGCTATATGCTGATGTCCGGTACCTCGCTGGCCATGATGGCCCAGCGCATGGTCAACGGCGCAAACTCGTTCACCATGCTGGCCATCCCCTTCTTCTTCATGGCCGGTGAGCTGATGAACATCAGCGGCGTGACCGATAAGATCATCAACATGGCCAAAGCCCTGGTGGGCCACTTCAAGGGCGGCCTGGCCCAGGTGAACATCGTGGCCAGCGTGTTCTTTGCCGGCGTTTCCGGCTCTGCCACCGCCGACACCGCCGCCCTGGGCTCGACTCTGATCCCTAAGATGGTGGAAGAGGGCTATGACCTGGATTTTGCCGCCGCCATCACCGTGGCTTCCTCCTGCGTGGGCCCCATCATCCCTCCCAGCATCACCCTGGTGCTGTACGGCATTCTGGCCGGTGAGGACGTGGGCAAGCTGCTGATCGCCGGCATTGTGCCCGGCATCATCATTGCTCTGTTCCAGATGGTGTACACCCACTTCTACGCTGTGAAGATGGACTACCCCAGCTACCCCAAGGCCACCCCGCGTGAGATGGGCAAGGCCGTGACCAGCGGCTTCAGCGCCCTGATGATGCCCATCATCATCATCGGCGGCACCCTGTCCGGCGTGTTTACCCCCACCGAGTCCGCCGCTGTGGCTGTGCTGTATGGCATCATCATCGGCTTCTTCATCTACCGCAACCTGAAGGTGCCCCAGTTCTATGAGAGCCTGAAGCGCGTGGGCGTGCAGAGCATGAACAATATGTTCATTCTGGCCGCCGCTGCCTGCTTCAGCTGGGTGCTGACCATCACCAAGGCCGCCGACGTGCTGGTGAACCTGATGCTGGGCATCAGCACCAACAAGTACGTGGTCATGCTCATGATCCTGGCCCTGCTGATGTTCATCGGCTTCTTCATGCAGGCTTCGCAGGCGCTGGTGGTGCTTACCCCCATGCTGCTGCCCGTCGTCAAGGCCGTTGGCATTGACCCCATCCACTTCGGCATCGTCATGGTGGTGGCCCTGACCTTCGGCGGCTGCACCCCGCCCGTGGGCAGTATGCTGTTCGTGGTCAACAGCATCACCAAAATGGGCTTTGCCCGCCTGACCAAGGCCATGGTTCCGCTGTACATCCCCCTGCTGGGCGCGCTGCTGGTCATCGCCTTTGTGCCCCAGCTCAGTATGTTCCTGCCCGGCCTGATGGGCTGAGCGGAAGCTCCCGTTTCCGTTTTCAAGGGGCGCGGCCCACTTGCACATCGGCCGTGCTTCTGAAATAAAACGGCAGGCGCTTAAAACAAAACGCGCCCGCCCAACCAGCAACGAAAGGAAGAAACATCATGAAAATGAAGCGTAGTCTTGCCCTGTTTGTTTCCCTCGCACTGGCTGCCGCTGCTCTGACCGGCTGCTCCGGCAGCAGCTCCAGCAGCGCCGCTGCCTCCGGTTCGGACGCTGCCTCCAGCGAGAGCGGTGCCGCCGCCAAGGCCAGCATCCAGATCAAGTACTCCACCTGGGCCGCCGACGGCGAAGCCGCCTACGAAGGCATGAAGGAGTTCAAGAAGTACGTGGAGGAAGGCTCCAACGGTGACATCGAAGTTCTGCTGTACCCCTCCAACCAGGCCGGCAGCACCAACGAGCAGGTGGAGCAGGTGAGCATGAACCAGCTGCAGATGATGTCCAGCGGCGACCCCGGCATCAAGGAGATCGAGTATCTGTGCCTGCCTTACCTGTTCAGCGACCTGAGCCAGTACAACACCTTCCTGGAGAGCGACCTGGGCCAGAAGTACGTGCAGCAGGGCATCAGCAGCCGCAACACCCGCATTCTGGACACCCTGCCCCGTTCTCCCCGCATCATCTCCTGCAACTCTCCCGTCAACAGCCTGGCCGACCTGAAGGGCATGAAGCTGCGCGCTCCCGAGCGTGACTACTACGTGGACACCCTGAAGGCTCTGGGCGCCAACCCCACTCCCATGGACATGGGTGAGGTTTACTCTGCCATGCAGACCGGCGTTGTGGAAGGCCAGGAGAACCCCATCGAGACCATCGTTTCCTACGGCTTCCAGAACGTGAACAAGTATCTGGTTATGTCCAACCACATCATCAAGCCCGCCTTCGTTATGATCAACGAGGACTTCTTCCAGGGTCTGTCTGAGGAATATCAGCAGCTGATCATCGACGCCTGCGCCAAGGCCCGCGATTACGCCAACGACTACATGGAGACTGCCATGGAGAAGGACCTGCAGACCTGCATCGACGCCGGCATGACCGTGTGCGAGCCTGATCTGACCGAGTGGAAGGAAGCCACTCAGAGCGTGCGCGACGACCTGGGCACCAAGATCTGGGGCGCTGACGGCTACGAGGAAGTCAAGGCCATCGCCGCTCAGGGCTAATTTCTCTTAAAAGCGAATTTCCTTATCAGAAGCGGATCACCGCCTTCTGAAGCATTCACAGCATTCACAGGTATCAAGCAGGATAGGGTGGTCTGTACAGACCACCCTATCTTTGAAAGGAGCTTTCCATGAACGTTCAGGAGACCGTAAATCAGTATGAATCGTATGGGATCGAGCTTCGCCGCCAGATCCACCGCCACCCCGAGCTGAGCAATAAAGAGCACAATACCACCGCGTTCATCCGGGCCGAGCTGGCCAAATTCGGCATTGAGCCGGTGGATCTGGGCCTGGAGACCGGCCTTGTGGCGGACATCCACGGCAAAAAGCCCGGCGCGGGCCGCATGGTGGCCATCCGGGCGGACATTGACGCCCTGCCCGTGAAAGAGGCCACCGGCGAAGAATTTGCTTCGGAAAATGAGGGCGTGAGCCACGCCTGCGGCCATGACCTGCACACCGCCGCCCTGCTGGTGGCGGCCCGGGTGCTGGCCGAGCACGCCGACGAGTTCAGCGGCACCGTGCGGCTGATGTTCCAGCCCGCCGAGGAAAGCGGCGACGGTGCCCGCACCCTGCTGGCCCACCATGTGCTGGAGCCGAAGCCCGACTTTGTGCTGGGCTTCCACACCTGGCCCGACACCCCCGCCGGCATGGTGGGTGTGCGGTTCGGCGCGTCCCATGCCTCCTCCGATACCATCAAGATCAAGGTAAAGGGCAAGGGCGGCCACGGTGCACACCCCTACCGCTGCATTGACCCGGTGGTGGCGGCCTGCTACATGGTCACCCAGATGCAGACCATCATCTCCCGTGAGCTGTCCATCAGCGGCGGCGGCGTGCTCACCTTCGGCCGCATTCAGGGCGGCACCGCGGCCAACGTCATCCCCAATGAGGTGGAGCTGGAGGGCACCCTGCGCGCCCTGGACCCCACCAAGCGCCAGCAGATGAAAGACTCCATCGTGCGGGTGGCCAAGGGCAGCTGTGAGGCCATGCGCGCCGAGGCCGAGGTGACCATCGAAGAGGGCATGCCCCCGCTGGTGAACGACCTGACCGTCATCGGCAAGGTGCGGGATGCCGCTGTGAAGGCTCTGGGCGCCCAGCGCGTGGAAGAGCTGAAACAGGCGTCCCCTGGCTCGGACGATTTTGCCTGCTATCTGGAGCAGGTTCCCGGTGCGCTGTTCCGCATGGGCACCGGCAACGAGGATCCCAGCACCCACATCGGCCTGCACAATGGCAAGAACCGCTTTGATGAGCGGGGCATTGCCACGGCGGCCACGGTGCTGGTGCAGTTTGTATGCGATGAGCTGAACTGAGAGAAACGCCCGTGGCGGGAGTTTCTGCGCCGCAGATACCAAATGAGAAGGGGTAATGAGAACCATGAACGATTTGCAGAAAACCTGCCGCGCCGCGCTGGTTCAGGCCGCGCCGGTGCTGTTTGATAAGGCCGCCTGCACCGAAAAGGCGGTAAAGCTCATTGCCAAGTGCGCCGAGGGCAAGGCCCGGTTCATCGTCTTTCCGGAGCTGTTCATTCCCGGCTACCCCTATGGGATGAACTTCGGCTTTACCGTGGGCCACCGGGAAGATGACGGCCGCAGCGACTGGACCATGTACTACGAGAACTCCATCCTGGTGCCGGGGGAGGAGACTGCCCGGCTGGCCCGGGCGGCCAAAGAGGCCGGGGCCTGGGTGAGCATCGGCGTTTCGGAGCGGGACGCCGTGACCGCCACCCTGTACAACTCCAACCTGCTGTTCAGCCCGGAAGGGGAGCTGGTGTTCTGCCACCGCAAGCTCAAGCCCACGGGCAGCGAGCGCTGCGTGTGGGGCGATGCGGACAAGGGGTACTTCCCTACGGCCGAAACGCCCTGGGGCCCGGCCGGCAGCCTGATCTGCTGGGAGAACTATATGCCGCTGGCCCGGGTGGCCCTGTACCAGAAGGGCGTGGCCCTGTACCTGGCCCCCAACACCAACGACAACCCGGAATGGCAGGCCACGGTGGAGCACATCGCCATTGAGGGGCACTGCTACGTGTTCAACGCCAACATGGTGTTTGACCGGGCCGATTACCCGGCGGGCCTGGCCCGGCCGCAGGAGATCGAAGCCCTGCCGGAGAAGGTCTGCCGGGGCGGCAGCAGCATTCTGGACCCCTACGGCCACGCGGTGGCCGGCCCCGTGTGGGACAAGGAGGACATCCTGTTTGCCGACCTGGATATGACGAAGGTGTACGCCAGCCGGATGGAGTTTGACCCCTGCGGCCATTACAGCCGCCCGGACGTGCTGCACTTCTCTTTTGAGGAGTAAGCAGGGGCGCAAAACGCACACAAACAAAAACGAGGCCCGGTACCTTTTGGTACCGGGCCTCGCTGCGTAGATTCTGCGCTTACTCTTCCACCACGCGGATGGTCTTGATGACCTGGGGCTTCAGGGGCTTGTCGGCGTAGTTGGTGGGGGTGGCGGCAATCTCGTCCACCACGTCCATGCCGTTCACCACATGGCCGAAGGCGGCGTAGTCGCCGTCCAGATGGGGGGCATCCTCATGCATGATGAAGAACTGGCTGCCGGCGGAGTTGGGGTCCATGGCGCGGGCCATGCTGATGACGCCGCGGGTGTGCTTGATGGGGTTGTTCCAGCCGTTGTGAGCAAACTCGCCCTTGATGTGCCAGCCGGGGCCGCCCATGCCGGTGCCCTGGGGGCAGCCGCCCTGGATCATAAAGCCGGGGATGACCCGGTGGAAGATCAGGCCGTCATAAAAGCCCTCACCCACCAGCTTCAGAAAGTTCTCCACGGTCAGAGGGGCCGCCTTGGCGTCCAGCTCCAGATCGATGGTTTTGCCGTTTTCCATAGTAATGCGAATCATAAAATCACGCACGCTCCGTTCTTGTTTAGTCCGCCCTGCAGGCCGCGCCGCAGCCGCCCGGCACCGGGCCGCCGCGCACAGGGCCGTGCACGTAGCTTGTGCTTAAATTGTAGCACAAGGCCGCGGCAGGTGCAACCGGGCACAACGGGTGGTTTGAGCCGTTTTCAGCCGGGCTGGCCCTCTTCCGGGGCAGGCCAGGGCAGGTCCACCACCGTGGGGGTGTGGCCCACGGCGGGCAGGAACTTTTCCAGCACGTCCCTGGTTTTCAGCTTGATGCTGCTGGTGTTCATGCAGGGGTGGCAGCCGATGTACTCGCCCTCCAGCACCTCCCGGTCGATCACCAGCTGTACCCGGTGCGCGGTGTCGTTGGCAAGGCCCATGATGCTCACGCTGCCGGGCAGCAGGTCCAGCATTTCTTCCATGTGGGTTTCGTCCGCAAAACTCAGGCGGGCAACCCCCAGCTGGCCGGAGAGGTCCTTGGTTTTAAAGGGTTTGTCGCCGGGCATCATCAAGAGGTAAAAGTTCGTCTTTTGCCGGTTGCACAAAAACAGGTTCTTGCAGATCAGCACGTCCAGCACGGCGTCAATGTCGTGGCACACCTCCATGGTGGTGGCGGGGGCGTGGTCCGTGCGCTGGAAGGGAATGCCCAGGCGGTCCAGCAGGTCGTAGGTGCGGATCTCGCGGGGCAGGCGGCCGGTCTCATCGGCGGGGCGGCCCTCATACAGAACAGGTTCGGTCATGGTAACGTCCTTTCTGCCGCAGTGCGGCGAATGGGTGGGGGAAGAGGGGCGGCGGTCAGGGCGCCGGGTTCTGGCCGGCCAGGCTCATCAGCTGGTTCAGGGCCTCCAGATCCTGCGCGGCTACCTTTAAGTTCATGCTCAGGGGCTGGCCGTCGGGCGGGGTGATGGTGATTTCCAGCACCGTGCCCTCGGCGATGCGGGGCTTTGCTGCCCGGCAGAACGGCACGAACTTCGGGTGCCGCCGCTGAAAGCCGCTCCAGGCAGCTTTTACTTGAAACAGGGAAGAGAGATCCATTTGGGAAACCTCGCTTTCGGGAAAAATCCATGCGGGGAACAGCGCCCCCGCAATATTCCTTATTATAGCGAAAACCGGCCGGATTGAAAAGCACAGCGCCCGCCCGGCGGGACAAACGGCGGAAGGGGCCCCGGCGGCAGAGGCAAACTCAAACTTTTTCAAAAAACTTTTCAAAAAAGTGTTGACAGAAGGACACCCAGATGCTATACTAAATAAGCACTCGAGAGAGGGCGGCAAAATCAGCCGCAAGGCTGTTTTTATATATCGCGGGATGGAGCAGCCTGGTAGCTCGTCGGGCTCATAACCCGAAGGTCGGTGGTTCAAATCCGCCTCCCGCAACCATTGAAACGTGGCAGAACGAAAGTTTTGCCACGTTTTTTGCGTTTCCGGCGTTTATCGCGCTTGGCCCCGGCGCAAAAGGACAAACTCCGCGTACTGCCGCACAGCAAAGCCCTCTCCGGGCTTGCAGGCGGGGGCATTTCCATGTAAAATACAATCAGATGTAAAGCGGACGTAAAAATGCTTTGCCTGGCGGCCCCAGGCGGGCTGCTGCGCGGGCGGGGCGGCAGGATCGCCCCACCGCGAAACGAAGAACGGATGGAAGCATATATGATGGTTGCAAAGGATGACACAAAGGCCCGGCGGGGCTTCTGCGCATTGCTGCTGGCGGGCCTTGGCATTCTGGCGGTGAGCAAAGGCACCGACACCCTTGCCCTGAAGGATGGCCTTCTGGCGGCGCTGGTGCTGCTGGCGTGCGGCCTGGCGGTGCAGCGGCTGCCAAAGCGGGCTCGGGCGTTTGTGCTGCTGGCCGCGGTGCCGGTGCTGGCCCAGTGCCTTCAGGCTGTTTCAACGGACATCGGCGTGTTCCTCTACTTCAAGCTGGTGCCGAAGCTGTGGGCGCTGGTGCTCTGGCTGGTGCTGTTCTGCCTGCTGTGGGGCCTGCTGGGCCGCCCGGGGCTTGCAGGCGGCGTCTGCGTCACGATTTCGGGGCTGCTGGCGCTGCTGAACCTGGCGCTGTTACAGTTCCGCGGTACGGCCCTGCAATGGCAGGACATTGGTTCCTGGCGGGCGGCGCTCAACGTGGCGGGGGGCTATCGACTGGCGCTGTCTCCCAAAATCGTGGTGCTGGCGGTGCTGTGGCTTTGGACGCTGGCAGCCCTGCACTGGGCGGGCGGCCTGTGTGCGGGCGCGCCCCGGTCGGCTGGGTTCCGGGCGGCCCTGGGCCTTGGGGCCGCTGCGGTCGGTGTGCTGCTGTGGGTCTCGCCGCTCATTCCGGCCAGCGGAGTGACCTCCTCCTACATCAGCACCCAGAACGCCTTTGTGGCCAACCTGTTTCTGCAAAGCCGGGACCTGCCCCTGAAAAAACCGAAGAACTATGAAGCCCAGTTGCAGCAGCTGGGGCAATATTCTTCGGATGCAGGTACAAAAGTAGCAGAGACTCCAGATATCGTGGTAATTATGAACGAGTCCTTCGCAGATCTGCGCTGTTACGGGGCGCAGATCGCCCCGGAGATCTACCGGGACTGGGACGAGATTCTGGCCCGGTCGGCCCACGGCACGGCCTATTCCTCGGTGTTTGGCGGCAACACTCCCAATGCGGAGTATGAGTTCCTCACGGGGGATAGCCTGCTGTTCTACACCGGCACCCCCATTCCCTACGAGACGGCCATCCGGCAGGATGTGCCCGCCCTGCCCGGCCTGCTGGCCCAGCTGGGCAGCGGCACTGTGGCCATGCACCCGAACGAGGGCATCGTGTGGTCGCGGGAGCAGGTGTATCCCAAACTGGGCTTTGGGCGGTCGGTGTTCCTGGCGGACTACGAAAACACCGAGATGCTCCGCCGGTATGTGTCGGATCAGGCGAACTATTCCCAGGTGCTTCGGGTGCTGGAAGAGGCAGACGGGCCGCAGTTTCTCTTCAACGTGACCATTCAGAACCACGGCAGCTACGAGGAAGAGGACTTTGCCAACCTCAACGCCCTGCTGGACAGCCGCACCGGCTGCAGCCAGACCTGCCAGTATCTGACGCTGGTGAAGGAGAGCGGCGCGGCCCTGAAGGAGTTTTTGCAGCGGCTGGAACAGCGCCCACGCAAGACCTATGTGGTGTTCTTCGGCGACCACCAGCCCTGGGTGGACGAGGCGTTTTACAGCCAGTACGAGAGCGGGCAGGACGCTCAGGAGCATCTGCGTTATCAGGTGCCCTACTTCATCTGGTGCAACCAGAGCCGGGAGGAACAGCAGCTGCCCCTCTGCGGCCTGAACGACCTGCAGCTCTACCTGGCCGAGCAGGCCGGCCTGCCGCTGACCGGCTACCAGAAGCTGCTGGCCCAGGTGGCCCAGCGCTACCCGGTGGTGTGCGCCCAGGGGGTGATGGCGGCCGACGGCAGCTGGCTGGACGAAAAGCAGATCGCGGAGGACGACCTGCTGAGCCTGTACCGCACGGCGGTGTACGCCCACATGAACGAGCCGGAGCGGCTGGAGAACTTCTGGACCTACGCGGCCGGGTGAGCCGCCCGGGCCGTGCCGCCCCCGTGCACGGCCAGAAAAACAAAACAGACAAAGCAAAAAGGTGTTCGGCTTTTAAGCCGAACACCTTTTTTGGTTTTGCTTTGAATATTGAATCTGCGGCGAAGAGGCGGAGAACCCCCCGCGGCCGGGTCAGCGGCTCATCTTCTTCAGCAGGTTCTGGCGCAGATCCCACAGGGTCTGGCTCAGGTCAACGTAGTAGCAGTGGGGATTCTCGAAGCGGGTCACTTCGTCCCACAGGGTAGCGATCTGGGCTTTGCAGAACTTCTGGATGTCCGCCAGAGCTGGGTTTTCATACACGCGCTTGCCGCCCACGTAGATGGGGGTGGACAGGCACTTGGCGGTGCAGTTCACATAGGTGCGCTCTTTCCAGGTTTCCACCGGGTCAAACAGGGTGATGCCGTATTTGGTGTCCACCACTTCGTCCGCCAGGGTGACGTAGTCGGCCATGGCCTTGCCGTCGCTGTCGTAAATACGCCACACCTTCTTCAGGCCGGGAATGGTCAGCTTCTCCACGCTCTCGCTCACCTTGATCTTGGGGGTGTAGCTGCCGTCGTCCTCTTTCACGGCGGCCAGCTTGTACACGCCGCCGAACACCGGGTTGGAGCGGGCGGTGATCATGTTCTCGCCAATGCCGAAGCTGTCCACCCGGGCGCCCTGCAGGATCAGGTCGCGCACCAGGTACTCGTCCAGGCTGTTGGAGGCGCAGACGGTGCAGTCGGGGTAGCCGGCCTCATCCAGCATCTGGCGGGCCTTCTTGGAGAGGTAGGCAATGTCGCCGGAGTCAATGCGAACGCCCTTGGGCCGTTTGCCCATGGGCTTGAGCACCTCGTCAAACACCTTGATGGCGTTGGGAATGCCGCTCTTGGTGACGCTGTAGGTATCCACCAGCAGCACGCAGGCGTCCGGATACAGCTGGGCGTACTTCTTGAAGGCGTCGTATTCGCTGGGGAACATCTGCACCCAGCTGTGGGCCATGGTGCCGGAGGCGGGAATGCCGAAGTCGCGGGCGGCCATCACGCAGCTGGTGGAGCCGCAGCCGCCGATGTAGGAGGCGCGGGCGCCGTAGTAGGCAGCGTCGTAGCCCTGGGCACGGCGGGCACCAAACTCCATCACAGGGCGGCCGGCGGCGGCGCGCACGATGCGGCTGGACTTGGTGGCGATCAGGCACTGATGGTTGAAGGTGACCAGCAGCAGGGTCTCGATCAGCTGGCACTCGATGGAGGGGCCCTCCACGGTGACGATGGGCTCCTGCGGGAAGATGGGCGTGCCCTCTTCAATGGCCCACACGTTGCAGTGGAAGGAGAAGTGGCGCAGATAGTCCAGGAACTTTTCGTTGAACACATGGGTGCCGCGCAGATATTCAATGTCCGCCTCGGTGAAGGACAGGTTGTCAATGGCCTCGATGAACTGGGCCAGGCCGGCCATGATGGCATAGCCGCCGCCGTCCGGCACCTTGCGGAAGAACATATCGAAGACACTGATCTTGTCCTCATAGCCCTCTTCCAGGTAGCCGGCCGCCATGGTCAGCTCATAAAAGTCCATCATGGTCGTCAGGTTGCGTTTTACGTCCAGCATTGTTGTACCAGCTTTCTTCTGTTTTGCGGCGCAGAATGGGCCGCCTAATCGCAGCAGGCCGGCTGGGCTTGCCTTTGGGGCGCACCAAGCAACGCGCCGGGCAAAGGGCCGGCCTGCCTTTTCTATCCACAGCCCGGGCCGCGTGCAGGCACGCCGACGGGCGGAAGATCCTTATAAAAAACGGGGATGCGAAGGGGGTGCGGTCAGTCCGGATGGCTGCGGCGCACCTTGCGGGAGTTGCGGTGCTGGGTCCAGTACCACACGTACCAGGCCAGATACAGCGCCACGGCGATCACCGTGAGGATGACCACCACCCGGAAGTAGAGGCTGCCGAAGAACTCGCCAATCTTTTCCACCACAAACAGCACCGGGTTGCGGGCAATGTCCCGCTCGGCAATCAGATCCACCGTGCCGATGACCTCACCCGAGAGGCTGAGGGTGACGGTGCCCACCACGTCGCCCTGCTTGATGGGGGCGGCCACGCTGTCGGGCAGGTGGAACGTTTTTTGGGTGACGGAGCCGTCACTGTCCGACGGGAGGATGGTGTACATACTGTCGGCCGGGTACAGGCGCAGGGTGTCGGTCTCGGTGGAGTACTTCACCGAGACCTCGGTGATGGCCTGGCCCACGTCCAGGGCGCTTTGCAGCGAAAAGCTGTCGTACACCCAGTCCATCAGCTCGCCGGTCTCATACAGGGCCGGGCGTTTGGTGGGGTAGGTGTAGGGGTCACAGCTCTCAGGGCTGTTCAGCACCACGCTGATGTAGGTCTCGCCGTCCTGCACATGCCAGCAGGCGAAGTTCTGCCATTCGCCCAGGCTGCCGGTTTTGCCGCCCTGGGCGTAGCTGCGGTAATAATCGCCGCCGAAGGAGGAGGCGATCATCATGTCGGTGGTGCGGATGTTGTAACTGCCGTCCATATAGCGGGGGTACAGGCCCATGTTGTACAGGGGCGTCTTGACCACTTCCTTGAGCAGGTCAAAGCTCATGGCGTAGCGCAGAATGAGGTACATATCCCGTGCGGTGGTCAGGTTGCCCTCGTCCAGGCCGCAGGCGTCCACAAACACGGTGTTGGTGCAGCCAATGTCCTTGGCGCGGGCGTTCATCATGGCCACAAAGTTGGAGGAAGAGCCGCCGCCGATCAGCTCGGCCACCGCCAGGGCGGCCTCGTTGGCGCTGGGCAGCATCATGGCGTACAGCATCTGGCGCAGGGTGCGGCTCTCGCCGGCGCGAATGTCCGCGTTGGAGCCGCCGTGGATATAAACATAATCCTGCACGGCGTTGGAGACGGTGGCGGTGGTGCTGTCCAGGTCGTCGCCGTATTCCTCCAGCAGCAGAATGGCCGTCATCAGCTTGGTGAGGCTGGCGGCCTGGTACTGGGTCTCGCTGTCCTTCTCATACACGATGATGTTGGTGTCGGTGTTTACGATGTAGGCAGCGGGGGCCGCGATCTCAAAGTTGGGGGTAAAGCCCACCGCAGAGGCGGGCAGGGCAAACATACCGGCCAGCAGCACCACTGCCAGCAGGCAGGCCAGAGTACGTTTCAGTTTCTTCATGTGGACAATTCCCTTAAAACGCGATAAAATAAATGCGGAAAACCGGGGCAGCAGGAGGCTGCCCGGCCAAATACCCCACAGCATCTGCCTCGCGCTGCCCCGGGTGGGGCCGGCCGCAGCCGCAAAAGCGGGCCGGAGGCAATGTGTCTTGACAGATAGGGGTTTCTGCTATTATAGCAGTTTTTATCAGGATAATAAAGTGTTTCAGAGCGTTTTTTGCGCGGAGGGACTGGGATTTATGATCTATGTGACAGGAGACACCCATGGCCAGATCGACCGCTTTAAGGAAAAACCGGTTGCGGGCCTGAAAAAAGGCGACACGCTGATTGTGCTGGGAGACTTCGGCTTTTTGTGGGACGATTCCAAACAGGAGAAGAAAAACCGCCATTGGCTCAGCAAGCGGCGGTATAAGATCCTGTTCATCGACGGCTGCCACGAAAACTTTGACCTGCTGGCCCAGTACCCCACCGAGGATTTTATGGGCGGCAAGGCCAAGCACATCGAGGGCAACCTGTGGTACATTCTGCGCGGCAGCGTGCTGACCATTGAGGACAAAAAGCTGCTGTGTTTCGGCGGCGGCGAGAGCGACGACATTGAGGACCGGGACGAGGGCCTGAACTGGTGGCGGGCCGAGCTGCCCACCCCGCAGGAGCTGGACGCCTGCCGGGAGAACCTTCGGGCCAGCGGCGGCGGCGCGGTGGATTACATTCTGACCCACGAGGCCCCGGGCAAGGTGCTGGATTTTCTGGGCCTGCAGGGGCTGCAGCGCAACTGGCTGCACAGCTTTCTGGATGAGCTGAACGAAAAAACCGCCCACAGGCAGTGGCTGTTCGGCCGCTACCACAAGGACCAGCCCATCGGCACCAAAATGCGGGCGGTGTTTACGGATCTGATTCCGCTGGAATAAATACAATTAGGAATGAGGAATTAGGCCGCGCCGGGCGCGATTTGCGGTGCGGGATTTGCCCAGGTACCAACCATAAAGCATAAAAACGAATAGAGACAGGCAAGCGCCGCAGGGGGGGACCTTCTGCGGCGCTTTGGTTTATATTAGAACTTATATATTAGAACGAATTGGGAACTTTTTTAGGCGCGGCTTTGGCCGGGGGCTTACTCCTCCAGAATCAGGGTGCGGAAGCCCTCCTCGGCGTCACCGGCCAGAACCCGGCAGACGCGGGCGGCAAAGTCCTCGCCCAGAAGTGCGCGGCTGCGGGCGAAGTTTTGCCATCGCACCACGGCCGGGGCGTTCACCGCCCCGCCGAAGCCGCCCCGCAGCAGGTCGCACAGTGCGTCCAGATTGTCACCGCCCGCAAACCCGGGGCGGGCCAGTTGGGCGGTCACCTGGCGATAAAATCCGGCGGTGTCCTCAAACCGGCCGCCGTCAATGTACAGTTCCGCTGCCATAACATGCCTCACTTTCAACACAAACCGTAAAAAATGTGGAAAACCAGCCGCGTCCGGGGCTTAAAACCCGACCCCGGCGGCCAGCGCCTGAAGCCCTGCCCACAGGGGCGGCACCAGCAGCGCAGGCAGGGACTACCCCGACCTTCTGACTACGAATCAGCCGCTCCGCCCGGCAGAACGCCCGCCGCCAAATCAGCTCAGTTCAGGGCGGCCCGGCGCAGAAGCTGCTCCACCTGGCGGGCAAGGACCTGATGTTCGGGCTTGTCCAGGCCGGGGTCGGCCTCCAGAAGCTCGTGGGCTGTCTGCTGGGCGGCATACAGGGCGCGGGTGTCGGCGGCCAGGTCAGCGATCTGCAGGGTGGGCAGGCCATGCTGGCGGCTGCCGAAGAAATCGCCGGGGCCGCGGTGGTCCAGATCGTACTGGGCCACCTGAAAACCATCGGTGGTGTGGCACAAAAAGCGCAGCCGGTCCCGCACGGCCTCGCCTTCGTGGTCGCTGATGAGGATGCACACCGCCTGCCCGCCGCCCCGGCCCACCCGGCCCCGCAGCTGGTGCAGGGCTGACAGGCCGTACCGCTCGGCGTTCTCGATGACCATCACCCCGGCCCGGGGCACGTCCACGCCCACCTCGATGACCGTGGTGGAGACCAGCACGTCCAGCTCGCCCGCTGAGAAGGCGGCCATCACCTCGGCCTTTTCCTTGGGCTTGAGCCGCCCATGCATCAGGCCGATACGCCGCCCGGGCAGCAGGGGTTTGGCAACCTGTTCCAGATAGGTTTTCGCGGCCTGCATTCCCTGGGCGGTGTTCTCTCCTTCTTCGATCAGGGGGCAGACGATGTACACCTGCTGCCCGGCGGCGATGCATTTGTCCAGATAGGCGAACATATCCCGCCGCTTTTTGCCCGTGACCGCGTAGGTTTTGATGGGCATTCGGCCGGGGGGCAGCTCGTCCAGAATGGACACGTCCAGATCGCCGTACACCAGCAGGCTCAGGGTGCGGGGAATGGGGGTGGCGCTCATCACCAGCAGGTGGGGCGCGCCGGCCTTGCCGGCCAGCTGGCCCCGCTGGCGCACGCCGAACCGGTGCTGCTCGTCCACAATGGCCAGCCCCAGCCGGGCAAACTCCACCCCGGTGCCCAGCACCGCGTGGGTGCCCACCACCAGGTCGGCCTCGCCATTTGCAATGGCGGCCAGTGCGGCCTTTTTGGCCGCCGCCTTCATGCTGCCGGTGAGCAGCGCCACCCGAAGCCCGAAGGGGGCCAGCGTTTTCTGCAGATTTTCGGCGTGCTGCACCGCCAGAATTTCGGTGGGGGCCATCAGGGCGCTCTGCCAGCCGTTCAGGGCGGCCAGGTAGATGCCCGCCGCGGCCACCAGGGTTTTGCCGCTGCCCACATCGCCCTGCAAAAGACGGTTCATGGGGGCGGGGCGGCACAGGTCGGCGGCGATCTCCTCGGCGGCCCGGCGCTGGGCGCCGGTGGGGGCAAAGGGCAGGCTGGCCCAGAACGGCTCCAGCGGGCGCGGCTCCATGGGAGCAGAGGTGCGCTGCTGGCCCCGGCTGCGGCTGAGGGTGAGGGCCAGCTGCAGGCACAGCAGCTCCTCAAAAATCAGGCGGCGGCGGGCGGCGTTGATCTCCTCCGGCCCGGCGGGGCGGTGGATCATCCGCACGGCGGTCCACTTGTCCGGCAAGCGATACCGGCGGCGCATCTCCGGAGGCAGGGGATCCGGCAGGGGAACGCACTGCTCCAGCGCCTGGGCCACGCACCGGCCGATGACGGCGCTGGAAAGCCCCTCGGTTTGAGGGTAGACGGCGGAAAAGGGCGCGACTTTCACCTGGGCGCGGGTGCGCACCACCGGGGAGACCATCTCCCGCGCGGTGAGGGGGCCGCCCACCCGCCCGGCAAACCAGTAGGTTTCGTCCACCAGCAGCTTGTCGGCGGCGTAGGGAATGTTGAACCAGGTGAGGGTGAGGGGGGCCGAGTCGTCCCCGGCCTGCACCTTGACCAGGGTGCGGCCGCCGGGCAGGCGGGTGGTGCCCAGCTTGGCGTAAACGGTGGCCTTGACCACCACCTCTTCCCCGGTGGGGGCGCTGAGCACCGGCACCGGGTGGGCGTAGTCCACATAGCGGCGGGGGTAGTGGGCCAGCAGGTCGCCCACGGTGACGATGCCCAGCCGGGCAAACTTTTTGGCCAGCACCGGGCCAACCCCCTTGAGAAACTGCACCTGATCCTCACAGTTCATAAAAACACCACCTTTCGCGGAACATCAAAGCGGGCCGGAAGGCCGCAAAAAAGCGCCGCCCTCCCGGAGCGAACTGCCGGGGAGAGCGGCGCAGAGCTGCATGAATTGTTAAATCATCCGCATACTGCCGCTTATTCCACGCCCAGCATGTAGTAGTACACCGGCTGGCCGCCGCTGATGCAGGTGACTTCCACGTCACCGCCCACCTTGGAGCGGATCAGGTCGGCGGTGTGCTCCGCCTCTTCCTCGCTCACGTCGCAGCCGCTGATGAGGGTGATGAACTGTGCGTCCTTCTTGCTCTTGGCGATGCTGCGGGCCAGACGATAGGTGATCTTGGTCAGGTCGCTGCCGGTGTTCACGATCTTGCCGTTCTCCAGCGCCATGACCTCGCCCTTCTTGATCTTCTTGCCGTCAAACTCGCTGTCGCGGGCGGCAAAGGTGACCAGACCGGTGGAGACCTTGTCGGCGGCCTGCATCATGGCGATGGTGTTGGCGTCCACCTCGGCCTCGGGGTCGAAGTTCAGCATGGCGGTGATGCCCTGGGGAATGGTGCGGGTGGGCAGCACCACAATGCGCCGGTCGGCGATCTTCTGGGCCTGCTCGGCGGCCATGATGATGTTCTTGTTGTTGGGCAGCACGAACACGGTCTTGGCGGGCACGCTCTGCACGGCGCTCACAATGTCCTCGGTGGAGGGGTTCATGGTCTGGCCGCCGCTCACCACGGCGTTCACACCCAGATCGGTGAACACGGACTTCAGGCCCTCACCGGCGGCCACGGCCACAAAGCCGTAGGGCTGCTCGGGGTCAACCGCAGCGTAGGTGAACTCGTTCACGCTGGGGGCCTGCTCGGCGGCCTTCTGCTTCTCCAGCCCCTTGCCCTGCTTCTGGCGGGCCAGGAACTGCTCGTGCATATTTTCGATCTTGAAGTTGGTCAGGTAGCCGTACTGGATGGCGTGGGTCAGGATCTTGCCGGGGTCGGCGGTGTGCACATGGCAGTTGATGACCTCATCGTCCTCCACGACCACCACGCTGTCGCCGTTGGACTCGCAGAAGGCCCGCAGCTTGGCGCTGGAAGCGCCCTCGTTCTTATGCACCAGGAACTGGGTGCAGTAGCCGTTCTTAATGTCCTCAACCTTCATCAGGTCGTCGGTATAAACGCCCTTGCCGGCAGCGGAAGAATCCAGCTTGGCCTTGTTCTGGGCGGCTTCCTCGGCGCGGATGGGCTCGCCGCCCTCGAACACCTGCTGCATACCCTCAAAGATGATCATCAGGCCCTGGCCGCCGGCGTCCACAACGCCGGCCTTCTTCAGCACGGGCAGCTGGTTGGGGGTGTTGTCCAGCGCACGCTGGCCGGCGCTCAGCACCAGCTTCCACAGCTCGGCCGGGTCGGCGATGGCGGAAGCGGCGGCCTCTTCCCCAGCCACACGGGCCACGGTGAGGATGGTGCCCTCGGTGGGCTTCATCACGGCCTTGTAGGCGCCTTCCACGCCCTTCTGCAGGGCCTCCACCAGATCGGCGGCGGTGGCTTCCTTCTTGCCGGCCAGCGCCTTGGAGAAGCCGCGGAACAGCAGGCTGGTGATCACGCCGGAGTTGCCGCGGGCACCCCGCAGCATGGCGGAAGCGGCGGTTTTGCTGGCCTCGGCCACGGTGCAGCTGTCCTCCATGGCCTCCAGCTCGGGCACGCTGGCGCCCACGGTCATGGCCATGTTGGTGCCGGTGTCGCCGTCGGGCACGGGGAACACGTTCAGCTCGTCCACGCGGGCGCGCTGGTTCTGGATGTTGTTGGCGCCGGAAATGATGGCGTCACGCAGAATCTTGCCGGAAATCGTCATAGTTTGTTACACCTCAAAAAGTAGTCGCCCGCACAAACGGGGCCTGTCTGCGCTGCCGGGTACGGGGGCAGCGGCCCGCGCGCCCGGATTCAGGCGTCGATCACATCGTCCACGCAAACGTCCACGCGGGCCACCTTCAGGCCCGTGGCGGTTTCCACCTCGTTGCGCACACGGTGGGAAATGCTCTGCACAATGCTGGAGATGTTCAGGCCGTAGCCCACCATGATGTGCAGCTCAATGGCAAGTTTGCCGTCCACCTGGGACACCCGCACGCCCTTATCAGCGCGGTTTTTGCCCAGGATCAGGCTTTTAATGCTGTCGGAGGCGCTGGAGGAGGCCATGCCCGCTACGCCGTAGCAGTGCTGGGCCGCTTCGCCCACCAGGCCCGCGAAATACTCATTGGTCAGGCTTACGCCGCCCAGAGGATTGTAATAGGTAATCATGGTAACGCTCCTTTGCTCATGAATTGCCGAAGCGAAGCCCATCCAGCGAGTAGAACACATCGCTCAAGCTGCTGGTAAGCCCGCTGATGCCCCGGGCCGCCACCACCGTATTGCTGCGCCACAACAAAGGAATGTACGGCATTTCGGCGGCAAAGACGGCCTCGAAATCACCGGCGGCGCTTTTGTTGGCCCGGAACGCCCCGTAGGCCGTCGAGAGCGTTTCGCTCTGGGCCAGATGGGCGCTGGCAGCCCCGCCGGAAAAGAAGGGGCTCAAATCCATATTATTATACAACTTAATCTCGCCGATGTACAGGTCAAATTGCCCGTCGGTGATCTGCTGGCGGTAGGCGTCGAAGTCGTCCGTTTCCAGAATCTGCACCTCAATGCCCTGGCTGCCCAGCTGCTGCTGGATCAGGCTGGCGGCGTATTTTTTATAGGTGCTGCCGGTGTACACCAGAAGCCGCAGGCTGGCGCGCTTGCCGGTGCCGTCGGCCCAGTAGCCGCTCTGTACGTCCATGGTGTAGCCCAGCTGCGCAAAGAATTCGGCCACGCCGTCGGTGTTCTGGTTGGCCAGCAGCACCTGCTGGGAGTTGACGCAGGGGTAAAAGCTGTTGATGGCCCCCACGGCGGGGTAGGCCCGGCCCAGATAGCTGGATTCCGCCAGCTGGCGGCGGTCCACCAGCTGGCTGACCATGGCCCGCCCGGCCCCGGTGGTGACCAGCGGGCTGTCGCCGCCGGAGTTCACACCCAGAAAGATCAGGTTGTTGGTTTTGTAGTAGCTCTCCTGCCCGTAATAGCCGGTGCTGCCGGAGGCACTGTCGGACGCGGCGTAGAGGTTCAGGCTGCCCACTGAAAGGCCGCTGACCATCTCATCGTAGCTGTTCACCTCGGTGGTGTGGATCACGTCCGGCCCGTTGGAGGGGAAGGGGGCACGGCTGTTCTTGACCAGGGTGCCGTCCGCCCCGTAGGTGTAGCGGCCGGAGGCGGTGGGCTGGGTGGAGGCGACCTCCTCCGCCTTGAGCACCGGCAGGTCACACAGGTAGCTGAACAGCGAATCCGGCTGGCTCAGCGTCAGGGTCAGGCTGCTGCCGTCCACCGTGATGTTTTCCAGGTTGGCAAGGCGCGCGCTGTACATGGGGCTGGCCTTGGCCGCCCACAGGCTGGCGGCGGCATCGTCCGGGGTGATGGCGTCGCCGTCTGCAAAATAGCAGCCGCCCCGCAGATGGATGACCACCTGATTTCCGGCGCTGTCAATGGCGTCGGCCAGGCGGTAATCCAGATCCAGGTCCGGTGTGATCTGCACAAAGCGCTCGAACAGCAGACCCGCGTCCTGCTCCACCAAGGTGTTGTCGCTCAGATAGGGGTTGTACCCGGCGGTGCTGCGGCCGATGGTCAGCACCCCGCTGGCGGCGGGGGCGGCGGTGGGGGCCGCCGTGGGCTGAGCGTCGGCGGCCGCGGGGGTGCTGGCCGGGGCCGCGCTGCACCCGGCCAGCAGGGCCAGGGCCAGGCAGGCCGCCAGAACCCGGCGGCTCACAGCTTGGGGCCGCGCCCGTTGCGGAAGGCCCAGGCCAGCTCGATGACGCCGGTCACGATCAGAACAATGCCGATGAGGGTAGGAATGTTCATGTGGTTTGCTCCTTATGCGCTGGATGCGGCCACAGCCGCATCAAAATTAGCAAAATATTTAATAGTATAGCATGAAAGCCCCCGGTTGAACAGAGCGAAGGCGGGCGAAAAAGCCCAGAGGGCAACAAAAACAGACGATTGGATGGGGCAATGCGGGAGGTTTGGGGCAAAGAACGGGTGCGTTCACAGGTTTTTCATGAAGCGGAGCGCAATGCGTGGTATACTGAAACCAGAACGAACGCCGGGCGGGCCTTGCTCGGAACATTGGGAGGCAACATCGTGAATCTTTTGTTTTTCCTGACCCCCAAGCAGGATGTGGCGTTTATTTATGACGACTTCACCCTGCGCCAGACGCTGGAAAAGATGGAGTACCACCGCTATTCGTCGGTGCCGGTTCTGGCACGGGATGGGACCTACGTGGGGACCATCACCGAGGGCGATTTGCTGTGGGGCATCAAGAACATGACGGGGCTGTCCATCGAAGCGGCGGAGGACGTGCCCATCACCCGAATCCCCCGCCGGAAGGATTACGAGGCGGTGCCCGTGACCACCGGGATGGAGCAGCTGGTGAACACCGCCATGAACCAGAACTTTGTGCCGGTGGTGGACGACCGGAAGAACTTCATCGGCCTTATCCGTCGCAAGGACATCATCCGCTACTGCTACGGCCAGGTGACCGGGCGGCAGCAGGCAAAGGCTCTGGCCCAGCCCAAGGCGTAAACGGCCGGTTCTGTCTGAATTGAATTTTGCAGAAGAAAGACTTCCCCAGGGGGAGTCTTTCTTTTTTTGCGCCCACGCTGAAAATCCTGATTATAGGACTTAAATTATTGTATAATGCAATCATCAAAGAAAAAGCGCCCCGCAAAAGCCACAAAAAACGCGGGGCCGGGGACGCACCGACAGGCGGCACGGAAAGGAGCGTCAGCGTATGGATTGCATCATCAAACAGGTGGGCGGGCACGTGGAGGTGTATAGCAGCACGGGGGCGTTCCTGTTCTCGGCGGACAACACCCGGGAAGCCATGGAAGAGCTGGCGGGCTGAGCGGCGCTTTTGGAAGCCGCGCTCAGCCGCCCTTGCAAACGAACGGTCTGCTCCTTGTCTAAGAGGCAGGGCAGCCCTGTAATATAAAACAAAATGCGGTGTTTTTTCTTCTTGTAAAGCAGTCTGATTTCGTGTATGATGGATACTGCTTTAGGGGGCGTATAAACTGCGCATCCGCGCAGATCGGGCAGTGCACCGGCCCCCACTGTGATTTTCTGCGCTTGATGGGAAAAGCGAATTTTGCTGCCGATGTCCCAGCCAAAGCGGCCTTGCGGGCAGAAAATCCAAAACAAGGAGAATGGAATGGAACAGACAAAAAGGATGGACAATCTGGACCTTATGAAGGCCTTGGGGATTCTGATGGTGATAACCCTCCATGTGCCTTTGTGGAAACCGGAGTTCATGGAGACGGATAGCGTAGGCAGACTTGTACAATATGCATTTCGCATTATCTCAGAGGGCGTACCCATCTTTGTTACGATCAATGGTCTCCTTTTGCTGAAAAAGAAGAATATGTGCCTCAAAGCTCATGTGGAAAAAATGCTGAGGCTCTTTCTGGTTCTTATCCTTTGGGGCGGCGTGTTGGCCACCGTTGGCATGTATCTGGACAACAATGTGGATGCGTTTACCCTGAAGGATGTTCTGCATGCGGTGCTGAACATCCAGGTAGGGGCGCCGTATACAGGGGTGCTCTGGTTTTTGCAGAACCTTCTGGCGGTGTATCTTGTATATCCGATGTTGTGGTATTTGTTTAACGAAAAGTACGACCTCTATAAGTATCTGTTTGGCGTGGTTTCGCTTTTTGTGTTGGGGCTGCGCACACTGGGATTTGTGAGGGACATTCTTGCCCCAAGATTTGGCACAGACATGCTGTCTCGCGGTATTGATTTCATGTATCGCTTGAATCCCATTGGAAACGGCTGGTATGTTTTCTATTTCATGCTTGGCGGAATCATGTGGCACAATTTGGAGGCCATAAAATCAACCCGCGTTCTGCTCATTGTGCTGGGCGTTTTATCCTGGCCGGCTGCCTTTGGCTTGGCATATTACATTTCGGTATCCACCGGGGCGACCTATGATCCTTCGTTTAATTACGGTTCGATTTTTATGGTGGCCTTTCTATTGGGAATGTTTGCGTTGACCATTCAATTTGAGAATCGCAATGCACTCACACGGGTTGTATGCAGCGTTGGCAAAAATACATTGGGGATGTACCTGGGGCATTATCTGTTCATTTTTCTAATCTATCATTTTTGGAACGTTGAAAAAATGCAGGAGCGGATTGTGGCCTATCTCGCGGTTTGTATTGGAAGCTATGTGCTTTCGCTCGTGCTGAATCCTCTCTTGAAAAAGATATAACGACGGTTTGAAGCAGAACAGGCAATCAGGATGCCTGGCTTTGCGGGCAAACATCGATACGAGATTGTACGTTTGTGCATGAGGAATAGGGTTTTCTTTTGTTAAGCTGCGGTGTGTCAACGCAGCTTTAACGCCTGAGCCCCGGTTCCTCATGCTTTTTATTTCTCCCTCTCAAAGATGTCTTGCAGCCCTATACAAAAACTTTACACAAAGAATACCAGAACATTGCAAACGCCCCCTTCGGGATGGTATAATAAACCCAAATCGGCTCTTGTTCGACGGGAAAGGTCGATGATCCGACACAGACGATGTGCTGTTTTGGATCATCGATGCAGAAAGGGCCGATGTTTCCCCACAGGTTCCACAATTCATCGGCGCAGGCTGCTGCGCCCCAAGCGGAAAATGGGAGTGGTTTTTTGACAATAACCGATATGATTCAACTCGCCGGAGGCGTGGCGCTGTTTTTGTATGGCATGACCATCATGGGCGCCGGCCTGGAAAAGGTGGCAGGCGGAAAGATGCAGAGCATTCTGCAGAAGCTCACCTCCTCCACCATCCGGGGCATTCTTCTGGGTACCTTCATCACCGGCATCATTCAGTCCAGTGCCGGTACCATCGTCATCGTCATCGGTCTGGTCAACTCGGGCATTATGGCCCTGCCTCAGGCCGTGGGCGTGATCATGGGCGCCAACATCGGCACCACCGTGACGGGTCAGCTCATCCGATTGGCGGACATCAGCGGCGACAGCCTGCTGCTGACCATCATTCAGCCCAAGACCTTCTCGCCGGTGGTGGCGTTTGTGGGCATGATCCTGTATGTGTTCTACAAGGCCCCCAAAAAGCGCAATCTGGGCCAGATCATGATGGGCTTCGGCATCCTGTTCACCGGTATGTTCCAGATGGAATCCGCCGTGGCGGGCCTGCGGGAATCGGCGCTGTTCGTGAACCTGTTCACCAAGCTCCAGAACCCGGTTCTGGGCCTGCTGGCCGGTCTGGCCGTCACCGTGGCAATCCAGAGTTCTTCGGCCAGCGTGGGCATTCTGCAGGCGCTGTCCAGTACCGGCGTGGTCACCTGGGGCAACGCCTTTCCCATCATTCTGGGCACTCACATCGGCACCACCTTCACCCCGATGGTGGCGGCGGTGGGCGCGTCCAAGGGGGCCAAGCGCAGTGCGGTCATCCACCTGTACTTCAACCTCATCAGCTCGGTGGTGTTTCTGGCGGGGATTTACCTCATCAAATGCACCATCGGCGTGCCCTTCTGGGATGAGATCCTAAACAAGGGCAGCATTGCAAACATCCACACCCTGTCCAGCGTGGTGGCCACCATCTGCTTCATCCCCTTCACCAAGGTGCTGATCTGGCTGGCGGAGCACACCGTGCGGGACAAGCCCGGCGAGGAGCAGGATCTCTCCATGCCGGTGCTGGACGAGCGCCTGCTCACTAGCCCGGCCGTGGCCATTCAGCAGGCCCAGAACGCGGTGGAGAAGATGGCGGCCCGTGCCGCCCGCAACTACCGCGCCGCCATGCCGCTGCTGGCCGGTTATAAAGACGATGCCGCCGCCGTGGTGAACCAGCGGGAGGACCTGATCGACCGGATGGAGGTCACCCTGACCAACTACCTGATCAAGATCAGCGACCGGGAGCTGGGCGAGATGGAGAGCCACCGGGCGAACAGCCTGCTGGCCTTCGTGACCGAGGTGGAGCGCATTGGCGACTACGCCATCAACGTGACCGAGCGCGCCGCCGAAATGCGGGATAAGGAGCTGACCTTCAGCGACCAGGCCCAGCGGGAGCTTCAGATGCTGGGCGACGCCATCGGCGAGATCATCGACCTGACGGTGCAGGCCATGCACAGCGGAGACGCGGCCACCGCCGCCCAGGTGGAGCCGCTGGAGGAGACCGTGGACACCATCTGCGAGACCCTGCGCACCCGCCACATCCAGCGCCTGAAAGACGGCAAGTGCCAGCTGGAAAGCGGCATCATCTTCCTGGATGTGCTGACCAACCTGGAGCGCATTTCGGACCATTGCAGCAACATCGCCGCCCGCCTGCTGGGCATGGAGAGCGACAGCGAGCTGGACCCCCATGCGCTGAAGAAGGCCATGCACAACGGCAACACCAAGGGCTACGACGATGCCCTGAATCAGTATCGCAAGAAGTATTCGCAGGTTCTGGCGGAGGGCTGAGCGCCTTTGCCCGGGCCAAAGCACGCAAAAGGAACGGACGGCAAGCCTCCGTGGGCGGCCGCCCGTTTTTTGGTGCCCGCCCACTTTTACACTAAAAAGCGAAAAATTATAGAAAATCAAACAAATCGGGCATTTTAGACAAAACTTCAGCTTGCAAAAGTTCCTGCTTTGTGCTAGACTTGCAGAAGCGTTTGGAAAAAGACGGTGCGGCCGCCAAATTGTGCCCATCGGCCGCGTTGAGGGATCACGGCCGGAATGCGGGGCATGGGGCGGAGTGCACGGAGAAGGAAAAAGCGGGCAGTGCCTATGGAAGAGACGGGCCGCCCGCGCAGACGGCGATTTGCGGCACCGGCCCGGCGGCAGGTGGGTGCTGCCCGCAACAGGAGGAAAACGAAATGGCATCGATCAGTGAGCGTCGTCAGTCCGACGATCTGTACGAGAGCATTCTGACCCTGAAGGATCTGGAGAGCTGCAAGCGGTTTTTCAACGACCTGTGCTCGCCCACCGAGCGGCGGGCCATGGAACAGCGCTTTGAGGTGGCCCGGCTGCTTCAGGCTGGCACCAGCTACATGGACATTCTGGAAAAAACCGGCGCAAGCAGCGCCACGGTCAGCCGGGTAAACCGCGCATTGCAGTACGGCGAGGGTGAGCTGCAGGCGGTCATCCGCAGCCGCACCGAAGAGGGGCAGTAAGGCCCGGCGGGGCTTTGCCCGCGGCCCGGTGAAGCTAGGTGCGATCACCGGCAAAGCAACTTCCATAAAACAGACTCAATAGAAAAGTCCGGCCCCACGCATGGGTTTGCGTGGGGCCGGACTTTTTTGTGAGTTTTATGCGTTTGGAAATGCTTTCAGAACTTTATGGCGTTCTGGTGTTTTGGCTGCATGGGCGGCCGCTGGCCGCTTCGCCGTTTGCCAAACTCAGCTTCAAGCCGCCGATCACATACTCTCGGGTACGGTGATCTTGAACATACTCAGCACCGAATAGATGACGTGCTTTGCGCCCAGGCACAGGGCAATGCGGGCCTGCTGGGCCTGCGGTTCAGCGTCCTTAATGCGGCAGCTGTTGTAGAACTTGTGGAACGCACCAGCCAGATCGGTGACGTAGTGGTTGATGCGGGCGGGGTCGTACCGCTGGGCGGACAGCACGATCTCGGCGGGGAAGGCGGCCAGCAGGCGCATCAGCTCCTGCTCGCTGGCCTCGGGGAAGGCGTAACCGGACCAGCCCTCGGCGCCCTGATAGGTCACGCCCTCGCTCTCCAGCTTGCGCAGGATGCTGCAGATGCGGGCGTGGGCGTACTGCACATAGTACACGGGGTTGTCGCTGTCCTCTTTGATGGCCAGATCCAGGTCGAAGTCCATGGCGCTGGCGGCCTGCTGCTGGTTGAAGAAGAAGCGGGCGCTGTCGATGGGCACCATGTCCAGCAGGTCGGTCAGGCTGATGGCCTTGCCGCTGCGCTTGGACATACGCACGGGCTTGCCGTCCTTCATCAGGTTGACCAGCTGCATCAGCACCACGTCCAGCTTCTCGCCGTCCAGGCCGATGGCGTCCATGGCGCCCTTCATGCGGGCCACATGGCCGTGATGGTCGGCGCCCCAGATGTCGATGGCCTTCTCAAAGCCGCGCACGGCCAGCTTGTTGTAGTGGTAGGCGATGTCGGCGGCAAAGTAGGTGGGAATGCCGTTGGCGCGCACCAGCACCTCGTCCTTGGCCTCTTCCTCGCTGCCGTCCTCGGTCTTTTTCTTGTTCACGGTGCCGTACTTGGCGGCGTACTGGGCGCTGCGGTACATGATGGCGCCGTCCTCAGCCTTGTAGCAGGCGCCGCTGGCCAGCAGCTTGTCCACCACGGCCTGCACGGCACCGCTGGCGTGCAGGGTGCTCTCCTTAAACCATACATCGTAGGCGATGCGGTACTTGCCCAGATCCTTCTCCATGTTGGCGATGTTGATGGGCAGGGCAAAATCGATCAGGGCCTTGCTGCGCTCGGCCTCGTCCACGTTCAGGTACTTGTCACCGTACTGTTCGGCGAAGGCCTTGGCGCGGTCGATGATGTCCGCGCCCTGGTAGCACTCCTCGGGCAGGGGGCAGGCCTCTTCACCCAGGAACAGCTGGCGGTAGCGCACCGACAGGCTCTTGCCGAACTTCTGGATCTGGTTGCCCGCATCGTTCAGGTAGAACTCACGGGTCACATCGTAACCGGCCCAGTCCAGCACGGCGGCCAGGCAGTCGCCCAGGGCGCCGCCGCGGGCGTTGCCCATGTGCATGGGGCCGGTGGGGTTGGCGGAAACAAACTCCACGTTGTACTTCAGGCCCTGGCCGAAGTCGGTGCGGCCGTACTGCTCGTTCTCGCTGGCGGCGCGCACCACATCGGTGAACCAGCTCAGGGAGGCGTACAGGTTGATGAAGCCGGGGCCGGCGATCTCCACCCGGTCAAAATTGGTGCCGGTCAACTCCGGCAGATGGGCGGTGATGGCCTCGGCGATCATACGGGGGGCTTTGCGAAAGGCGCGGGCACCGGCCATGGCCAGGTTGCTGGCCACGTCGCCGTTCTTCGGGTCGGCGGGGATCTCCACAATAAAGCCGGGCAGCTCGGCCTCGGGCAGGCTGCCGTCGGCCATGGCGGCCTGGGCGGCCCGGGTCAGCAGGTCGCGGGCCTGGGCCAGCAGCGCGGCGCGGGGGTTGTAATTTTCGTAACTCATAGCTTTTTCGATTCCTCCGAATGGTTTTTACGCGGGGGTGTGTCTTATCCGTTTTTATAAGTCCATGCAGGCGGCCCGACGGGGGTTACCGCACCGGCGTGACCGTGACCTGCACCAGATTGCGGCTGATCAGTTCCTCGTTGCCGGAGTCCAGCACGTAGGAGAAACGGGCGTGCCCGCCCTCGGGGCCAAGCTCCTGCACGATCTCGTCCGCCGCCACGCCCAGGGTGATGCTGCCGTAGCCGGTCTCGTAGTGGCACAGATGGCGCGTGCCCTTTTCGATGATCAGCTGGCTGGGGGTGGGGCCGAAGCGCAGCATGGCCACCCGGCTGCCATCCTCGGCGATTTTCAGGGTGGTGGTGCAGCCGGCGTAGCCGGTGGCCTCGGTTTCCTTGTAGGTGATGTAGTAGCTGCTGCCCTTGCGCACAAAGCTGCCGCGGGTCATCAGCTCGATGGGGTCTGTCGGGGTCTGGCCATCCTGCTCCATGCTGCCCCGGATTTTAATGAGATATTCCTCGTTCATGTCTTTTACTATGCCTTTGCTTGGGGCAATGCCGCGGCACTGCCTTAGTATTTTTCAATGGGTACCTGCTCCACCGGGCCGCCTGCGTACTGCCCCAGGAACAGCTGGGCGGCAGACTGGAAGCTCTCGACGGTGTCACTCACGTAGAACTCCGCCTTGCCGCCCTCGGTGCGGCTGCTGGTCAGCTCCAGCGCCTCCAGTGCGTCCTGCACGGCCAGCGCGGTCTCCTTGCCGGGGTCGATGAGGGTCACGCCGGGGCCCATCACCTTGGCGATGATGGGGGCCAGCAGGGGGTAGTGGGTGCAGCCCATGATGAGGGTGTCCACGTTCGCGGCCTTCACCCGGTCCAGATACTGGTGGGCCACCAGCGTGGTCACCTCGTTGTCCGGCTCCACATAGCCGTTCTCCACCAGAGGCACGAACAGCGGGCAGGCCTGGGCGGTGATCTCCACGCCGGGAACCAGCTCTTCCAGCACGCCGGCGTAGCTGCCGCTGCGCACGGTGGCCGGGGTGCCGATGACGCCGATGCGCCCGGTGTGGGTGGCGGCAGCCGCCGCCCGGGCCGCGGCCCCCACCACGCCCGCAAAGGGCACCGGCAGGCGGCAGGCCTCGGCGCTGGGGAAGGTGCTGCTCACGGTGCCGCAGGCCGCCATGAGAAACTTGACCTTTTTGGAGAGCAGGAAGGCAATGTCCTGCCGGGTGTACTGGCAGATGGTCTCCTTGCTTCGGGTGCCATAGGGCACGCGGCCGGTGTCGCCAAAATAGATGATGTCCTCGCCGGGCAGAATGCGCCGCAGTTCGCGCACGGCGGTCAGGCCGCCCAGGCCGGAATCAAATACGCCGATGGGACGGTTATCCATGGTAAGGCCCCTTTCGCTCCATGGCCAGCTTTACCAGACGCAGGCAGAGGGTGGGCAGGTCCAGCCCCACCGACTCCATCAGCTTGGGATACATACTGATGGCGGTGAAGCCGGGCAGGGTGTTCAGCTCGTTGCACAGCACCTTGCCGGTGCCCTTCTCCACAAAGAAGTCGCAGCGGGACAGGCCCTGGCAGCCCAGCGCGCGGTAAGCGGCCTCGGCGTTGCGGCGCACCTCTTCCAGCTTCTCTTCACTCAGATTGGCGGGAATGAGGGTGCGGCTCACGCCGTTCTTGTACTTGTCATCGTAGGTGTAAAACTCGGCGCCGGCCAGAATCTCGCCGGGCCGGGTGCTCAGCAGCTCGTCGTTGCCCAGAACGGCGCACTCCACCTCCTGGCCCTCCACAAAGCGCTCGAACACCACCTTGTCGTCCTCATGCAGGGCGACCTCCATGGCGCGGATCAGCTCTTCCTTATTGGCGGCCTTGCTGATGCCCACGCTGGAACCGGCGTTGGCGGGCTTGACGAACACGGGCCAGCCCAGCTTGCCGCTCACCCGGTCGGCCAGGGCAGCGGGGTCCGCCCGGCACTCCCGGCGGCTGGCCCAGGTCCACTCACAGCGGGGCACGCCGGCGGCGTCCAGCAGGGTGTTGGCCACGGCTTTGTCCATGCACACGGCGCTGGAGAGCACGCCGCAGCCCACATAGGGCAGCCCGGCCAGCTCAAACAGGCCCTGAATGGTGCCGTCCTCGCCGTTGCGGCCGTGCATGGCGGGTACCGCCGCGTCCAGGGGAATGAAGCGGGGCGTTTCACCCAGAAGCCACAGACCCTTCTTGCTGCGGCTGGTGCTCAGCACACAGGGCACGCAGGCGGGGTCCTGCTCCCAGCTGCCGTCGGCCATGGCCTCGGCGCTGCCGGGGAAGTAGTACCAGTCGCCCTGTTTGGTGATGCCCACTGCCGTCACCTGGCAGCCGGCCTGCTCTAATCCGCTTCGCACGGTGGAGGCGCTGACGCAGCTGACCTCGTGCTCGCTGGAAACGCCGCCGAAGAACACGGCGACCTTCAATTGATGTTCCATTGTTGTTCACAACCCTCTCTGTGGGCAGGGCGCGGGGCCGATTTTTCCCGCCGCCGCGCCGTTTGCCTATAAGTATTCCTATGATAGCACAAAAAGAATTGAATTTCCATCGGCAGGGCGGTGGGAATTTTGCGGGAGAGGACGGCGGTTTTCTATATAATGTGTATAAGGGATGTGCGAGAACTTTGCGGGGGCAAAGCCAAGGGCCGCGGTGGAAAGCGGAACCATCGCGGAAAGGCAAAGCCTTCCCCTCGCGGGGAAGCCAATGGCCGCACCCCGCAAAGCCGGCCCATCTACGCGAAAATTCCCGGAGAAAAATCGCGATTTTACTTGACGGCGCGAATGCGGTGTGGTAATATGATAACACCTCTTTTGCGGGGTTTATTTTTTGTGCCCACTTCCCGGGCACGGCCCGCAACTCCGAGGGAGGCTAAATAACCGTTAAAATGGAGGTGCCGAAGAATGAGAGTGAAGATCACCCTTGCCTGCACGGAGTGCAAACAGCGCAACTACAACACCATGAAGAACAAGAAGAACAGCCCCGACCGGCTGGAGATGAAGAAGTATTGCCGTTTCTGCAAGAAGCATACCGTTCATCGCGAGACGAAGTAAGGAAGGGCAGACGCAATGGCTGAGAAAACTGGTAAAAAGCCCGGTAAGATCAAGGCCTTCTTCAGCGGCATCGCGAAGTATTTCCGCGATACCCGCAGCGAAATGAAAAAGGTCGTCTGGCCCAGCCGCAAGCAGGTCATCAACAACACCATTGTGGTGTGCGTTGTGGTGCTCATCAGCGCGCTGGTCGTTCTGCTGCTGGACTTTGTGTTCGGCCTGGGCATGGATCTGCTGCTGACCGCGGGCGCATAAGCGCCCTGGACCGATAACGGAGGGTAACAAGATGGAAGATCAGGCGACACGGGCCTACTGGTATGCGGTGCATACCTATTCCGGCTACGAGAATAAGGTGGCGAAGGACCTGGAGACCATGGCCCAGAACCGCCGTATGACCGATCTGATCCAGGAGGTCAAGGTGCCCACCGAAATGGTGCCCGAGATCAAGGACGGCAAGGAAAAACTGGTGGAGCGCAAAATCTTCCCCGGCTACGTGCTGGTGAAGATGGTGATGACCACCGACACCTGGTATGTGGTGCGCAATGTGCGCGGCTGCACCGGGTTCGTGGGCCCCGCCGGTGAAGATCCTCTGCCCCTGACCCAGGAAGAGGTGGACAAGCTGGGTGTGGAAGCACCGGTGGAATCCGCCGAGCTGACCCTGGATTACAAGGAAGGCGACAGCGTAGAGCTGCTGGCCGGTGTGATGAAGGGTTTTGCTGGCCAGGTGGCCAGCATCGATCTGGCCGCCAAGAAGGTGAAGGTGCTCATCTCCTTCGCCGGCCGTCAGACCCCCGCCGAGCTGGACCTGGATCAGGTCAAGCCGGTTTGACCCCTTTCGCAAGCAAACATCCGGTAAAAACCGCAGGGCGGTTTTTATAGGGCTGAGCAGCCGCCCAGCCCGTGGGAGGCCCGCGCCGCGGGCCGCTAACTTACCACAAATTTTGGAGGTGCATTAAAATGGCGCAAAAAGTAACTGGCTATATTAAGCTTCAGATCCCCGCCGGCAAGGCGACTCCGGCTCCCCCTGTGGGCCCCGCTCTGGGCCAGCATGGCGTGAACATCATGCAGTTCACCAAGGCTTTCAACGAGCGTACCCAGAAGGATATGGGCTATATCATTCCCGTGGTCATCACTGTGTATGCTGACCACTCCTTTACCTTCATCACCAAGACTCCTCCGGCCCCTGTGCTGATCAAGAAGGCCTGCGGCATCGAGAGCGGTTCCGGCGTGCCCAACAAGACCAAGGTGGCCACCATCACCCGCGCTCAGCTGGAAGAGATCGCCAAGACCAAGATGGCCGACCTGAACGCCGGCAGCCTGGAAACCGCCGTCAGCATGATCGCGGGTACCTGCCGCAGCATGGGCGTGACCGTGGCCGACTGAGTTACGGCTTCATCGTGGGAGGAACACAATCCGATTTAACCACAACAGGAGGATAAAGGAATGAAACACGGCAAGCATTACGTCGACAGCGCCAAGCTGCTCGACCGTACCAAACTGTATGATACCGAAGAGGCCATGGACCTGTGCTGCAAGACCGCCAAGGCCAAGTTTGACGAGACCGTCGAGCTGCATGTGCGTCTGGGCGTTGACAGCCGTCACGCTGACCAGCAGGTTCGCGGCGCCATCGTGCTGCCTCACGGCACCGGCAAGAACGTCCGCGTGATCGCCATCTGCAAGGGCGACGCTGCCAAGGCTGCTGAGGCTGCCGGCGCGATGATGGTGGGCGACAGCGACCTGATCGCCAAGATCCAGAACGAAGGCTTCATCGACTTCGACGTTCTGGTCACCACTCCCGACATGATGGGCCAGGTTGGCCGTCTGGGTAAGATTCTGGGCCCCCGCGGCCTGATGCCCAACCCCAAGGCCGGCACCGTTACCCCTGACATCGGCCGCGCTGTGACCGAGGCCAAGGCTGGTAAGATCGAGTACCGCCTGGACAAGCAGAACATCATCCATGTTCCCGTGGGCAAGGCCAGCTTTGGCCCCGAGAAGCTCAGCGAGAACATGAAGGCTGTGATGGGCGCCATCGTGAAGGCGAAGCCCGCCGCTGCCAAGGGCCAGTATATCAAGAGCGTGACCGTGGCCACCACCATGGGCCCCGGCGTGAAGGTGAACGGCAACAAGTTCGGCGCCTAAGCGAAAAAAGTTCTTGACAAAGCCGCACGTTTGCGGTAAAATATATTTGCTGTTTTTGAGACAGCAGGTGCCCCGAGCGTAAAGGACGTTAGTCCTGCCTGCCGAGAAACGTGCGCTTTGTGAATCAAGCCTTTCAAAGGTTTTCAGAAGCCTCCTTTCTCGCTGCGCGGGAAGGAGGCTTTTTTGCGCCGCCAAATGGGGCAACGCAATGTTGAAACGAGGTGAAACCAAATGCCCAGTGCAAAGATTCTGAGTGAGAAGCAGGCCTTCGTGGCTGCTCTGAAGGAGAAGATGGACGGCGCCGCCAGCGTGGTTGTCGTCAGCTACAAGGGCATCAACGTGGCCAACGACACCAAGCTTCGCAAGGAGCTGCGTGAAGCCGGCGTGGAATACGCCGTGGTGAAGAACACCATGCTGAGCCTGGCTGTGAAGGGTACCTCTCTGGAGGCCCTGAGCGAGTCCTTCAAGGGCGATACCGCCATCGCCATCTCTAAGGAAGATCCCATCGCCGCCGCCCGTATCCTGAACACCTACGCGGAGCAGGATAAGAGCAAGCAGTTCGCCCTGAAGGCCGGTACTGTGAACGGCGACGTGATGAACGCCGACGAGATCAAGGCCATTGCCAAGCTGCCCGGTCTGGAAGGCATGCTGTCCATGTTCGCTGGCGCCCTTACCGGCACCCTCAGCGGCCTGGCTGTTGCTATGCAGGCTTATGTGGACAAGCAGGAAGAGCCCGCTGCCTAAGCACAGACTTTTCCCGGCGGCCTGAGCCGCCACAACAACAATTTAAAAATTTTACCGACATTGGAGGGTATTTACCATGGCTTCTGAGAAGATCACTGCTATCATCGATTCCATCAAAGAGCTGTCCATCCTGGAGCTGAAGGAACTGATCGACACCTACTGCGAAGAGTTCGGCGTTTCCGCTGTTGCCGCTGCTGCTCCCGCCGCTGCTGGCGCTGGCGCTGCTGCTGAGGAAGAGAAGACCGAGTTCGACGTTATCCTGAAGAGCGCTGGCGCTTCCAAGATGGGCGTCATCAAGGCTGTCAAGGAGATCACCGGTCTGGGCCTGAAGGAGGCCAAGGAGATGGTCGACGGCGCTCCCAAGACCATCAAGGAGAAGATTTCCAAGGCTGACGCTGAGGAGATCCAGAAGAAGCTGGAGGCCGCTGGCGCCGAGGTTGAGGTTAAGTAAGTTTTTCTTACAAAACCCTGCTTTACAGCATGCTTTTGAAGAGAGCCGAGTGCTTTTGCACCCGGCTCTCTTTTTTGTGCCCAAAATCCGCGCTCAGGCGGCCTGAATGACGAAAAATATTGAAATGCGCATTGCATCGAGAAAATCAAAAAGATCCTGCGGTTCTGAAATTGTGAAAAAAGCCATAGAATGCAAAAGAAACGTGGGCTTTATCTTGAAATGGGCGTTTAGCGATAGTGTACTATGATGAATACGGATTATAAAAATTAAGAATTCATTAACATTTATAAATCGCTGCAAAAAGCAGCGGGAGAAGGAGGAAATGCCCATGCCGGAGCAGGAACATACAACAAAAAAGGAACCCTACATCGGCAGCGTGCGCTTCTTCAAGAACCTGCTTCTGCTGCTGGTCATTGTGCTGATCACCATCCCCACGGTGGCGGCCGTCTACCTGTATCACTCCGGCCAGGACGTAAAGGAGCAGCTGCGCCTGCTGCAGGAGGGGGACACCGCCCAGGCCCGCTACAGCACCGAGGAGATGAGCGCTGAGGCCGGGCTGGAAACTTCCGCCGATGAGGTGGATGACCCGCTGAGCTACCAGCAGCTGTACCCGGACTTTTATGCGGAAGAACCGGCCCCTGCGCAGGTGACCCGGGAAAACACCATGTATCTGACCTTTGACGACGGCCCTTCGGACCTGACGCCGGAGTTTCTGCAGGTGCTGGAAGAGAAGGACGTGAAGGCCACCTTCTTTGTGGTGGGAAAAACTGATGAGACCTCCAAAGAGCGCTACCGACAGATCGTGGCAGCCGGACACACCCTGGGAATGCACAGTTACAGCCACGATTACAAAAAGATCTACCAGTCGGCGGAGAGTTTCCTGGACGATTCCTACCAGCTGTTCACCCTGCTGAAGGAGGAGACCGGGGTGACGCCCTCGGTGTTCCGCTTCCCGGGCGGCAGCATCAACAGCTACAACATGGGCGTGTATCAGGAGATCATTGCGGAGATGGTGCGCCGAGGCTTCCGCTTTTTTGACTGGAGCCTTTCGGCGGAGGACGCCGCCAAGCACAGCCCCAGCGCCGCCGCCATCTGCGACGATATTCTTACCCGGGCCGAGGGCCGAAGCCGCGGCATTGTGCTGATGCACGACTCCTACCACTGCAAAACCACGCTGGAGGCCCTGCCCAGGCTGATCGACGGCCTGCGGGAGAAGGGCTATGCGCTGGAGCCGCTGGACCGGTCGGTGACCGGCATCAGCTTCGCCTATGCGGACTGCCTGGACTGAGCCGCCCCGCCATAGAGGCAGTGAGCGGCCGACGGCATAACCCGCCGCCGGAAGGCAAACGGCCCGGCCCACGAGGCCCGGCCGCCCGATGGAATCCTGCAATGGGAGAATCGGCACAAACGCGAAACGATAACAGCGCCCGCGGCGCCCCTGCCAACCGGCAGAAGGGCAGCCCGGGCGCTTTGTACGAGCGGAAGGTGGGCATCGGGGCGGTTTCGTGGTATAATGGACCCCACACAGGAACACATGCGAGGGGGAGAAATCATGAACATTACCGCAAAGCAACTGCGCCTGTATGCCGTAACCGACCGGCACTGGCTGAACGGCCAACGGCTGGAGGATGTGGCGGAAGAGCTGCTGGCCGCCGGTGTGACCTGCCTGCAACTGCGGGAAAAGCACCAGGACCCGGCCGAGTTTGTCCGCATGGCCCGGGCGCTGAAGCCCATCTGTGCCCGGTACGGCGTGCCGCTGATTCTGAACGACGCGGTGGAACTGGCAAAAGAGGTGGACGCGGACGGCGTGCACGTGGGCCAGGACGATATGAGCGTTGCCCGGGCCCGGGCCATTCTGGGGCCGGACAAGATCATCGGGGCCAGCGCCCACAATGTGGCAGAGGCCGTGGCGGCCTATCAGGCCGGGGCGGATTATCTGGGCTGCGGCGCGGTGTTCGGCTCGGCCACCAAGACGGACGCCAGCCACCTGCCCGAAGGGGAGCTGGCCCGGGTGTGCGCCGCCACCCCGCTGCCGGTGGTGGGCATCGGCGGCATCACCGAGGAAAACCTGCCCCGGTTGGCTGGCAGCGGCGTGGCCGGTGTGGCGCTGGTGAGCGCCCTGTTTGCCCCGGCTGATAAGCCGGCCGCCGTGGCCCGGCTGCTGGCGGCCCTGGAAAAGACCCTGGGCTGACGAAAGTCCAGCCGGAAAAACCGGCGCTGGAAAGCACTTTTTGCAGTGCGCTGACGATGCCCCACGGCGAACGGCGGTGGATGAAAATGACAATCACCGGCGAAAAAACGACCGCAAAAAGCGTGAAACTACGCTGATTTGCCTGTATATTTGCATAAAAAGCAAAGAGAAAAATCGGCGCTTTCATTGTTGCGCCGGGCTGCGCTCTCACGGTATAATAAAAAGAGATAATTGCACAAACAGAGGGTACGTCTGTGTGCAAAAAGGAGAGCGAGCGATGGAATATACGGCAATTTCCCTGCGCCGCCCGATCCAGATCGAGCGGATCGTTTCAGTGCATTACTTTGAGTATGGGCCGGATTTCTCCTTTACGGGCGAAAGCCACAATTTCTGGGAATTTGTATATGTGGACAAGGGCGAGATCATTGCCATCGCCGGTGACAAAGAGCATCTGGTGAAAAAGGGGCAGATGATCTTTCATGCGCCCAACGAATTCCACAGCCTGCGGGCCACCGGCACCCGCCCGCCCAGTGTGGTGGTGGTGAGCTTTTACTGCGAGTGCCCCGCCATGTCCTTTTTTGAAGGGCGCATTGCCGGTGCGGGCGACGAGGAGCGTGACCTGATCGCTTCCATTGTGCGGCAGGCGGGTGAGGCCTTCAGCACCCCGCTGGACGATCTGCTGGTGCAGCAGCTGGAGCGGCGGGAGAACGCCCCCTTCGGGGCGGAGCAGCTCATCGGCCTGGCGCTGGAGGAGCTGCTGCTGGGCATGATCCGCCGGGGCACCCAGGGCAAAACGCCCCACCCCACCAGCCTGATCCGGGAGCGCAGCCAGAATGACTTCTGGGACCGGGTGCAGACCTATCTGGAGAGCAACGTGACCCGTCGGCTGACCCTCAGCGACATCTGCCGGGACAATCTGGTGGGCCGCAGCTACCTGCAGAAGGTATTCCGGGAAAAAACCGGCGGCGGTGCGATGGAGTACTTCGGTAACCTGAAAATTCAGCGCGCCAAGGAGCTGATCCGGGAAGGCGGGCACAACTTTACCGAGATCGCCCGGATGCTGGGCTACACCTCCATTCACTACTTCTCGCGTCACTTCAAAAAGGTGACCAAGATGACCCCCAGCGAGTACGCTACCTCGGTGAAAATGCTTTCGCGCCGGGGCCGGGGTGAAAACGTGTGAGAGAATCTTTCATGTGCAAGCAGAAATCTTCTATTTGAATAGAGGCTGTATCAAGCTAAAATGAGAGACGAAGAGGGCACAGAACGCTGAAAAATAAGAGCGTTTTGTCCATCTTTGAAACCTGTGTGTATGTACGGGCTTTTTTGCGGCGTGCTGCCCTTTGGCGGGGCTGCAGGGCCAAAAACAGCAAGGCGGGTGCCCGACGGGCACTGCGCATAAGAAGCGGGCGGATCGTACCGCCCCAACGGAAGGAGAGGGTTTTTATGGCAATTCTGGTAAGCGGCGGCGCCGGTTACATCGGCAGCCACACCTGTGTGGAGCTGCTGGCAGCGGGTTATGACATTGTGGTGGCGGATAACTTCTACAATTCCTGCCCCAAGGCTGTGGAGCGGGTCAAGCAGATTTCCGGCAAGGATTTCCGCTTTTATGAGGCGGACATGACCAAGGTCGAGGATGTGGAGAAGGTGTTTGCCGAAAACCCGGACATCGACTCGGTCATCCACTTTGCCGCCTATAAGGCAGTGGGCGAGAGCGTTGCCAAGCCCCTGGAGTACTACACCGACAACCTGACCAGCACGCTGGTGCTGCTGGCGGCCATGCGTAAACATGGGGTGCACAACTTTGTGTTCTCCTCCTCCGCCACCGTGTACGGCGATCCCGCCAGCGTGCCCATCAACGAGAACTTCCCCGTGGGCGGCGCCACCAACCCCTATGGCGCCACCAAGGTGATGAACGAGCAGATCCTTACCGACTGCTGCAAGGCGGACCCCGAGCTGAACGTGGCGCTGCTGCGGTACTTCAACCCCATCGGCGCCCACAAGAGCGGCCTGATCGGCGAGGACCCCAACGGCATTCCCAACAACCTGGTGCCCTACATTGCCAAGGTGGCCGTGGGCAAGCTGGAAAAGGTGCACGTGTACGGCAACGATTACCCCACCCCCGACGGCACCGGCGTGCGGGATTACATCCATGTGGTGGACCTGGCCCGCGGCCATGTGGCGGCCATCAAGAAGCTGGCGGAGAAGCCCGGCCTGTTCATCTGCAACCTGGGCACCGGCAAGGGCTACAGCGTGCTGGACGTGATCCACGCCTTCAGCAAGGCCTGCGGCCGTGAGCTGCCCTATGTGATCGACCCCCGCCGCCCTGGCGACATTGCCGAGTGCTGGGCCGACCCCTCCAAGGCCAAGCGGGAGCTGGGCTGGGTGGCTGAGTACGGCATCGACGAGATGTGCGCCGACAGCTGGAACTGGCAGAAGAAGAACCCGGACGGCTACAAGGGCTGAGAAGCAGGTCTGCCCCAGGCGAGGGGCTTCCGGGATTCGACAAAACAGAATACAAAACGTATAAAAACGCGCGTCGTTTCCAATTTGCAAAGGGAACGCCGCGCGTTTTGCTTGTATTTGCTGTTTTCTGGTTTGAATTTGTTTTGCAATGGAGAAGGCAGGGGCCTGCCGGGGGTTACGCCTCACCCTGCAGCAGGGCATGGCTGAGGATGAAAAACTCCTCCTGGCTGGGGCGGTGCTCTTTCGGCAGGGGCGGCAGGGCCGCGTCAAAGCGGGCGGCGGCCTCCGGGTCCAGCTCCATGGCAGGGCTTTCCCGGTAGACCCAGCGGTGGCCGGCCAGCGCGCCGGGGGTCAGCTCCTTCACCAGCAGCGAGGCCGGGTACAGCCCGCCCTCCAGACAGACCCGGTGGTGCAGGCAGCTGACAAAGCCGCTGGTGACGTAGTTGGACGGGCTGCCGAAGATCACCACGACCTGCTCGCCCTGGGCCCGGGCCAGCGCAAAGGCCCGGGCCAGCAGCGCCTTGCCGATGCCCCGGCGCTGGAGAGCAGGGACCACGCTGAGGGGGCCGAAGCTCACGGTGGGAATGCCCTGGCCCTGTTCGTCGGTGAGGGTGGCCCGGGTGGCCATCAGGCTGCCCGCCAGCTGGCCGTCCCACTGGGCGACCAGATCCAGCTGAGGCAGAAAGTCCGGGTGGTCCCGCAGAATGTGTACCAGATAATGCTCTGCACAGCCGGGAACGTACTGGTTGTAAAAGGCGGCCCGGGTCAGCTGCTCCACGGCGGCGTAGTCCTCGGGGTGTTCCGGGCGGATGATCAGACGATCGTTCATTGTGCTTCCTCCTTTTGGGGTGTGTGGTTGGCCAGAAAACGGTCCGCAGCATCCGCCAGATACCGACTCAGCTCGGCCCGGCGCCGGGGCTGGCCGTCGCAGATGCTCAGGGCCAGAAACAGCGGGGCGTAAAACTCGGCGGCCAGCCAGGCAGGTTCGGCCGGGCGCAGGCTGCCCTCGGCCATCATCCGGCGGAACAGGTCGGCGGTGTAGTCCACCGGCCCGGCGGCGAATACTTTCTGATACAAAGCCATCATCTCGGGGCTTTTGTACTGCTCCAGCGTGAGCATCCGGCGGAAGTTCCGGGCAAACTCATCGCCGGACCAGTAGGCGAACTGGTCCAGCAGAAACCCCTTGAGGGAGGAAGCATCCCGGCCGGTGAAGGTCTCGGGGGCCTGGTCGAAGTCCTGCTGAGGCAGTTGATTGGCCTCGGTGCGCTGGGCGTCCAGCTGGCAGATGCGCTCCAGAATGTGGTCGAAAATGTCCCGCTTGCTCTTGTAGTGGTTGTAAAGCGACGGGGCCTTGATGCCCACCGCCCCGGCGATCTGCGCAACGCTCACCGCGTCGTAGCCATAGGCGGCGAACAGCCGCAGGGCCTCGGTGAGAATGCGGTCTTTGGTGGTTTCCTGTTCCATGGTGTGTTCCTTTTTCGTGTGGTTTTTGCCGTAAACGGCTGGAATCGATAAGAGACTAATAACCATTAGCTTTGCTTGATCTGATTATAATACGAACGATCATTAGCTGTCAAGATGCAAAAAAATACCGGCGGGCCACTTGGCCTGCCGGTATTTTTGCAAGGGCTCATATTTGCGATGGCCTGCAATCGGCAATCAAAAGCGTCCGCCCGCTGCTGTGCGGCCCGGCGCAAACTGTGGGCAAATTGCGTGCGGGCGCGGCCTCACATCAGCGGCGCAAACACCCGCAGCACGGCGCTGAGCAGGCTGCCCCAGAAGCCGGGGCGAACATCCTCGGGCTTCATGCGGCGGCTTTTGGCGATGGTATCCAGACAGTCGGCCTTCAGGTCGGCCAGCGCCGGGGTGTCGATCAGCAGAGTGCCGCACTCGAAGTGCAGGTACAGGCTGCGGTAATCCATGTTGATGGTGCCAACCACGCCGATGGAATCGTCGCTCAGATAGCTTTTTGCGTGGATGAAGCCGGGGGTGTACTCGTAAATTTTTACGCCGGCCTTCATCAGCGGCTCGTAATAGGAGCGGGTCATCTGCCACACCAGCCACTTGTCGGGGATGCCGGGGGTGACGATGCGCACGTCCACGCCCCGCTTGGCGGCCAGGCACAGGGCCGTCTGCATCTCATTGTCGATGATGAGGTAGGGGGTGCAGATGGTCACATAATCCCGCGCCTGGTTCAGAATGTCCAGATAGACGTTCTCGCTCACCGGCTCCTCGTCCACCGGGCTGTCGCTGAAGGGCTGAACCCAGCCACTGCCGGGCAGGGCCGGGGCAGGCGCCGGCTTTTGGGGCGGCAGGGCGTTGGGGTCCTTATAGGCGTTCCACAGCTCCAGGAACATAAGGGTGAAGTTCCAGGCACCGTCCCCCTCCAGCCGCACGCCGGTGTCTTTCCAGTGGCCGAAGCGCACTTTTTTGTTGATGTATTCGTCGGCGATGTTGATGCCGCCGGTGAAGGCGACCCTGCCGTCGATCACCAGAATCTTCCGGTGGTCCCGGTGGTTCATGGCCAGCGAAAGCACCGGAATGAACCGGTTGAAGGCCATGCACTTCACGCCGTCCCGCTCCAGTTCGGCCTGAAAATGCTTGGGCAGAACGCCCAGGCTGCCCATGTCGTCGTACATCAGGCGCACGTCCACGCCCTCGGCCGCCTTGCGCACCAGCACGCGGCGCATGGCCTGCCACATTTCGCCCTCGGCAAAGATGAAGTATTCCAGATAAATGGTTTCCCGGGCCTGCTCCAGGTCCTGCAGCATGGCGGCAAACAGCTGCTCGCCAATGGGGTAGTAGGTCACCTGGGTGTTCTGCTGAAGCGGGTACGGGCCGCTTTTGCCGATGTAGCGAGCCGTGGAGCACATACGGGGGTGCTTGGCCTCCAGCGAGGCGATGGCCGGCTCATTGGGGGCGGTGAGCAGCGGTTCCAGCGGCGCGCGGGCCTGGGCCAGGGTGCAGCGCATCCGGCGGGTGGGCTGCTTGTTGCCCAGGGTCAGGTACAGCAGCCCGCCGAACAGGGGAGCCAGCGCGATGAGAATGACCCACAGCAGCTTGTAGGCGGGGTTTTCGTCCCGCTGGATCAAAAACAGAATGGCCAGCAGGCTCAGCAGGCTGAACAGGGCCGACAGCCAGGTGGCGTACTGCGTGAGGCGAAACAGCTGCAGCAGCAGCCAGCCGAGCTGCACCAGAATGAGCAGGCCGGTCACAACCAGACGGCTGGTGAAGATCTTGATGAGCTTTTTCATGAAACGCCTTTCCTACCCGAAGGGGAACGGGCAGACCGTACCGCCTTTTGAACGATGCGCTGCCAAAATCATACAAATTGTATTTTATTATTATAGAATGCGGCAGAGAGCTTGTCAACGAAGCGGCGGCCGGCGGGCACACAGGGCGCGGTGCCCGTTCAGAGCGTAAAAAAGCCGGGCTTCATTTTTGAAAATCTTTGAAATATCTGGACATTTTCCATCGTATCCTTTATAGTAAGAGACATAAGGCAAAGGAGGAATCGCCATGTATTCTCTGATGGCCATCACCTGCGGGCTGCTGTTTGCGGTACTCAGCATCCCGGTGCGGCTGTACTGCCTTCGGGCGGAGCGCTGAGCCGACTGCCCCGATGCAGCGAGCGGCTGCCCCTCTGCGGAGGGGGCGGCCAGGGCAGCTGTGTGCCCGGGCGCGGTGAACCTTTTTGAATGTGGACGCCCGGTTCCCCATCCTGCGGGGGCCGGGCGCTTTTGTTCCCCTTTTGGGGGCCGCGGCCGGCCGCGCGGCACACGTTCGATTCTTACAACGAGAGGGCGGGGCCCCGGCAGGGCGGCCCCGCTGGGTGGGAAAGCAGAATGAGAAGTTCCAATGAATCCATGTATTACGCCCGGCGCAAAAAGCGCCGGATGCAGCGCCGCCTGCGCTTTTTATGTGCGGCCGTGTGCATTCTGGTGCTGGCGGGCATTATTACCCTGATCATCAGCCTGTTTGACAAAAAGGGCAAGCAGGACGACAGCCTGGAGCCAGAGCAGACCAGCACCGTGCTGGCCCCGCTGCCCATGCAGGTGACGGTGAACAAGGAGGTCTGGTCCGTGACCGGCCCGGCCATTCAGACCAAGGATTACACCATCCGCTCCACCGATTACGACCTGATGGCGCTGCCGGAGTGCGGCCGGGTGGACACCAGCTATTTCTCGGATGCGGCCTTCCTGGGCGACAGCATCACCGAGGGCTTCACCGAGTACAACGTGGAGATGCAGGGGGCGCTGATCTGCGGCTATGTGGGCCTGACCCCCAAAACCGTGGTGGACGGTACCGCCGTGAACCACCCGGAGCGGGGCAGCGAGGTGCCGCTGGATGTGCTGGCGGCCCGCCAGCCCGCCAAGCTGTATATTCTGCTGGGCACCAACACCCTGGTGAACGACGGCGCGGAGGACAACTTCATCGCCTACTACGGCCGGATGCTGGATGAGCTGAAGAGCCGCCTGCCCGATACCCTGATTTATGTACAGGCGGTGCCGCCGGTGCAGGCCAAGGCTGTGGAGACCCGGCCCGGCCTGGAAAAGAGCAAGGTGCAGGCGGTGAATGTGCGGCTGGCTAAGCTGGCGTTGGAAAAGGGCTGCTCGTTCCTGGACCTGTACGGGGCCATGGCGGACGAAAACGGCGACCTGAACGCGGATTACGCGGAGGGCGATGGTGTGCACTTTACCGCCAGCAGCGGCTACCCGGCGTGGGTGAACTTCCTGTGCACCCACACCGTCTATTCCAAAGACAACCCCTGGGCCAAGGGCAGCGCCTATTATATGGGGTAAGGCGCTGCGGGGGCGAGCGTGCAGCGCTTTTGCCAAAACGGCAGGGCCTGCACCGGGAGGCCCGCTTTCAAACCATGCAAGCCGGTTAAAACGATCCGGCCGGTTCAAACAGACCGGTTAAACCAAGAAAAGATACACGCGCGGCCGATGGCTGCCGGGAACTTCCCGGCGGGCAGGACCGCGCGTTTTTTCGTACAGCAGCCGGTGCTCAATGGCGTTCGGTGCTCGGCGGGCGGCGGCCGGGCCGGGGGCGAAGGTCGGCTCGGTCCAGCAGGGGCAGCAGCGCCAGGCACAGCAGGTACCAGTAGGCGGAAAACCGCGGGCACACCTGCCCCCACAAATTGCCCCACTGGGCGGAGTAATCCCACACGCACCAGCCCAGCAGCCGGTTGCACAACAGGCCGACGGCCAGCTCAAACCCGGTGATGAAGCCCGCCCCGGCCAGGCAGCGAAGGGCCAGCGGCCGCCCGGCCAGGCGGCGGTTCAGCGCCTGAAGGGCCAGCAGGCACAGCCCGCCCGCGCACAGCATGGTCCAGTGGGTGCGGCCGCGGTACAGGTATTCCAGCCCGCCGTACCCCGCGGCCCCCAGGCAGAACGTGACGAAGGTCTCGTAGCAAAGCAACGCCCGCAGTCCCTCCTTTCCCGGTGTGATGCAAAGCCCGGATTAGTGTGCGCAGAACAACGGGCGGCTATGCGGGGCAGCCCAAAGGCGGACCGTCTGCGAAAACACCGCTGCCTCCCGGCAGACGGAGCAAAACGCGCAGAGAAGGACGCTTTTGGGCAACTTCCGGAAATCGTTAAAAATATGTCAAAAATCACTTGCGAAACCTGTTCCGATTGCTTATAATGAAGCTATATGGGGCGGCAGGGCTGCCCTGGCTTCCTCACGCCCTGTGCGCCGGGGCACAGCCTAAAGCGGGCTGGCAACCGGGCCGGGCAAGTGCGAAATATGCCGCAACACCGGGGCACTGCCCCGACCTTGGAAGGAGAAATGGAACTATGGGTTTAGGTAAAGTAACCGTAGACGACATCAATGTGAAGGGCCAGCGCGTGCTGGTTCGCTGCGATTTCAACGTGCCCATGAAGGACGGGGTCATCACCAACGACAACCGCATCGTTGCCGCCCTGCCCACCATCAAGAAGCTCATTGCCGACGGCGGCAAGGTCATCCTGTGCAGCCATCTGGGCAAGCCCAAGAACGGCCCCGAGGCCAAGTTCAGCCTGGCCCCCGTGGCCGTGCGCCTGAGCGAGCTGCTGGGCCAGCCCGTTACCTTTGCGGACGACGACACCGTGGTGGGCGAGAACGCCAAGGCTGCCGTGGCCGCCATGAAGGACGGCGACGTGGTGCTGCTGCAGAACACCCGCTTCCGCAAGGAAGAGACCAAGAACCTGCCCGAGTTCAGCAAGGAGCTGGCCAGCCTGGCCGACGTGTACGTGAACGATGCCTTCGGCAGCGCTCACCGCGCCCATTGCTCCACCGCCGGTGTGACCGATTACGTCAAGACCACCGCCGTGGGCTACCTGATGGGCAAGGAGATCGAGTATCTGGGCAACGCCGTCAACGCCCCCGTGCGCCCCTTCACCGCCATTCTGGGCGGCGCCAAGGTGGCCGACAAGCTGAACGTGATTTCCAACCTGCTGGAAAAGGTGGATACCCTGATCATCGGCGGCGGCATGGCCTACACCTTCCTGAAGGCGCAGGGCTATGAGATCGGCCAGAGCCTGTGCGACGACGAGAAGCTGGCCTACTGCAAAGAGATGATGGACAAGGCTGCCGCCAAGGGCGTGAAGCTGCTGCTGCCGGTGGATACCGTCTGCGTCAAGAGCTTCCCCGACCCCATCGACAACCCCAACATTGAAACCTTGACCGTGCCGGTTACCGCCATTCCCGCCGACATGGAAGGCTGCGACATCGGCCCCGAGACCGCCAAGCTGTTTGCCGAGGCCGTGCAGGCCAGCAAGACCGTGGTGTGGAACGGCCCCATGGGCGTGTTTGAGAACCCGGTTCTGGCGGCCGGCACCCTGGCTGTGGCCAAGGCCATGGCCGAGGCGGATGCCACCACCGTCATCGGCGGCGGCGACAGCGCGGCTGCCGTGATGCAGCTGGGCTTTGCTGACAAGATGACCCACATCTCCACCGGCGGCGGCGCCAGCCTGGAGTACCTGGAGGGCAAGGCGCTGCCCGGCATCGCCTGCATCGCCAACAACTGATTTTTTGTCCCGCGTTTCTGGTGCGGCGGCCGACCGCCGCCGCACCTTTTTCTTTTGACGGAAAACCCGGCTGCGCAGAACGCACCGAATCAAAACAGAAAAGTGAGGAACTTCTTATGGATAAGCAGAACCGCAAAGCCATCATCGCCGGCAACTGGAAAATGAACAAGACCGCCACCGAGGCCAACGCCCTCATCGACGAGCTGATCCCCGCCGTGAAGGACGCCGGGTGTGAGGTGGTCATCTGCACCCCCTTCACCGACCTGGTGACGGCCGTGGCCAAGTGCAAGGGCACCAACATCCATGTGGGCGCCGAGAACGTTCACTTTGAGAAGAGCGGCGCCTTCACCGGCGAGATCAGCGCCGATATGCTGGTGGATCTGGGTGTGGAGTACGTCATCACCGGCCATTCCGAGCGCCGCCAGTACTTCGCCGAGACCGACGAGACCGTGAACAAGCGCACGAAGGCCGCTCTGGCTGCCGGGCTGAAGGTCATCGTGTGCGTGGGCGAGAACCTGGCTCAGCGCGAGCTGGGCGTGACCGAAGAGCTGGTGCGGATGCAGACCAAGATCGCCCTCTCCGGCGTGACCGCCGAGGAGATGGGCCGCATCGTCATCGCCTATGAGCCTGTTTGGGCCATCGGCACCGGCCGCACCGCCACCGCCGATCAGGCCCAGGAGGTCTGCGCCGCCATCCGCAAGGTGATCGGCGAGCTGTACGGCGAGGCTGTGGCCAAGGCCACCACCGTTCAGTACGGCGGCAGCATGAACGACGGCAACGCCGCCGAGCTGCTGAGCAAGCCCGATGTGGACGGCGGCCTGATCGGCGGCGCTGCCCTGAAGGCGGAGAAGTTTGCCGCCATCGTGAAGGCAGCCACCGAGGGCTGAACTCTTCCAGCATAAAAAAGCCCGGGCCGGGCGGGCGCAGTGCCTGCCCGGCCCATCTTGGCGGCAGCCGAAGCAGTGCCGCCGCCGGGGGCTTCTGGCCGCGGGGTGGGAAAGGCCCCGGCCATACAAGCGCGTTTGACGCAAGGAGATTGGACCTTATGGCAAAGAAACCTGTAATGCTCTGCATCCTGGATGGGTTTGGCTGGGTGCCGGACCAGACCTACGGCAACGCCATTGTGGCGGCGAAAAAGCCCAACCTGGACCGGCTGTTTGCCCAGTACCCCCACACCACCATCGGGGCCTCCGGCATGGACGTGGGCCTGCCCGACGGCCAGATGGGCAACAGCGAGGTGGGCCACACCAACATTGGTGCGGGCCGCATCGTGTACCAGCAGCTCACCCTCATCACCAAGAGCATCCGGGACGGCAGTATGCGCAAGAACGACGTTCTGGTGCGCAATATGAAAGCGGCCATTGACGCGGGCAAGGCCATCCACTTTATGGGCCTGACCGGCAACGGCGGCGTGCACAGCCACATTGACCATCTGTTCGGCCTGCTGGACATGGCCAAGGACCTGGGCGCGAAGGAGATCTATGTCCACTGCATCATGGACGGCCGCGACACCGACCCCCATTCCGGCAAGGAGTTCCTGGGCGAGATCCAGAAGAAACTGGCTGAGCTGGGCGTGGGCAAAATTGCCACCGTGGTGGGCCGATATTACGCCATGGACCGCGACAACCGTTGGGACCGCGTGGAGAAGGCCTACGCCGCCTTTGTGTACGGCGAGGGCGAGAAGTTCGCCGACCCCATCGCCGCCATTCAGGCCAGCTACGACAAGGACGTGACCGACGAGTTCGTGCTGCCCTGCATCACCTGCGAGGGCGGCCGCGTGCAGGCGGGGGACACCATCGTGTTCACCAACTTCCGCCCGGACCGCGCCCGGGAGATCACCCGTGCCTTCGCGGACGATGCCTTCACCGGCTTCGAGCGCAAGCTGGGCCGCATTCCCGTGCAGTATGTGTGCATGGCCCAGTACGACGCCACCATGCCCAACGTGGAGGTGGCCTATCCGCCCGTGCCCCTCACCAACGTGCTGGGCGAGTATGTGGCGGCCCACGGCAAAACCCAGCTGCGCATTGCCGAGACCGAGAAGTACGCCCATGTGACCTTCTTCTTCAACGGCGGCCGCGAGGCCCCCTTTGAGGGCGAGGACCGCTGCGTGATCCCCAGCCCGAAGGTAGCCACCTACGACCTCCAGCCGGAGATGAGCGCCTATCTGGTGGCGGATGAGTGCAAAAAGCGCATCGAGAGCGGCAAATACGACATGATCATCCTGAACTTCGCCAACTGCGACATGGTGGGCCACACCGGCATCTTTGATGCCGCCGTCAAGGCCGTGGAGGCCGTGGACAAGGCCGCGGGCGAGGTCATTGACGCGGTGGTGGCCGCGGGCGGCGCGGTGCTGCTCACCGCCGACCACGGCAACGCCGACAAGATGTACGAGCCGGACGGCGAGCCGTTCACCGCCCACACCACCAACCCCGTGCCGCTGCTGGCCATCAACTGCGGCGACGTGAAGCTGCGGGAGGGCGGCGTTCTGGCCGATCTGGCCCCCACGCTGCTCCAGCTGATGGAGTTGCCCCAGCCCGAAGAGATGACGGGCAAGAGCCTGTTTGTGTGATGCAGAGGACTTTCTGAAGCTTTAAAAAAACATATGCCGTTCCCGGCGAGTGTGCTATAATGGCATGAAGCCGGGGACGGCATTGCTTTTTTGTGCGAATGCAGGAGAAATGCTGGAAGTTCCCGATGAGGGGAGAGTGAACGTTATGCTCAAACCGGAACTGAGCAGGCGAATAAAATTCGGCACGCCGCTGTGGGGTGAGCGCTTTTTGAATCGTATCCTGTACGGTGTTTACGGGGCGGCAATGGCCCTGATTCTGATTCTGTGCCTGACGGCCGGATCGGTTCAATATCACAGCAAAGGCTTTGAAAAGCCGACGGGGCTGCTGGTGTTTGCGGCGAGCCTGATTTTGGTGGGCGGCTTTTGCTGCCTGGCGGCGAAACCGGAGCGGAAGCAGGAAAAGAAGGCCGGAAAAGGCTGGGGATTTCTGGCCGTGAGTCTGGTGTTTCTCGTGCTTCAGGTGCTGTGGGTCCGCGGGTACTACTTTCAAACGGGATGGGACGCCGGAACCATCATGAAATCTGCGGTTATCCTGGCGAACGGAGAAAGCCTGAAGGATTACAACTGGTACTACTCCACATACCCAAACAACCTTGTGTTGCTGCTTTTATATTCCAACGAGATCCGGCTGTTTCGTTGGCTGCACATTGCCCCAAGCTTTGGCATTGTGCTGGTGCAGTGCCTGCTCTCCTGGGGCACGGGGCTTCTTCTGTACGAAACGGCCCGGGAGATTCTTAAGGATCGAAGGGCGGCCCTGGCGGCCTGGGGGCTGTACGTCCTGCTGGTGGGGCTGTCGCCGTGAGTATCGATTCCTTATTCGGATTCCACCGCGCTGATTTTCCCCATTGCAATTCTGTATCTCTATACGCGGCAAAAACAGCAGAAGGGCTGGCGAAAGGCGTGCCTGTGGGGTGCGATCGGTCTGCTCACCATGCTGGGCTACCACATCAAACCGCAGGTCGTGATTGCAACCATCGCGATCTGCGGCATCGAGCTTTGGAATGGGCTGTTCCGCCTGCGGGAGTGCCTTCGGAGCAAAAGCACCTGGTGCGGGGCTGCCGGCTTTGCGGCGGACATCTGGCTGATGGCCGCCCTGATGAGTGCGGGGTTCGGGACGCTTCCGCTGGAGATCGATTCGGAACAGACGCTGGACATCACCCACTGGTGGATGATGGGCATGAACAATGGAGAAACCAACGGCGCCTTCAACCAGAGCGATTGTGATTTTTCCCGCTCCATTCCCGACCGGGAAGAGCGGAAGCAGGCAAACATTGAAGAGGCGCTTCGCCGGATTCAGGAGATGGGCCCGGGCGGCTTTTTAAACCTCATGCACCGCAAGGCGCTGACCAACTACAACGACGGAACCTTCTGCTGGGGCGGAGAGGGCGGCTTTTATGTGGAATCTCTGGCGGACCAGAATCTGCCGTGGGCCCCGGCTGCCCAGAAGCTGTACGGCGGCACGCTGACCCAGGAGGCCCCGGGGGAAGGCACTGCATACGCGCTGTTTTACAGGGCCGAGTGGGTTTTGTGGATGTCCATCCTGCTGTGCGGGGCGCTGGGGGCGCTTCTGGGCCTGAAAAAGCCGCGCACGCAGGCGGCGGCCGCCATGCTGTCCGTTCTGGGGCTGACCCTGTTTGAACAGCTGTTTGAGGCCCGCGCGCGGTATCTTTACAGTTATACACCGGTGTACATTCTTCTGGCGGCCTTGGGTCTGTTGGAATGCAAAAACCGCTTGACCGGCCAGGGCCTGGCAGCGACACAGGCGGACGCACGAACACGATCGGCCGAAAACGAAACGGCAAAACGAGGTTTGCTTCAAAAATTTTGAAAAAATGCAAAATAGGGCTTGCATAACTCCGAAAACGGTGCTATAATAAACACCGTTCCGGAGGATTAGCTCAGCTGGTTAGAGCACCTGCATCACACGCAGGGGGTCTGGGGTTCGAGTCCCTAATTCTCCACCAGAACGAGGCGTTGCATCGAACGATGCAACGCCTTTTCTTGTTTCTGAGGCTTCATCTGTGCCAAAACCATACTTTTCAGCGTTCCGGTTCATGTCTGTTCCAAAATTCGGAGCTTCTGCGCCAACATTTTCTGAGGACAGCCCGCCTTGATCGTACAGAACTTGAGCCAATTGACGTTTGACGCACGTTTGCCTTCAATCGGCCTCACAGCAACTCATGGGGCTGCCTGTATCCTATCACAGCAATTGAAACCTGCCGGGTTGTTTTTGAGAATTTGATTCAGAATATTGTAAACTGTCCGTTTATCCGATATGATACCTTTAAAGAAGGTGATAAACGTGACCACCGGCGAGATCGCCGCGGTGCGCATCGGCGAAGAGGTCACCCTGAAGCACGTTTGCCTTCACGACAACTTTATTGAGCTGCGCCCCGAAAACCCCGCCTTTGAAAGCATCATCCTCACCAAAGAAGAGATGAATACGGTTGTGATCGAGGGCAAGGCCGTTGGGCTTTGCAGAGATATTTGAAGAAACAGGAGGAACAATTATGGGCTTTTTAGACACTTTGCAGAAGGAATCCAGTTATTCGAGCGCATCCGGCCTTTCGTACCACTATGTAGTGCTGCAGGTCACGCTGAAGGAAAAGCTCATCGGCACCGGCTCCGGCAACCTGACCGAGCTGGAAAACGTGATCAACCAGCAGGCCGCCAAGGGTTACCGTCTGCACACGATCACCACTGCAAACGGCGGCAGCAAGGGCCTGATGAGCGGCGACCGCATTCAGGCTACCATGGTGTTTGAAAAGGTGGAGTGACGGGAGCCGTCATAAATCACCGAAATGCATAACAAGGGCCTGCATGGTGGGCCGGACGCACTGGTAGGAGGGAATCCCATGGAACAACTGTATAGCCAGCTGGCCGCACTGGCGCGCCGATACGGTGCAAAGCGTCTGGTGCTGTTCGGCTCCCGCGCCAGAGGGGACAACCGAAACAACAGCGACATCGATCTGGCCGTGTATGGGATGCCGGAGGACAGCCGGGCAGCCTTCTGGATGGAGTGCGAGGAGCTGCCCACCCTGCTGAAATTTGACATTGTGCATATTGCGGCCGACATGAACCCGGCGTTTCTGGCAAACATTGAAAAGGATGGTGTGGAATTGATGGACAAGCTGCATGAAAAATATGCTTACTTTACGGATGCCGTGGCCCGGCTGCGGGAAGCGCTGGACGACTATAGCAAAATGCCGCTGGATTCCATCCGGGACGGTGTGATTCAGCGCTTTGAATTCTGCACAGAGCTGGCCTGGAAAACCATGCGGGAATATCTGATTGACCAGGGATATACCGAGCTGAACAGCCCGAAGGCGGTTGTCAAGCAGGCGTTTGCCTTCGGCATGATTCAGGATCAGGCGGCATGGATCGCGCTGCTGAACGACCGCAATCTGACCTCACACGTTTATGACGAGTCCACCGCTAAGCTTATTTTCAACCGCATTGAGCAGCAGCACCTCGCGCTGTTTGATGAGGCGCTGGCCTATATGAAAGAGAAATAAGCTGCCGAATCCCAAAGCGCTTAGATGGCTCCGGCCTCCCATCAGATGGCGCGGTATACGCAGCTCGGCAAAGCGGAATTTGAAAAAATGGCAGGGGATATCATGCCTCATGTGCCCGGCCTTCTCGTTCAGGCGGGAAAGGCGGGCGATCGGATAAGAAACACGTGCATATTCCGGGAAACTGTGTTAGACTATTAGCAACGGCTAACTACAAAGGAGGCGACCCGACCGAATGACCGAGCAGGAATACAAGGCCATGTCCATCCGGGAATTTACCAAAGCGGCAGCAATCTATGATTCCGGGCATGCAGGCCTGTACGAGATGTGCAAGGACGATTATCCGCCCGTTCTGGAGGAATTGAAGCAGTATCCATTTCAGACGCTGCTGGATGTTGGCTGCGGAACCGGCCCGATGATCGAGCTGTTGCTGAAGGAATTTCCGGATAAACACTGTACCGGAATTGATCTGACGCCCCGCATGATCGAGGCGGCGCAGGCGAAGCACCTTGCCAACGCCAAATTCCTGGTGGGGGACAGCGAGCATCTGCCCTTTGAAGCGGGGGCCTTTGATGCGGTGATCTGCACGAACAGCTTTCACCACTATCCCAACCCACAGGCGTTCATGCAGGAAGCCGCGCGCGTGCTGAAGGACGGCGGCAGGCTTATCTTGCGGGACTACACAAGCAGCCCCTTCGTCCTGTGGCTGATGAACCACATCGAGATGCCGCTGGCCCATCTTTGCGGGCATGGAGACGTGAAAATCCACAGCTGCAGCGAAGTGCGGGAACTGTGCGCCGCGGCCGGATTGAAGGTGCGGAAGCTGGAGCCGCAGAAAGGCTTCCGGCTGCACCTTGTGGCGGAGAAAGGCGAACCGCGGTAAGGCGGCAGGCACAGCTTTGCCGTGGCGCCGAACTGCGCCCCCCGGCGGGGCACAACAGAAACAAAGGCAGGGCATCACCCCAAGCGGGCGGCACCCTGCCTTTTTACGCTGCCGGATGGATCAATACACCACGGCGTCCGCGGCGGTGTAGCCTTCCAGAGAGTTCTCCTGCACCTGGATGCAGAGGTAGGTGAGTTCGGAATCGCTGGCGGCGGAGAACTGGCGCTTGGCCGCCGGGGCAATCTTCAGCCAGTCGCCCGCGGCGAGGGGAACCTCTTCGCCGTCGATCACGACGTGGCCCTTGCCGGAGAGAATGCCGTAGATCTCCTCGTTTTTCTTATGGGAGTGAACAAACGGAACGCCCGAACCTGCCGGCAGGGTGTTCAGGCTGATTTCGGCACCGGTCAAAGCGAGCGCGTCGTGCAGCTCCGTCCGATTTTCCTTTGCGACCGTCGTTTTCGTATAGTTTGCCATTGTGCGTACCTCCATTTTGATGGGCTTGTTGGGCAATGTTTCATTGTCTGATTTGAGTATAAAAGCCCACACATGCCAAAACAAGTACGCACCTTTTTGTAACTGTACATTCAAAAATGACTGCGTTATAATAAACGGGGGTGAACGATATGCGTACAAAAGACGAACTGCCGGAATGCCCGGTTGCCACCGCGGTTTCCCTGATCGGCGGAAAATGGAAGCTGCTGCTTTTGCGCAACCTGCGGGAGCGCCCGTGGCGATTCAATGAGCTGCAGCGCAGCCTCGAAGGAATCTCCCAGAAGGTTCTGACCGAAAGCCTGCGGCAGATGGTCGATGACGGGCTTGCGTATCGGCACGATTATCATGAAAATCCGCCCAGGGTGGAATACGGCCTGACGGAGCTTGGCATGCAAATGCTGCCGATCGTCAACGCGCTGGAAGGCTTTGGCCGCTACTATAAATCGGTGGTGGAACAGACCTGACGCGGCAAAGCAGGGGGCAAGTGCGCCCCGAAAAATCCCGCGCGTGTGCGCCAAAAAACGCCCGGCGGGCGGTGAAACGGCAAATTAAAAACAATCGGAACAACAAAAAAGCGCCTGGGGCGCGGAGAGAGAAACGTGAAAAAACAGCAGACGATCTGGCGGTTCGGCATTTATCTGGCAGGCATGGCCATTCTGGCCATGGGGCTGATCCTGAACACGAAGGCGGGGCTGGGGTCCTCGGCCATCATTTCGGTGCCCTACACCATCAGCCTGGCCAGCGGCTGGAGCCTGGCGGACCTGACCCTGATCACCTATTGCGTGCTGGTGCTGGCGCAGTTTTTTATTAAGGGCAAAAACCGCACGCCGCTGGATCTTCTGCAAATCGTGGTGAGCGTGGTGTTCACCCAGTTCATGGCGCTGTTTCAGGCCTGCGTGCCTTACCAGAGCGGCTTTCTGCCCACGGACCTGCTGGTGCTGGTTTTGGGGCTGGTGCTCACCGGCATGGGGGCAGCCATGACGGTGGACATGCAGCTGGTGCCGAACCCTGGCGACGGCATTGTGAGCAGCATCTCCGAGCGCACTGGCAAGGAGCTTGGCCTGTGCAAAAACTGCGTGGATGCGTGCTGTGTGGCCGGTTCGCTGGTGCTGGGGGCCGTGTTCGGCAAGGTTCTGCTGGGTGTGGGGCTGGGCACCATCCTCTCCATGATCGGGGTGGGCCGGGTGATCTACCGATTCAACCGGTTCGCCCGGGCGCCCCTGCGCCGCAAGGCCGGGCTGGAGGGCTGAACCGGCCTTCCGGCTTTGATAAAACAAACGGAATAGAAAAACACCGGCGGCCGGGAAGGAGCGCTTGCAATGCAGTGGAATTCCACATTGTACGACCAGAAGCACGATTTTGTGGCGAAATACGGGGAGGGGCTGCTGGCCTTCCTGCCCGAAAACCCGGCGCAGGCCATTCTGGACCTGGGCTGCGGCACCGGCACGCTCACGGCCCAGCTGGCGGCCCGGGGCAGCCGGGTGATCGGGGTGGACAGCGCCCACCCCATGGTGGAGCGCGCCCGGGCGCAGTATCCGGAGCTGACGTTTGAGGTGTGCGACGCGCTGGCCCTGCCCTTTGAGGGCGAGTTTGACGTGGTGTTCTCCAACGCGGTGTTCCACTGGATCGCCGACCACGACACCCTGCTGGAAAACGTGAAAAAGGCCCTGAAACCCGGCGGGCAGCTCATCTGCGAGTTCGGCGGGGCCGGGAACATTGCGGTGGTGGAGCAGGCCTTCAACCGCGCCTGTGAGGAGATGGGGCTGGCGGTGCGCGCGCCCAGGTTCAACTTCCCCACGCCGGAGGAGTTTTCGGCCCGGCTGGCGCACCATGGCCTGACCCCGGTGAATGTGTATGACTACGACCGGCCCACCCCGCTGAAGGACGGCGAGCAGGGGCTGGCCAACTGGATGCGGCAGTTCTTCGCCGGGCAGCTGGAGGCCCTGCCGGAACAGACGGGGCAGGCCCTGCTGGCCCGCGCCGAAGAGCTGGCCCGCCCGGAGCTGTGGGACGGCGACCACTGGATTGCCGACTACCGCCGTTTGCGGGCCGTGGCACAAAAACCTGCCGAATAAGTCTGTTTTTGCCAAATAGGCTCTTGACATAGGATTTTCAGGGTGTTACAATGCAAGCGTTGAGACCAAATGAAAAACGCGATGAACCGGAAAAGAGCGGAAAACAAGCCCACAGAGAGCTGCCGGGTGGTGCAAGGCAGTGGTACGTTTCCGCTTTACTGGCCGGGGAGCGGGCACGCCGAACCGAAAGGCAGTAGGCGGCACGGAGTTCCACCGTTACAGGGAAAAGCAATCGCCGGGGAGGAAAGCCCTGAGGCCGTTGCGCTGAGTGGGCGCATGAACAGTGCGTCAAAATCGGAGTGGTACCGCGGAATGTTCCGCCCCCGATGCCCGTATGGGCATCGGGGGCGTTTTTGTTTTCCGTACTTGCGGTGCAAAGCGGTACCCGAACAATCGTCTGCAAGAAATAGGAGGCAGAAAATCATGATTCCCATTTGTTCCCTCATTGTGCTGGTGGCCGTCATTGCGGTGAGCGCCATCACCAAAAAGAACGCCGGAATTCTGGCCATTATGGCGTCCTTCGTGTTCGCAACCATCGCCGCGGCCAACGGCGTTGACATTAAGGTCAGCAAGATCGTTTCCGGCGGCTGGCCCATGAGCGTGTTCTTCATCGTGATGGCCACCACGTTCCTGTTCGGCATCGCCAACCTGAACGGCACCACCAAGGCCCTAAGCCAGAACATCGCCTGCCTGGCCCGGGGCAACGCCCGGGTGCTGCCCCTGCTGTTCTTCGTGCTGGGCGCGGTGATCTCCGCGGCCGGTGCGGGTGGCCTGATCGTGGCCGTGATCATGCCCGTGGCCCTGTATGTGGCTGTGGACAACGGCATTCCCGTTCTGATGATGAGCCTGGTTACCATGGGCGGCATCATGGTGGGCGGCCTGTCGCCTCTGGCCATCAACGGCATTGTGGCCAGCCAGCTCTCTGCCGAGCAGGGCATCACCAACTACAACCCCCTGTGGGCGGCCTACGCCGTGAGCATGACCATCTTCTCTCTGGGCGCTTACCTGCTGCTGGGCGGCCTGAAGTGCAAGAAGATGACCACCACCCCTCAGTTTGTGAAGTTTGACAAGAACCAGACCATCACCCTGGTGGCCATTGTGGCCGTTGTGGTCTGCGTGGTGTTCTTCGGCATGGACATCGGCCTGGTGTGCTTCACCTGCGCCGGCATTCTGCTGATGCTGAACGTGGCCGACCAGAAGAAGGCCATTGCCGCCATTCCCTGGGCCACCATCCTGCTGATCGGCGGCATGGCCGTGCTGATCAGCGTGGTCAAGACCTGCGGCGGCATTGATTTCCTGAGCGACAAGCTCTCCAACGTGATGGGCCCCCGCTCCGCACAGCCCATCTTCGTCATCCTGGGCGGCCTGATGGGCGCTGTGTCCAGCGGCACCGGCGTGGTTATGCCCACCCTGATCCCCCTGGCCTCCGAGCTGGCCGGCCAGCTGGGCACCGTCAGCGCCCAGAAGCTGATCGTGGGCGTCATCGTTGGTACCAACGGCGTGGTTATCAGCCCCCTGTCCACCGTGGGCGGCATTGCGGTTGGCAGTGCGCCTGAGGCTGTGGATAAGGACAAGCTCTACAACGAGTTGCTGCTCTCCGCCATTGCGTTCATCCTGCTGAATGCCATTGCCAGCGCCCTGGGCCTGTTCGCCATCTTCGGCTAAGCCCCGGAGCAGCCCCTGGAAAAACATCCCTATCCAAGCAAGGCCCGCCGCCGGGGAGCATTCCCCGGCGGCGGGCCACTTTTTATGGGCGGGGCTGTGCTTGACGCTTTGAAGGCTTCGGCTGGGCGCGCGGGCCGCCCGGCGGCAAAGGCCCGGCGGATTTGACCGGCCCGGCCGAGTTTGCTATAATAAAGTACAGGATCGTTCCCCCCGGTGTCCGCCTCAGGAAGGGGCGGCGCGCCCTCAGGAAGAGGGTCTTGGCCGAGCGAAAAGGGGGGAATCCCTTCCAAACGAATTTACACGGCTGCCGGTGGGTGCACCGGCCGGCCTGTTTGTATTTGTCTGCCATGAAGGCGACTGCCCGGCCCGGGAAGGGCGGGGCGGCGGCCTTCATGGCTTTTTTATGCCCGGCCGCAGACACACCGATTGACACTGCTTTCTTTGATGAGGAGAACAAAACCATGCATATGTCCGATGCTTTGCTTTCCCCCGCCGTGGGGCTTACCATGTGTGCCGTCAGCGCCGGGGCGCTGGCGGTGAGCGCCGCCCGGGTGCAGCGCAGCCAGCTGACGAGCCAGAAGCTGCCCATGATGGCGGTGGGCGGGGCCTTTGTGTTTGCAGCCCAGATGATCAACTTCACCATTCCGGGCACCGGGTCCAGCGGGCACATCGGCGGCGGCATTCTGCTGTCCGCCCTGCTGGGCGGCGGGCCGGCGCTGCTGGCGCTGGCGGCGGTGCTGGTGATCCAGTGCCTGTTCTTTGCAGACGGCGGGCTGCTGGCCCTGGGCTGCAACATCTTTAATATGGGCGTGCTGCCCTGCCTGGTGGTGTACCCGCTGGTGGTGCGGCCCATTCTGCGCAGGGGGCTTACCCCCCGCCGCCTGAGCGCGGCGGCCCTGCTGGGCGCTGTGCTGGGGCTGCAGCTGGGGGCCTTCGGCGTGGTGTTGGAGACCCAGCTCTCCGGCATTACGGCGCTGCCCTTCGGCACCTTTGCGGCGCTGATGCAGCCCATCCATCTGGCCATCGGCGTGGGCGAAGGCCTTGTGACGGCCGGTGTGCTCTGCTTTGTGGCCAGGGTGCAGCCCGAGGTGCTGGAGAGCACTCAGCAGGCCCGGCCCATGGAGAAAACGGCCAGCGTGAAGAGGATTGCGGCGCTGCTGTTCTGCCTGACCATTGCGGTGGCGGGCGGCCTGTCGCTGTTTGCGTCCCAGAACCCGGACGGGCTGGAATGGGCGGTGCAGGCCGTCACCGGCAGCACCGAGCTGGAGGCCGAGGGCGCCGTGCAGGAGAATGCCGCCGCCATTCAGGAGAAAACGGCCCTGATGCCCGACTATGACTATGCGGACGGCGAGGGCACCGGCACCAGCGCCGCCGGTGTGGTGGGCAGCGCCCTGACCTTTGTGCTGGCCGGCGGCGTGGGCCTGGCCCTTGCCGCGGCCAAAAAGCGCCGCGCAAAGCAGGGTGCGGCCGAGCAGGGCTGATTTGACAGGACGGGCAGCCCTGGAAACGACTTGAACGAAAGGAGGACACCCCATGAGACCCATTGCGGAGCAGCTGGGCCAGCTGACCCGGCTGGAAGAGCTGGCAGGGCAGAACAGCCCCATTCACCGGCTGCACCCCGGCGCAAAGCTGGCGGCTACCGGGGTGTACCTGCTGTGCGTGCTGTCGCTGGGGCGGCTGCAGTTCGGGCGGCTGGCCCCCTATCTGCTGTACCCGGTGTTGGTGCTGGGCCTGGCGGAGGTGCCGCTGGGGCTGGTGTTTCGCCGGGCCGCGCTGGCTCTGCCCTTCTGCGCCTTTGCGGGGCTTTCCAACCTGCTGCTGGAGCGGCAGGTGCTGCTGCGGCTGGGGCCGGTGCCCGTCACCGTGGGGCTGGACAGCTGTGGGGTGCTGCTTTTGCGGGCGCTGCTGTGCGTTTCGGCGGTGCTGGCGCTGGTGGCTGTTACCCCATTGGGGCAGCTCACGGGCCAGCTGCGGCGTATGGGCCTGCCGGAGTTCTGCGTGACCCTGTTTGAAATGCTGTACCGCTACCTGGGGCTTCTGGCCGGGCAGGCGGGCAGTATGCTCACCGCCTACCGCCTGCGGGGCGGCAGCGGTAAGGGGCTGCCGGTGGGCCACATGGGCAGCTTTGTGGGGCAGCTACTTCTGCGCAGCACCGCCCGGGCCCAGCGGGTATACCAGGCGATGGAATGCCGCGGCGGCTTTGCCGGCGGCCGCACGGCGCAGAAGCGCCCTTTTACACGGAACGATTGGCTGTATCTTGCGGCGGTTTGCCTGCCCTGCCTTGCGGCGCGGGCGGTGGACCTGCCGCTTTTGCTGGGGAGGCTGTTTGTATGCTGAAACTGGAACATCTCACGGCCGCCTACCCGGACGGCACAAAACCGGTGCAGGACGTGAGCCTGTGCGTGGAGGACGGCCAGCGGGTGGCCCTGATCGGAGCCAATGGGGCGGGCAAAACCAGCCTGATCCTCTCGCTGGTGGGGGTGCTGCCCGCCAATGGGGCGGTGACGGTGGACGGTCTGACGCTGTGCCCAGAGAATCTGCCCGCCCTGCGCCGGAAGATCGGCGTGGTCTTTCAGGACCCGGACGACCAGCTGTTCATGCCCACGGTGCTGGAGGATGTGGCCTTCGGGCTGGAGAACCAGGGCCTGCCCGCCGAGCAGGCACGCAAAAAGGCCCGGGCCGCGCTGGAGACGTTACACATCGGGGCGCTGGCCGGGCGCACGCCGCTGAAGCTTTCGGGCGGCGAAAAGCGCATGGCGGCCCTTGCCACCGTGCTGGCGCTGGAGCCGACGCTGCTGGCGCTGGATGAGCCGACGGCCTTTCTGGACCCCCGCGCCCGGCGCACCCTCATCAACTGCCTGAAGGGGCTGGATACGGCCATGCTCATCGCCACCCATGATTTGCCCTTTGCGGCCCAGGTGTGCCCGCGGGCGGTGCTTCTGCGGGAGGGGCGGGTGTTTGCCGACGGCCCCTGCCGGGAGCTGCTGTATGACCCGGCCCTCATGGAGGCCTGCGGCGTGGAGGCCATTGGGGCGGACGGCTGAGGCCAGCCGAGGCAGAAACGGCAAAACCGGATAAAGTTTGGCTGAATTTTGTGATTTCAAGCAAAAATTTGTAAATTTAAATACAGAATATACAATCGGTATTGAAAATAAAGCGAGAACAGGCCGCGCAAACGGCACGAAAGGAGTCGAACCAACATGACGCTGCAGGAATTTTTTACCGAACACCCCAAGGCGGCGCTGGGCTTTTCCGGCGGGGTGGATTCTTCGTATCTGCTGTGGGCGGCGGTGAATGCCGGAGCGGACATCGCGCCCTATTACATCCAGACGGCCTTTCAGCCCGCCTTTGAGCTGGAGGACGCCAAGCGGCTGTGTGAGCAGATCGGCGTAAAGCTGAACGTGATCCAGCTGGACGCGCTGGCCGACCCCCGCGTGGCGGCCAACCCTGCCAACCGCTGCTACTACTGCAAGGTGGGGTTGTTCGGGGCACTGCGGGCCAGAGCAAAGGCCGACGGCTACGACCTGCTGCTGGACGGCACCAACGCCAGCGACGACGCAGGCGACCGACCCGGCATGAAGGCCCTGCGGGAGATGGAGGTGCGCTCGCCCCTGCGGGAGTGCGGCCTCACCAAGGCCATGATCCGTCAGGAATCCCGCAAGGCGGGGCTGTTCACCTGGGACAAGCCCGCCTACGCCTGCCTGGCCACCCGGGTGCCCACCGGGCGCACCATCACCCCGGAGCTGCTGCGCCGGGTGGAGGGGGCCGAGACGGCGCTGTTCGCCCTGGGCTTTACGGACTTCCGGGTGCGCCTGTACGACGATGCGGCCCGGCTGCAGCTGCCCGAGGGCCAGCTGGCCAAAGCGGTGGAGCAGCGGCAGGCCATCCGGCAGGCGCTGGCCCCCTGGTTTGACATCGTGCTGCTGGACACCCAGACGAGATGAGGAGACGGCCATGGAACAACAGGAAATTTTGACCCTTTTGCAGCAGGTGGCCGAGGGAAGCATGACCCCGCAGCAGGCCGAGCTGCAGCTGAAAATGGCCCCCTTTGAGGACTTGGGCTTTGCCAAGCTGGACCATCACCGGGCGCTGCGCCAGGGCGTGGCCGAGGTGATTTACGGGGCGGGCAAAACGCCCGAGCAGATCCGCGCCATCGCCCAGGCCATGCTGGCCCGGGGCCAGCGCACGGTGCTGATCACCCGCATGAGCGCCGAGGCCGCCGCGGCCATGGAGGGCCTGCCCTTCCGGTATGACCCGCTGAGCCGGGTGGGCATTGCGGGCACCCTGCCCGAGCCGGACGGCCACGGAACCATTCTCATCGCCACCGGCGGCACCAGCGACCAGCCGGTGGCCGAGGAGGCAGCCCTCACCGCCGAGGCGCTGGGCAACCGGGTGGTGCGCCTGTATGACGTGGGGGTGGCCGGGCTGCACCGGCTGCTGGCCCATCTGGATGAGATCATGTCCGCCCAGGTGATCGTTGCCATTGCGGGCATGGAGGGGGCGCTGGCCAGTGTCATCGGCGGCCTGGCCGACTGCCCGGTCATCGCGGTGCCCACCAGCGTGGGCTATGGGGCCTCGCTGGGTGGGCTTTCGGCGCTTTTGTCCATGCTCAACTCCTGCGCCAGCGGGGTGAGCGTGGTAAACATCGACAACGGCTTTGGGGCGGCCTATCAGGCCAGCCTCATCAATCACATGGAGGTAAAGGGATGAAGACCCTGTATCTGGAATGCAATATGGGCGCGGCGGGGGATATGCTCACCGCGGCTTTGTGGGAGCTGCTGGACGAGGCCCGGCGGGCGGAGTTTTTGAGCACCATGAACGGCCTGGGCCTGCCCGGCGTGGAGGTGCAGGCGGAAAAGGCCGCCCAGTGCGGCATCTGGGGCACCCATATGCAGGTGACGGTGCACGGCGAGGAAGAGGAAAGCCTGGACGTGAACTGCGGGCAGGGCCATGCCGATGGGGAGCACGAGCATTCCCATGAGCACACCCACGCGCAGGAACATGGCCATGCACATAGCCACGAGCACGAACAGGAACACGAGCATAATCACGCCCATTGTGGCGAGGCGCTGACGGGCCAGGACCATGCGGCGGAACACCCCCACATTCACGAGCACACCCACGAGCAGGAGCACATCCATGACCACCCCCACGGCGGGGAAGGGCACCACCATCATCACCACACCGGCATGGCCGAGATTGAGACGCAGATCGGCGCGCTGGCCCTGCCCGAGGCGGTGCGCCAGAACGCGCTGGCGGTGTTCCGGCTTCTGGCTCAGGCCGAGAGCCACGCCCACGACCGCCCGGTGGAGCAGATCCACTTCCACGAGGTGGGAACTATGGACGCCGTGGCGGATGTGGTGGGGGCCTGCCTGCTGATTCACATGCTGGCCCCGGATGAGATTCTGGCCTCGCCGGTGCACGTGGGCTGCGGCCAGGTGCGGTGTGCCCACGGCATTCTGCCGGTGCCCGCCCCGGCAACGGCGTACCTGCTGCAGGGGGTGCCCGCCTACGGCGGCAGCGTGCAGGGCGAGCTGTGCACCCCCACCGGCGCGGCCCTGCTGCGGCACTTTGTAAAGCGCTTCGGCCCCATGCCGGTGATGGCCGCCCAGGCCATTGGCTACGGCATGGGCAAAAAGGAATTTGCGCAGGCCAACTGCGTGCGGGCCTTCTGGGGCGAGACGGCCGGCCGGCAGGACGAGGCGGCCCAGCTGAGCTGCAACCTGGACGATATGACCGGCGAGGACATCGCCTTTGCGGCCGAGCAGCTGCTGGCGGCGGGGGCGCTGGACGTGTGGACCCAGGCCATCGGCATGAAGAAAGGCCGCCCGGGCGTGATGCTGTGCTGCCTGTGCCGCCCGGAGGACGCGGCCCGGCTGGGCGAGGCGATGCTGCGGCACACCACCACCCTGGGCGTGCGCAAAACCCTGTGCACCCGGCAGGTGCTGGAGCGGGAGAGCCGCGTTCTGCAGGCCGGGGAGGACACCGTGCGGGTAAAAATCGCCGCCGGGGCCGGGGCGCGCAAGGCCAAGCTGGAATATGAGGACCTGGCCGCCATTGCCCGCCGCAGCGGTGAGACCCTGACCCAGGTGCGCCGCCGCCTTGCCCCGCTGCTGGAGAAGTGAACTTTTCCACAGAAGCGGCGCTGCTTTGTGGAAAAGTTGAGCCGGCAGGAGGTACTGGCCGGAGAAGCCGACCGTTAAAAAACAGAAAACGCCAGTGCGTTCGAGACCCATTCAGGGCCGGGAAGCACTGGCGTTTTGCGTTTTTATGTGCGCCTGTGGGGCTGGTTTTGCGCCCGGGTTCGGGTTTTTACGCCGAATTTTTCCGCTCTGCGCAAAAAAGCGGCCGTAAAATGCAATGATTTGCCCCGGCCCTCTCGTTTATAAAGTACAAACCGTTTATAATAAGTCCCTATTTACATTTGTGTGTCTGATGTATCAACAGTATAATGATACATTTCACGAATTGCGTATGCAATTAGAAAGTCAAGTAGTCCAAATTCCATAAAATGAAATTTTAGGGCAAATTACAGACATTAGCTTGGCTGATGTATTTTTAAACAACATGTGTTAGACTACTGTTATACAAATCGGGAGTTACGGAGGTAAAGAGCAATGAAAAAAGCTATTATTACGATGATTGTGGTATTCGCATTAGTTGTTTGGCCGTTCAGTGGTGTGTGGCAACTCTTGTCTGGTATCATTGGCGGTGGAGCCCAAGAATCTTTTATTTATCCGATTTACGGTGGAATTATTCTTCTTTCAGGTCTTTTAGTAGTTTGTACTGAACTCATTCTGGAAGAAATTAAATCGTTAAAAGACGATATAAAAGATAAAAAAGAAGGTTGCTGATAAACTTCCAGTTTGATGAAAAAGAAATGATTGGAGAAGAAAAATATGGTTGGAAGAATTTATCACGTTGGATTAACCGTTTCTGATTTGGATCGTTCGATTGCTTTCTACAGAGATATTCTTGGGCTTGAATTTCAGGGCGAAATCTTTATGGAAGGCGAAGAAACAGATAAAATGTTCCGTAAGGAAAATTGTAAAGCAAGGGTTGCATATTTGAATGGTTCAAAGGCTCTTGAAGCACCACCGGTTGAATTGATTCAGTTTGTAGACAGCAAAATCCATAAAGAACAATCAGACTTGTTTACGACATCTATCTCAGAAGTATGCTTTTACACAGATGACATTGATTCTGTCTACAAAACTCTTATCGAAAATCATGTGGAGTGCTTGTCTGAACCGCAGTATTTCGATTTCAGGGCAGATGGATTTGGGGAAAGCAGAGCGTTTTATTTCAGAGACCCGGATGGAATCATTCTTGAGATGATGCAACCTTTGTAAAATAACAAACAACTTCCAGTTTGTCAATTACAGGTGACATTGAAAGAGTTAGCCCATTCAAGGTGCTGGCTCTTTCAAAAATTCCATTCTAATAAATTGCACGACAACTTATCAAAAAATAAGCTCCACATTATGGAAAAATGAATATAAAATGTATAAAAGCAGCAAAAGCGAATAATTATAAGGAATTATGCATCAGACACACTTTTGTAAAAAGGGAGAAAACAGAAAACGCCAGTGCGTTTGAGACCCATTCAGGGCCGGGAAGCACTGGCGTTTTGCGTTTTTATGTGCGCCTGTGGGGCTGGTTTTGCGCCCGGGTTCGGGTTTTTACGCCGAATTTTTTCCTCCTGCGCAAAAAAGCGGCCGCAAAATGCAATGATTTGCCCCGGCCCTCTCGTTTATAAAGTACAAACCGTTTATAATAAAAAGCAGCAGAACCCCTGCCGCTTCCGGCCCGAAATGCAGCGTTCCGGGCCGCGAAGGCTCCCCCCTTCAGAAAGGAGCGTTTTCCATGACCCCATCCCTGTTGTTCTGGCTGGCCGCCGCCGTGGCCCTTCTGGCGGCGGAGGGCCTCACCGTCAATCTGGTCTCCATCTGGTTTGCCGTGGGCGCGGTGGGCGGCCTGGCCGCCAGCTGGCTGGGGGCTTCGCCGCTGGCGCAGTTTGTCGTGTTTGCGCTGGTCAGCTTTGTGTGCCTGCTGGCCACCCGGCCGCTGGTGCGCCGCCTGAAGCCCGCCGCCCCCAAAGGGCTGGACGCCGACGGCAACCTGGGCCGCACCGGCCTGGTGCTCACCCCCATCCGCCCCGGCTGTGAGGGCCGCGTGCGGGTGGACGGTGTGGACTGGCGTGCCGTCTGCGACACCCCGCTGGAGGCCGGCACCCGCTGCCGCGTGACCGCCGTGGGGGCCACCACCCTGACGGTGGAGCCGCTTCCCGTCCCTTCCCACAGCGCAACCTGACCGCCCATTCACCCACACACGCAAAGGAGGAACCCTATGCCTGCTCTGATCGCCCTGTTCGTCATCGTACTTGCGGTCGTCATCCGCAACATCGTCATCGTGCCCCAGGCCTCGGCCTACGTCATCGAGCGTATGGGCATTTACAGCTCCACCTGGGGCGCCGGACTTCACTTCAAGATTCCCTTCATCGAGCGGGTGGCCAAAAAGGTCAGCCTGAAGGAACAGGTGGTGGACTTCAAGCCCCAGCCCGTGATCACCCGCGACAACGTCACCATGCAGATCGACACCGTGGTGTTCTTTCAGGTGACCGACTCCAAGCTGTACACCTACGGCGTGGACCGCCCCCTCTCCGCCATTGAGAACCTGTGCGCCACCACCCTGCGCAACATCATTGGCGAGATGGAGCTGGACCACACCCTCACCAGCCGGGACGTGATCAACACCAAGATCACCGCCATTCTGGACGAAGCCACCGACAAGTGGGGCATCAAGGTGAACCGGGTGGAGGTCAAGAACATCATCCCGCCCGCCGAGATTCAGGACGCCATGGAGCGCCAGATGAAGGCCGAGCGCCTGCGCCGCGAGAGCATTCTGCGGGCCGAGGGCGAGAAGCGCAGCGCCATTCTGGTGGCCGAAGGCGAAAAGGAGAGCGCCATCCTCCGGGCGGACGCCGTGCGCGAGCAGCGCATCCGGGAGGCCCAGGGCGAGGCCCAGGCCATTCTGGAGGTGCAGAAGGCCCTGGCGGACTCCATCCGGATGTTGAACGAGGCCGCCCCCAACAACCAGGTGCTGGCCCTGAAGAGCCTGGAGGCCCTGGGCAAGGTGGCGGACGGCAAGGCCACCAAGCTGATCATCCCCTCCAACCTGCAGGATCTGGCCGGCACCGTGGCCAGCATTAAGGAGCTGATCACCGAGGCCCCGGGCGGCGAGGGCGGCCCCAAAGCGTAACGCCGCTTTGGCATTTTTCCCAATTTATCCGGCCAAAGCACCCATGAAAATTGTTGCCTGCGCGGCCCCGCCGGGCACCGGTTCCGGTTGCGCCGGGCCGCATTCCATGCTATAATAATTGCCAGCATAGGGCAATGGTGCCTGCGTGGGGGAGAACCCTCCCACGCAGGCACTTTTTTATTTTATCGCCCAGAACTTGGCGGCACACCGCCGGAAAGCTGTGAGGTAAGAGCATATGGAACCGCTGAAGCGCTACATTCCCATCGACTATTCCAAATACGCCCCGGACATTCCCGAAGACCAGCTGGAAACCTACTACGGGCTGCCCCAGAAGGTGCAGTTCTGCAAAGAGTGCGTGATGAGCAACCAGAAGCCCAACAGCTGCTACGAATTTGAGCACACCATCCGCTCCAGGAAAAAGACCATGGTCATTCAGCCGGACGGCGTGTGCGACGCCTGCCATGCCTGCCACAACAAGGAAAACCACACCATTGACTGGGCTGAGCGGGAGCGGGAACTGCGGGATCTGTGCGACCAGTACCGCAAAACCGACGGCAACTACGACTGCCTGGTGCCCGGCTCCGGCGGTAAGGACAGCTTTTACGCCGCCCATCTGCTGAAATACAAGTACGGGATGCACCCCCTCACCGTCACCTGGGCACCCCATATGTACACCCCCTGGGGCTGGGACAACTTCGAGGCCTGGATCCACGCCGGGTTTGACAACTACCTGTGCACCCCCAACGGCATGACCCACCGGCTGCTCACCCGGCTGGCCACCGAGAACCTGTTCCACCCCTTCCAGCCGTTCATTCTGGGCCAGAAGCAGCTGGCCCCCAAGATGGCTGCCCGCTTCGGCATTCCGCTGGTGTTCTACGGCGAAAACGAGGCCGAGTTCGGCAACCCCATTGCCGACAACAACTCCGCCTTGCGGGACGAGCACTTCTTTGCGGTGAACGACTACGACCACATCTATCTGGGCGGCGTAAGCCTGCGCCAGCTGGAGGAGGACTACAAGATCGACAAGGCCGACCTGGCCATCTACCTGCCCAGCGAGACCAGCGACCTGGAGAAAAACCACATTCAGGTGCGGTATCTGGGCTATTACGAGAAGTGGCATCCCCAGGGCGCCTACTATTACAGCGTGGAGCACGGCGGCTTCCGCCCCTCGCCCGAGCGCACCCAGGGCACCTACTCCAAGTACAACTCCATCGACGACAAGATCGACGACTTCTTCTACTACACCACCTACATCAAGTACGGCATCGGCCGCACCACCTACGACGCCGCCCAGGAGATCCGCAACGACGAGATCACCCTGGAAGAGGGCAAGGCCCTGTGCAAGAAGTTCGACGGCGAATACCCCGACCGGTTTGAGAAGGAGATCATGCAGTATCTCTCCATCGACCCCATGCACTTCCCTGAGGCCAGCAAATGCTTCGAGCAGCCCATGATGGACCGGGAGTACTTCATGCACCTGGCCGACCGGTTCCGTTCGCCCCACATCTGGAAGTGGGAGGACGGTATGTGGAAGCTGCGCCACACCCCCTATGAGGGCGACAGCGAAGTGCTGTGGGGCGACCCCCGCGGCACCCATCACAACGGCTGAGTTCAGGGCCGTGAGAAAGCAGGAAAAGGACCATGGAAAAGAAAAAGATCCGCCTCATCGCCCGGCTGGACGTCAAGGACGTGAACCTGGTGAAGGGCATTCAGCTGGAGGGGCTGCGCAAGCTGGGCGACCCCAACGGCTTTGCGCGGGAGTATTACCAGCAGGGCATTGACGAGCTGCTGTACATTGGCATTGTGGCCAGCCTGTACAACCGCAACAACCGCTCGTACATCATGCGCCGCACCTGCGACGAGGTGTTCATACCCGTCACCGTGGGCGGCGGGCTGCGCAGTGTGGAGGATGTGCGCCACATTTTGCAGATGGGTGCCGACAAGGCGGCCATCAACACCCAGGCCATTAAAACGCCCGAGATCATCACCCAGGTGGCCGAGGCCTTCGGCAGCCAGTGCATGGTGCTGTCCATTCAGGCCAAGAAAAGCCGCACCCAGGAGGGCAAGTAGGAGGCCTATTACGACAACGGCCGCCAGCACTCGGGCCTGGACGTGGTGGAATGGGCCAAACGCGGCGTGGAGCTGGGTGCCGGCGAGATTCTGCTGACCAGCGTGGACTGTGAGGGCCTGCAGCACGGCATGGATCTGGAGCTGATCCGCGCTGTGACCGAGGCCGTGGACGTGCCGGTCATCTGCGGCGGCGGCGTGGGATGCGCCCGGGACGTGGTGGACGCCGCCAACGCCGGGGCCAGCGCCGTGGCCACGGCGGCGCTGCTGCACTACAAAAAGGCCACGGTGCCCCAGCTGAAGGCGGACATCCGGGCCGCCGGTGTGGAGGTACGGGTATGAAACAGATCAAGGTCATCAACTACGGGCTTTCCAACCTGCTCAGCGTGCAGCGGGCCTTTGAGCACCTGGGCGCTCAGGTGGAGTTCGTGAACACCCCCGACGGGGTTCTGGCCGCCGAAGCGCTGGTGCTGCCCGGCGTGGGCGCCTTTAAGGACGGCATGGCCGGGTTGGAGCGGCTGGGCCTGATCGAGCCGATTCTGCAAAAGGCCGCCGCGGGCACGCCGCTGCTGGGCATCTGCCTTGGAATGCAGATGCTGTTTGACGAGAGCGATGAGTTCGGCCTGCACAAGGGCCTTGGGCTGATTCCCGGCCGGGTGGAGAAGATTCCCGCGCTGGACGCCGATGGCGACCCCCAGCGGGTGCCCCACATCAGCTGGAACGGCCTGTGGCCCGCCGGCGGCCGCACCGACTTTGCGGGCACGGCGCTGGCCTCGGTCACGCCCGGGCAGGAGTGCTACTTCGTGCACAGCTACGAGGCAAAGCCCACGAATGAGGCCGACCGCCTGGCCGACACCCGCTACGGCGGCCGCGCCGTGTGTGCCGCCGCCGCCCACGGCAGCGTGCTGGGCTGCCAGTTCCATCCGGAAAAGAGCGGCCCCGTGGGCCTGGGCATTCTGGAAGGCTTTCTGGTCGGGTGCCCGTGAGCGGCAAGCCGGTTCTTCCGCCCGGTGCACAGCACGAAAAGGCCGCGCCTAAACGCACATTCACGCCTCAAGCCGCGCGGAACAAAAACCAAATCGAACAAACAAAAACAGGCCCCTGCACGGCAGAGCCGCCCAAACCCCGGGCGCAAACCCGGCCCCACAGGCCCCTATGAAAACGCAAAACGGCCCCGGATGGACTTTTTCAAGTTCCATCCGGGGCCGTTTTATCAAATCTGCGTTTGCGCCGCGTGCAGGGTCAGTCCGCTTTGGCGGCCGTGTCTCCGGCGGCAAGGGCGGCGGCAAGGTCGGTCATGGGGGCGGGGTTGAACAGCACCTTGCCGTCCTTCATGTCCAGCGTGGAGGCCAGCGCCTCGGCGGCTGCGTAGGCATCGGCGCGGCGGCCGTCCGGCAGAAGCACCCGCACATACAGCTGCCCGCCGATGGCCGGCATACCCGGCCGGGCGTAGGGGTTGGGCAGCACTTCCAGCTCGGCATCATAGGCCTGCACCAGGCACAGGGTCAGGTACGCACCCAGGCTTTTGGCCACGGTGGCCCGGTTTTCAATGCGGCCCTGGTGCAGGGTCTGCCGGTTGCCCGCGTACTGGGCGGCGATCACCGGGGCGATCTCGTCCCGCTTGGCGGCATCGAAGGTCAGGGGTAGGTCGGCGTTTTTGGCGGCTTCCAGAAAATCCGAGCAGTGGGCCAGCGTGAGCACCCGGCCCAGATACTGGGCGTCGGTCTCATTGGGGCGGCGCAGGCGCTGCTCCATGGCGGCATAAAACAGCTGCCGCGCCTGGGCCGAAAGCCCGGCCGAGGGGGGCGCACACAGGGCGAACGCCTTCAATTCTTCCATCACGTTCATGGCAAAAACGCTCCTTTGCTTCAATTGCGGGCAATCAGCCCTTCTGATATTGCAGGGTGGTGCGGCCGCCGGGCCCGGCGGGGCCGGCCTGCAGGTGGGCGGTGGCGTTGTCCTCCACCAGAATGGTGAAGCCCATGGGGTTCACTTCGGCCGCCTTGCCGAAGGCGGTGATGACGCGCAGCGCGTTCGACCGGTTCAGGGCGATCTCGGCGGATTGGGTCGGCCCAACGCGGCGGTAGTGCAGCAGGTCCGGCCCGGCCTCCACCAGCTCAAAGCGGCCTTCCTTAAAGGCGTCGCAGCTCTTGCGCAGCAGGGCCAGCTGGGTCAGGATGGGGCGCAGCCGGGTTTCGGTGTTGTCCCACTCATAATAGCCTCGATTGAAGGGGTCTTTGTAGCCCTGCATGGCTACCTCATCGCCGTAATAAATGCTGGGCACGCCGGGCAGGGTAAAGATGGCGGCGTAGGCCATGGCCAGCAGCTTCACCCCGTGTTCGTAGGCCTCGGGGCTCATGCGGCGGCCGCTCTGCCAGTTCCGGTCGTGATTGTCCAACGGTTCGCCGGCCAGGGCGGTGATGGCCCGCACCGTGTCGTGGGTGGACATAAAGTTGAACAGGCTGTGCAGGGCCGGGGCGGGGTAGTGCTCGCAGATGTCCAGAATGGCCTGTGCGGCCGCCTGGCCGTCGCCGCCTCGCAAAAAGTTCAGAACGGCCTCCTTAAAGGGGTAGTTCATCACGGAATCCAGCCCTTTGCCCAGCAGGTAGGTGCGGCGCACGCCGTAGGCTTCTTTGGTGGTGGCGTCCTCCCACACCTCGCCCAGCAGCAGTTTGTCCTCGCCGTGGGCCTTGACGGCCTGGCGGATGCGCTCAATGAAGAAGTCGGGCAGCTCGTCGGCCACGTCCAGCCGGAAGCCGGAAGCGCCCAGCTTCATCCAGGTGTCGATCACGCCGCCCTCGCTGCAGATGAAGTCCTGGTAATCGGGGTTTTCCTCCCGCACCTCGGGCAGGGTGTCGAAACCCCACCAGCTTCGGTAGCCGCAGGGGTACTGGGGGCCAAAGTCGTACCAGGGGCGGTAGCGGCTGTTGGGGTCGTGGTAGGCCCCGCCCACACCGTAGCGGCCCTCCCGATTGAAGTACACACTGTCGGAGCCGGTGTGGCTGAACACGCCGTCCAGAATGATGCGGATGCCGTGCTCGCGGGCCTCGGCGCACAGGGCGCGGAACTCCTCGTTGGTGCCCAGCAGGGGGTCGGCGCGGAGGTAATCGGCGGTGTTGTACCGGTGATTGGAGTGGGCCTCGAAGATGGGGTTCAGGTACAGGTAGGTGACGCCCAGGCTCTCCAGATAGGGCAACTTCTGGCGGATGCCCTCAAAGTCGCCGCCGAAGTAGTCCATATTCAGGTAGCCGCCGGTCTCGTTGGGCCAGAAATACGGCTCGCCGTGCTTGTTCTCCCGGTATACCCGCCCGGCAAAGGGCATGGGCTTGTTCTTCACGCCCTCACAGAACCGGTCGGGGAAGATCTGGTAGAACACGCCGCCCTTCAGGCAGGCGGGGGTGGTGAAGTCCTTCTCGTACACGGTGAGCTGCCAGGCCGGGCCTTCCACCCAGGTGAGGTAGCCGCCGCCGTTGGGGCAGCGGTGAATGCGGCGGAAGTCGGTGTACAGATCAAAATAATAGAAGTACAGCCCCGGCTCGCCCGCCTCGAACTGGATGGTGAAGTGGTTCACCTGGGGGGTCTGGTGGGTGAAGGTCATG
>Ga0129312_1000080_pt1 | contig 99358 bp, 88 predicted proteins | sample O827metagenome_FD_94434 | JGI IMG/M metagenome (GOLD analysis project Ga0129312, IMG submission 94434) | Orangutan group fecal microbial communities from Wisconsin, USA - O827 metagenome | ecosystem: Host-associated > Mammals > Digestive system > Large intestine > Fecal | place: USA: Wisconsin... | reverse complement strand
TCGGCTGTTAACCGAGTTGTTGCAGGTTCGAGCCCCGCTCGGGGAGTTGATGGCCTCGTGGTCAAGCGGTTAAGACACCGCCCTTTCACGGCGGTAACACGGGTTCGAATCCCGTCGAGGTCAGTCGATTGATTATTCTTGACGAATAACAGATGACGTGATATACTAATCTAGTCAGTAAATTTAATAATTATGGCGCAGTAGCCAAGTGGTAAGGCAATGGTCTGCAACACCAGTATCCACCGGTTCAAATCCGGTCTGCGCCTCTTATTAACTCCGGAAATTTTCTGGAGTTTTTTTATTGCGATTGTTGGGGCACTAATTCTTAAGGAAGCTCTTAATGTTACTGACGATGAGATCGTTGAAGCTATGGCATTTGATATTCGCTATCAGTATGCTCTGCACACAACCAGTTTCACAGAGCAGCCAATTAGTGATAGAACTCTCAGCCGATTCAGAGCCAGAGTTCTTTCTTACGAAACAGAGCATGATGTTGATCTTATTCATGAATGCGTTGTAAAAATGGCAAAAGAAATATCTGATTTTATGAATATCACCTCAGAAAAACAACGTATGGACAGTTTAATGGTTGCTGCAAATATCAGGAACCTTTCATTACTTGAATTATTTTACACTTGTGTAGCTAATCTTTGCAAAATAATGGATGAGCGCGGAACCAAAATCCCAGACGAGCAACACCATTACATTGAAAAAGATGATTATAATAAATGCATTTATCACAAGCGAGATATGGATGCTGCTGAGAGAACCATTGTTGTAATGAAAGATGCAGATATCTTAATAAAAATTTGTGATTCAACAGGTGATTTTGATGATACAAGTGAGTATCAACTTCTTATTCGTCTATTAAAGGAACGCACGATCATTGATGATGATGGCTCAAGAAGGCTTCGACAAAAAAAGGAAGTTGAAAATCCTTCTGAAGTATTGCTTAATCCTTCTGATCCAGAAGCCACTTTTAGATATAAAGCAGGTAGTAAACATCTTGGATATGTTGGAAACGTAATCGAATCCGTCGGAGAAACAGGGAGTTTAATTACTGATTACGATTACCAGAAAAATACTTACGCAGATAATCAGTTTATGAAAGATTACCTTAATGAGAACAAAGATTTTTCTGATGGTTCCTTTATTGTAGCTGACGGAGCATACAGTGGCGAAGAAAACTCACGTTTAGCATCCGAGCATAACATAAAGCTTGTTACAACCAATTTCACAGGACGTAAACCAGATGAAATATATGCTGATTTTGTATTTACGAATGATGGTAAATATCTCATTAAATGTAAAAATAATTGTATGCCTGAAGATTGCATCTATGATCCGAGTAATGACCGTTCAGTTGCATATTTTCAAATAAGTGATTGCAAAGAATGTTCTTACAAAGAACGATGCCAGCCACGTTTTCTAAAAACACGAGTCCGAAAAGAAGTATCATGGAAATCCGTTGGCCGTGCCAAACAATTACAGTACATGCAAACGGAAGAATTTTCTGAATACGCAAAATTTAGAAATGGCGTAGAAGCAATTCCCTCTCTTCTTCGTCGAAGATATCATGTGGACAAGATACCTGTGCATGGGAAAAAACGTACTCGATTATTTTTCGGATTTAAAATAGCAGCATTAGATTTTCAAAAGCTATTAGATTATACCAATAGCTTAGGTTTCTACGCTTCCAATAAGGAAACAGCGTAAAAACAATGAATCACCGTTGCAAAATATCAATAAACGATAGTTTCAAAAATCATATCTTTCACCAGTTCGTGTTAAATTTTCAAGGTACAAACAAAAATCAAATATTAAAATGGTGCTTTTGACACCCTAATCTTGCATAGGAAATAAAAACGTTCCGCGTGGAGGCACAGGCAGGTGGATGATTCCAGATCGATGCTTTTTGTGTGTACAATAAAAGTTTTGCTGTAAATTTACTGCAAGTTAAGTTGAAAGACTTCGTATATTAGTGTATAATTTGAACATATTCAAGTTTTATATTTTTGGCAAAGCAATCGAAAGGTTGTGACGCAAAGCTATAGGGCCTGTGAAATGGCAGCCAGTTGCAGTTTATAATCAAACACGGGGAGATACTATAGGCAGATATAAACACTATAGTATTTTCCCGTGTTTTTTTAGGCAACTTTTGTCAGCAGTATAAGGGAAATACATGATATTTTAACAAAAGGTGTCAAAATGAAAAAAGTTGGGAATGAAAAAATCAAAAAAATAATTGCCGCAGGTGTATGCTGTGTCGGCATATTGTGTCTTTGGGGATGTACACAAGAGAAAGCAGTAAGCTTCGAAAAAGAGGAGGATTTGCCGCAGATAATTGTTGGCAGTGATAATTATCCGCCTTTTAATTACACAGATACGGACGGTGAATCAACAGGTATAGATGTGGATCTTGCCAAGGAGGCCTTTAAGCGAATGGGGTATGAAGCTGTGTTTGAGGGTATTAACTGGGAAGAAAAACAGGAATTACTGGCTGAAGGAAAGATTGACTGTATCTGGGGATGCTTCAGCATAGACGGACGTGAGAACGACTATCAGTGGGCAGGACCGTATATGATCAGCCGTCAGAGTGTTGCAGTAGATGTTGACAGTGATATTCACTCATTGGATGATCTGGCGGGAAAAACTATTGCAGTATAGTCCACAACCAAGCCGGAGGAGATCTTCAGGAATTATGAACAGTATCATTTGCCGAAGCCCCGGGAAATCATATCTGTACAGAACAGGGAACTGATCTATTCATTTTTGGGCAAACAATACGCAGATGCTGTTGCAGCCCATGAAACGGCTATTTTGCAGTATATGAAGGATTATGGCGTTACCTATCGGATTCTGGATGAACCCCTTATGCAGGTTGGCATTGGAGTGGCCTTTGACAAAAATGATGATCGCGGCCTGGCAGAACAGCTGACGGAGACCTTTCGAGAAATGAGAGAAGACGGTACAGCGGAGGAAATTATCGGCCAATATCTGGATAATCCAGGACAGTATCTGGAGGTGGATGCGTATGAAAAATAAATTACAGACAATCCACAACAAAAGGCAGATATGGATACTGGAGATTCTGGTGGGTATCATCTTACTTGCAGCTGTGGCATTTATTTCTGCCAACAATGATATGAAGCGGACAGAGGGAGATCTGCGGGAGAAAGTTAATTATATTAAAGAACAGTGCAATAATTATAATCAGTTGAATCTTGCAGCTGATGCCAGAAGTCTTATGCGTGTGATTGAAAGTGCGAAGCATGTGGCACAGAGTATGGTCTATGAACATGAATTGAATGGACAGCTTCTGCCGGATGAAGCAAGAATGGAGCAGTATGTTCAGGACAATTATCTGACAGGAATGGCTGTGCTGGATACCAGCGGGAAGATACTGGCACAATATGGAGAAGATGATCTGTGGGCAGATGATCTGAGGGGAGAACTCAGGAATAAGGTTTTGCTGGATGTGTCGTCATTCCGGGAAAAAAGCTATGCAGAGAAAATGGATTGTCAGGATGGTTCTTATCTGAATCTTGCTGCCTGTGCCCGTGAGGATGAAGAAGGCATCATTATAGCTTATCACCATACAACCAAAGAATATGCGGAGAAATTCAGTCTGAATTTTGAGATGCTTTTATCGGGTTATACGATCAAGCATGATGGTACGATTGTCATCACAGATGGTAATCAGATTGTAGCATCCAATGACAACAGTCTTGAAGGAGAGAATGTGGACAGCGTTGCGATTCTGCAGCGAATTAAACAGAGCAAAGGCAGCGGAGAATTATTGCACGCCAATGATGTGCGGACAGGATTGTCCAGAGATTTTGGCATGATTGAAAGAGGCCGGAATTATTATGTCTACGCATTCCTCAGTGAGAGAGCTGTTTTCAGCGAGACACCGAAAAATATCATCTATGCGCTTATTGTATATATTTTTGCGGTGATCATACTGAATACCGTACGGTGGAGAACAGCTCAGATTTATCAGAAGGAACAGCTGAGAATGCAGCAGGAATATGCAGATGCATTGCAGAGCAAGAATGAACAGCTGGAGCAGGCAGTTTTGCGCGAGACAAAAGCCAATGCGGCGAAAACAGATTTTCTGTCCAGAATGACACATGATATCCGAACACCACTGAATGGAATTATCGGCCTTTTGAATATTGATGAGGTCCATTCGGATAATCGCAGACTGGTGGATGAAAATCGCAGGAAAATGATGATTTCCGCCAATTATCTGTTATCACTGATCAATGACATGCTGCAAATGAGCAAGCTTGAGAACAATGAAATTGTGCTGGCTCATGAATGGATGGATTTGGATGCCATGTCAGATGAGATTTGTGTCATTGTCAGTCAGCGTGCGGCAGATGCAGGCGTCACAATGGAAGATGGCGGAGGTCGGTCAGAATCCCTTCCTTATCCATATGTTTATGGCAGTCCGCTGCACCTTCGCCAGCTTTTTCTTAACATTTATGGCAACTGTATTAAGTACAATAAAATAGGCGGCAAGGTTTGGACAAAACGTGCTTATATAAAAGCGGAAAAGGGATTGGTGACGTATCAGTGGACTATTTCCGATACCGGTGTCGGTATGAGTCAGGAATTTCTGGAGCATATTTTTGAGCCTTTTTCGCAGGAACGTACAGATGCCCGAAGTGTGTATAACGGTACAGGATTGGGAATGGCCATCGTTAAGCGATTGGTGGACAAAATGAATGGTACAATTGAGATCAAGAGTGAAGTGGGGGTAGGCTCTGAATTTATCATTACGCTTCCTTTTGAAATTGCAGAGGCAAAGGAAGTGCTGCAGCCTGAAAACAGTGAAAAGAATCAACTTTCTATTCGTGGGATGCATTTTCTTCTGGCAGAGGATAATGCATTGAATGCGGAAATTGCTGAAATGCTTTTTAATGATGAAGGTGCGGATATCACCCTGGCTCGGAATGGGCAGGAGGCCATTGATTTGTTCAAAAGTCATGAACCGGGAACTTATGATGCTATTCTTATGGATATTATGATGCCCCTGGTGGATGGTTATTCCGCAACAAAAGCGATTCGAAAGCTGGAGCGTCCGGATGCTGCGGAAATTCCGATTATTGCTATGACAGCCAATGCCTTTGAAGAAGATGCAAACCACTGTCTGGATGCGGGAATGAATGCCCATCTGACAAAACCTCTGCAGATGAAGGCTGTAGTAGAAACAATTGCCAAGTGCTGTAAAAATAAGAATAACTAACTAAAACTTCCCATATCTAAAATGGGCTTAGTACCTTGAAAATTCAATATTTCAGCTAACAAAATAGCGATTTATACCATTGCCTTCTCTGGATGGAGTGCATTACGCAGATATTCTGGAAGTCGTGCCTCGAAATCATCAGTAAAAATAGTCAGTTGCTCATCGCTGAGCTTTAAGATTTTCTGAATGCTTGCCATTAAAGCATCCATCAGGATGCAAAGTGATCTGCGGAAAGTAATGTCTGACATTTCATCGACAAGAAAGAAGAACAGCTCACCAAGAGTTCTCTGATCTTCATTTTGGCGTTGTTCCATTGCAAGCAACATATATCTGATAAATACAATGGCCACATGGGCTGTCAGTGCATCATAAGATAAACTATGGCATTCTCCAACGTTCTGGAAAGACTGTGTGCATGTCTCTGTCGTATCATAAGATAAACTATGGCATTCTCCAACCAGGTTCAGCATAGATTTACAGGTCTTGAAGAAAACTTCAATCTGCCAGCGTTTTCCATAAATACGAATGATCTCTTCTTCAGAAAGCGTCGTATCTGTGCAGATAAAAGCAAGCCAGTCCTTGCGATTTGCTTTGTTTCTTACACAAACAATCTTCGCAGGGATCGGATCCTCTTTTCCTACCATAACATCAACAGAAAGCAGATACTTTGATCTGCCACGACGCTTTTTGTTTCGGGAATAGATTTCTTTGATGTTCAGCTGTTCCCCACAGTATGAATATTTGATGCGACGGCTTTTCTTGATCATAGCAATCACATCCATACCTTTTGAGTGGATGACGTTGATCTGTGCCGGATTGGAAAACCAAGAATCAAAAAGGACATAATCTGCAGTCAGTCCCGCACTGAGGGCAGTATCCAGCAAAGTCAACATTGCTTCTGGTGCCTTTGTCTGAGCAAGCTTACGTCTTTTTCCAGCAAGGGTTCTGTTATCGAAAGCCTTTACCGGATCAATAATATTTGTATCTTTTGCAGAAGCTAACAAGCAGCTGTTTACAGGGATCAATGTGTTTCCGTCACTCCAGCTTAATGTAAGCATACGGAATCCTTTTTTGAAATGCATATCGGTATGGTCAAAAACTTTGGAACCCAGTTCTGTTTTTTTACAGCTGGTGCGATTGAAAAGGCTGTCATCAATAATGAAGACGTTTTTTCTCTCTTCATTTGTCAGATCATAAATGTCGTTATTGACGATATCTGCTGCGAGAAGAGACGTAAAACGGAGCCAGTTTGTTTTTGGAGAATTAAGGAACCGGTAAAAAGTGTTCTTTGAAAACTTTTCCTTAAAAGAACCAGTCCGCTGCTGCATATACATACTTCTTCCGACAAAAATGTTGCTGAGTTTATAACGAAGTAAAGAAACAGGCGAAACACCTTTTTCTTTCATCCCATTACATCTGGCAAGAAGCTTGCCCACATGATGTTTTGAAAAAAATCTCTGAACACAGTCAACTAAGGCATTTTCATCGAATTGAGTTTGTGGTATACTGGACATGGCATAAATCTCCTTTGTTAAAATGGTTTCTCGTCAATTCCATTATACCAAACGGAGCCGATTTATGCCTTTTTTATTGGCTGAAATATTGAATTTTCAAGGTTCAACACACCTTATGGGTGTGGGAAGTTTTAGTAACTAACTATTCAGAGAGATTGTATCTGATATATAGATGCGATCTCTCTTTGTCTGTCGGCAGATAGTTAAAATACTAACTATAGCCAAAACCATTGCGAAAAATGTATGAACGGAATATACTATAATATATCTAAAAATTAGATTTAATGGGATAAATATTCCTTATCGGATGAACAATATGTAAAATTCAATATTCAATAAACAGATAATTGCCCAACAGCAAAGCTCCTGATAGGAACTGCTTATTTTATGTTTTCCAGAAATTTGGATGAGTGGGCAATTATTGTGGATAGGAGATATGCATGATAAAAGATTATGTAGTCTTTGATCTGGAGACCACGGGTTTGTCTCCGGAGAGGGATACGATCATAGAGATTGGTGCGCTGAAGGTGATTCAGGGGAAGGTGGCGGACCGCTTTTCGGAGTTTATTAATCCGCATCAGAAGCTGACGGAGCAGATTTCAGAATTGACGGGTATCACTGATGAGATGCTTGCAGGAGCCAGGAATTTGCAGGCGGTTGTCAGTGATTTTGTTGATTTTTGTGAGGATTATGTGGTGGTTGGACATAATCTGGGATTTGATTATCGTTTTACAAAAATGGCTGCTGAAAAATTCCGGCTGCCTTTTGAACATGAGGGTATTGATACGCTGAAGATTGCAAAAACTGTACATAAGGAGCTGCCGTCCAGAAGCCTGGGGGCACTGTGCGAGCATTATGGTATTATTAACAGTTCGGCCCATCGTGCCTACCATGATGCGTTGGCGACGGCGAAGTTGTATCAGACACTGGCGCATTATTTTGAAGCCTCTGAACCAAAGCTTTTTGTACCGGAGAAGATGGTTGTGAAGGTGAAAAAACAGCAGCCTATGACAAAAAAACAAAAAGCCTACTTGAAGGATTTATGTAAATATCATAAAATAGAGTTTAACGATGCAATGGAACAAATGACAATGAGCGAAGCGTCCCGATGGATTGACAAGACGATCTTACAGTACGGGCGCATGAAGCGTTTGAATAAGGAGTGATTTTGATGAATAAGAAGACAACAAAGATTATTTCAACCATTATTGTAGCCCTGATTGTGATTTCCATGGTTTTAAGTATGGTTATTCAGTTTGTATAACAGGTACAGGAATTCAGATAAGGAATATATTGATCTTAAAAGAAGTATAACATGAGATGTATTGAAACCGGCGATTGACGGGATTGAATAGAGATAGCCCGTGGGGGACATACAATGAGAAGAACATTAAAGGGAATACTTGGTCTGGCGGTGGCCATGTCATTAACCGTGGCAGGCGGACGGTATGCTCTGGCGGAGACGGAAGCACAGACAGAGAAGGCTGCAGGAGGAATTGTGATTGAAACCAGAGCGGCTGATAAGAGCAATGAGACAGAGAAGGCAGCGGAGACTGAGAAGGATACAGAATCCGGGATTACTGCGGATGATACGAAAGAAACGGAATCCGTAGAGGCTGGAAAGACAGCAGAGTCAGATGAGAATGCGGACGCTGTGAAAAATAAAGACGGTCATGGCCATAGTGAAGCGGTTTCTGAGGATCATGAGGTGCCTGAAGGCGTTACGGTCAATGGAATGGAGCTTGGCGGCATGACAGTCAAGGCTGCGGAGGAAAAGCTTCAGCAGTACGTAGATGAGGTCTGCGGCGGTGCGGTGACTTTGTCTGTTGACGGCAATGAAGTGACGATTGCCTATAAAGATTTTGATATGCATGTGGCGGACAGTACGGTGATTCAGGATATTTGCCAGATTGGTGTGAACGGCAATCTGATCAAGCGATACAAGGAACTGTCAGATGTTAAGAATAATAAAGCAGAATATACACTTAATTTTGAATATGATCATGACAAATTAAAAGAGCTGGTGGATGAGGATACAGCTGAATATAATAAAGATGCGCAGAATGCCTCTTTGGTCCGTCATTCCGGAGAATTTATTATTACGGATGATATGACAGGCATGAAGGTTGATGTAGATGCCACGACGAAGGCTGTGGAAGAAGCACTGGGGGATGGCTGGGATGGTTCCAGTCAGAAGTTGGATGCTTCTGTAGAAGAGGTGAAGGCGGATCATACCAGTGATGAACTGAAGCAGGTAACGGATCTGCTGGGCGGTTATTCCACGGATTATTCTTCTTCCAGTGACAATCGAATTGCCAATATTGCCAATGGTGCTTCATTGATTGATGAGACGGTGGTGTATCCCGGGGATACATTTTCATTTTTAAATCATGTGACACCATTTACAGCCTCCAACGGTTATTATGAGGCTACCGGCTATTCAGCGGGACGTGTGGTGCCGAGTATCGGCGGCGGTATCTGTCAGGTTTCTTCTACGATGTATAATGCGGTTCTGAGGGCGGAATTAGAAGTTGTGGAGCGTTCCAACCATGGGCTGACAGTGGGCTATGTGCCCCTTGGTGCAGATGCCACGGTGGCTGAGGGCAGTGTGGATTTCAGGTTCAGAAATAATCTGGATGCACCGATTTATATAGAAGCTTACACCTATGGCGGCGAGATCTATATCAACATTTACGGGCATGAAACACGTTCCTCCAGCAGAAGTATTGAGTTTTACAGTGTGACAGACAAGACCATTGAACCTGGTGAGGATGTTATCACGAAGGATGATACCCAGCCGGAGGGCTGGCAGGAAGTGACACAGAGTGCCCATGACGGGTATGTGGCTTCTTTTTATAAGAAGATTTACGTAGACGGAAGTCTTCAGGATACAGTCTGGATCAATACAAGTTATTACAGTGCATCACCGAGATATATTACTGTTGGTACAAAGAAGGACAGTTCTGACAGCAAAAAAGATGACAGTAATGACAAGAAGAGTGAAGAAAATTAATCAAACAGGGGTATAAGAATATGCTGGATTGCGGCAAGGTGACAGATACGATTTATAAGCGTTCTGTCCGAAAGGTAATAGAGAGAAAAGTGACCGGGGCTGGAAGCCGACGGGATGATATTCGGGATATCGGTCATTTTGAGAGTCAGGCGGGCAATCAGATTGCAGCAGCGACAGCGGTATTATCCGGGGATGATCTGGCAGCAGCAGGTGCCGTTCATCTGGCGGTGAATCGTCTGGCGGCAGCAGGAAGCCGTCTGTCTTCGGTGAATATACAGATCATTGTGCCGGAGAATCTTTCGGAGAAATCCATCAAAGAACTGGTGGGAGCAGCTGCTGAAAGCTGTGAGAAGCTGCAGGTTGCTTCTGTGCAGGCAGATGTGACAGCGGCAGCAGGTCTGAAGGAACCGGTGATTACTGTTATAGCATCCGGTGAGTCAGGCAGCCTTTTTGAAGCGGAGAAAGCCTGTGCGGATCAGGATATTATTATGGCAGGGTATACCGGCGGATACGGTGCGGCAAAACTGACTTTTGCCAATGAGGCGGAATTGGAGAAGCATTTTAATCCGGTATTTTTGAGTCCGATTCTTGAGACGAATTATACGGGGGATGCTATTTCAGCGGTGAAGGCTGTGGAGACAGCGGCGGCAGCAGGCGTAAGAACGATGTATGCCTGCGGCGAAGGCGGTGTTTATTCGGCAGTATGGGAACTGGCGGAGCATGCAGGGCTTGGTGCACGCATTCAGCTGAAGGAAGTGCCATTGAAGCAGGAAACGGTTGAAGTCTGTGATTATTTTAATATCAGTCCTTATCAGCTGCTGTCGGTGGGCGCAGTGCTTCTGACGGCCACCCATGGCCAGAAAGTACTGGCGGAGCTGGCTGCCGCGGGTATCCCGGCAGTTATCATCGGCCATCTGACAGATGATAATGACCGGGTTGTTTTAAACGAAGAAGAAGTGCGCTTTCTGGAGCCATTTCGTCAGGACAGTCTCAGCCAGGCTTAGGCTGTCAAACAGGTTTAGCCGGCGTTTGCGTGAAATCATTGATTGAGACAGGAATGCCGGGCACTGAACACCAATCAACAATAAATAGAAAATGGGGTATGAGAAAATGAATGAAATGAAAGAGAAGATTTTATCTGTTATAGAAAAAAACAGCAAGATCAGCATTAAAGATCTGGCGATTGTTCTTGGGGAACCGGAAGAAGAAGTGGCAAAAGCTATTTATGAGATGGAATCCGACAAGACAATATGCGGTTATCATACAATTATTAACTGGGATAAGACCAACAGAGAAAAAGTTGTGGCACTGATCGAAGTACGCGTGACACCTCAGAGAGGCCATGGTTTTGACCATATTGCTGAGCGTATTTATAATTTCCCTGAAGTAGACACTGTTTACCTGATGTCAGGTGCGTATGATTTCTGTGTGATGCTGGAAGGAAAGACTTTGAAACAGGTATCTGCATTTGTTTCCGAAAAACTTTCAACACTGGAATCTGTTACAAGCACTGCAACTCATTTTGTACTGAAGAAATACAAAGACCATGGTACCATCATGGTTTCCGAGGGAAATAAGAAAGAAAGGCAGCTGATCACACCATGAGAAATCCATTATCCGATAAAGTCATCGACATAAAACCATCCGGCATCCGTAAGTTTTTTGACCTTGTCGTTGAGATGAATGATCCGAATGTCATTTCTCTCGGTGTAGGTGAACCGGATTTTGAAACACCGTGGCATATCCGTGAGGAGGGTATTTATTCTTTGGAAAAGGGCCGTACCTTCTATACATCCAATGCCGGTTTAAAAGAATTGAAAGAGGAAATCAGTGCTTATCTGGACCGTACATGTCATGTGAATTATGATCCTGTGGATGAGATCATGGTCACAGTGGGTGGTTCTGAAGCGATCGACATCGCCATGCGCGCCATGCTGAATCCGGGAGATGAAGTCATCATTCCTCAGCCAAGTTATGTATCTTATCTGCCTTGTGTCGTACTGGCAGACGGCGTTCCTGTTGTGATTAATCTTCAGGAGAAGAATGAATTTAAATTGACGGCAGAAGAGCTGGAAGCAGCCATTACACCAAAGACAAAGATTCTTGTCATGCCTTTCCCGAACAATCCGACGGGATCTATTATGACAGAGGAAGATTTGAAGCCGATTGCAGAACTCTGCGTTAAACATGATATTTTTGTTATCAGTGATGAGATTTACAGCGCATTAACTTATGAATATCCGCATACATCCATTGCATCCCTGCCGGGAATGAGGGAGAGAACGGTTCTGATCAACGGTTTTTCCAAGGCTTATGCTATGACAGGATGGCGTCTCGGTTATGCCTGTGCACCGGAAGTGATTCTGCATCAGATGCTGAAAATTCATCAGTTTGCCATTATGTGTGCACCGACAACCAGCCAGTATGCTGCTGTTGAGGCACTTCGCAACGGAGATGATGATGTGGCCATGATGCGTGAATCCTACAATCAGCGCCGTCGTTTCCTTGTACATACACTCAGGGAAATGGGCCTGGAATGCTTTGAACCTTTTGGCGCTTTTTATATCTTCCCAAGTATTAAAAGTCTCGGCATGACTTCCGATGAATTTGCGGAGGAATTATTAAAGAAGGAAAAGGTAGCGGTTGTTCCCGGAACAGCCTTCGGTGACAGCGGTGAAGGCTTCCTTAGAATTTCCTATGCGTATTCCCTTGAAGAATTAAAAGAGGCGACAGATCGTATCGCACGTTTTATCGACTGGGTTAGAAAAGAGAAAAATCTATGAGTATGAATATTGTTTTGCTGGAACCGGAGATGCCGGCCAACACAGGCAACATCGGAAGAACCTGTGTGGCCACCGGTACCAAGCTGCACCTGATCAAGCCTCTTGGCTTTGAAATTACAGATAAAATGGTAAAGAGAGCGGGACTTGATTATTGGCCGCATCTGAATTATGAAGTTTATGAGAATTTTGAAGATTTCCTTCAGAAGAATCCGGATTGTGCCGGTAAACTTTATATGGCAACTACCAAAGCCAGACATATCTACACGGAAGTGGCCTATGAACCGGACAGCTATCTGATGTTCGGCAAGGAAAGCGCCGGTATTCCGGAAGAAATCCTTGTGAAATATGAAGATTATTGTATGCGTATTCCGATGGAGTACAATATACGTTCATTGAATTTAAGCAATTCCGTGGCCATCGTGCTGTATGAGGCCCTCAGACAGCATCAGTTTGCACAGATGGAACTGCAGGGCCATCTGCACAGACTGCATTGGCACGAAGAGTGACGAAAATATCAAGTGCTTTGAAAGAGCCAGCGCCCTTTCTAATTCTATTGGCAAACACGCTGATTTTCACCAATAGAGTTAGAAGGGGCGCTGGCTCTTTTCAGAAGGATTTGATATTTTCTGTTTATTTTATTTTGGAGCAGCTGACGCTCTTAAAATGCATAGACAGGCAAGATGATTGATAGACAGTTAAAATAGGCAGTTAAAATCATGCAGGCAGTTAAAATTAGGTCTTTTCTATTCTGCAACTTTCGTATATAATAGTGAAGAATCTTGAGAGTGCGTTTTTCAATAACAAAAAGAGAAGAGGAGAACTTTTATGGAAAACAAAAGAATTATACAGGTTGACGAGAAGGTCCCTGTAAAGCTGCTGATTCCGCTCAGTATTCAGCATATGTTCGCTATGTTCGGAGCGTCTGTGCTGGTTCCGTTCGTGTTTGGCATTAATCCGGCGATCGTACTGTTTATGAACGGTCTTGGTACGTTACTGTTTATTTTGATCACAAAGGGACGTGCACCGGCATATCTCGGCTCCAGTTTTGCATTTCTGGCACCGGCAGGTATTGTTATCAGTAAATGGGGATATGATTATGCCCTGGGCTGTTTCGTTGCCGTTGGTTTCTGCGGATGTATTCTGGCTTTGATCATTTATAAGTTTGGTTCTGAATGGATCAATGTGGTTCTGCCGCCTGCAGCGATGGGTCCTGTTGTGGCTCTCATTGGTCTTGAACTGGCAGGCACAGCAGCATCCAATGCGGGTCTGAAGGATGAAGTTATTCTCCCGGCCAATATGATTGTCTTTCTGGTAACACTTTTGACTGCAGTCATCGGTTCTGTCGTGTTCCGCGGATTTTTGTCCGTTATTCCGATTCTTATCGCCATTATTGCCGGTTATGCGGCTTCACTGGCATGCGGTATTGTGGATTTCTCAGAAGTAGCAGCAGCACCGTTGTTTGCCCTGCCGAACTTCCAGACACCGAAGTTTAATATGCAGGCCATTGCCATTGTACTGCCGGTATTGCTTGTTATCACATCTGAGCATATCGGTCATCAGATTGTTACAAGTAAGATTGTGGGAAGAGATTTGCTGAAAGACCCTGGTCTGCACCGTTCTTTATTTGCAGATAACTTTTCAACCATGATTTCCGGTTTCATCGGTTCAGTTCCGACAACCACTTACGGTGAGAACATCGGTGTTATGGCCATGACCAAGGTTTACAGTGTTTATGTCATCGGCGGTGCGGCAGTACTGTCTATCATCTGTTCCTTTATCGGCAAGATGACAACACTCATCAGCACCATACCGGGGCCGGTTATCGGCGGTATCTCATTCCTGCTCTATGGTATGATCGGTGCTTCCGGTATTCGTATCCTTGTAGATGCCCAGGTAGACTACGGCAAATCCCGTAATCAGGCCATGACAGCCGTTGTCTTCGTTACAGGCCTCTCAGGCATCTCCGTACAGCTTGGCAGCATTCAGCTGACAGGTATGGTACTGGCCTGCGTCGTTGGTATGATCATGGGTCTGGCATTCTATATCCTGGACAAACTGAAACTGACAAACGACAGAGACGAATAAAATGCGCGAAATGCAATTCGGTTCTTAGGAGAACAAAAAAAATAGCAGTTCAGAACAGGCCGCTCTCGCTGCCTATCACTGGCAGCGGTACATAAGGTGGTAAAAGACACCACCTAAGTACCGGCCGTGATAGAAGCACCTGTTCTGAACTGCTATTTTTTTATGTTCTATCCGAGAAAGTGAGCGTTTCGCAATCGTATTTATTCTAATCTTGGGGTTACACATGGCTATTTCTTTATTTGAAGGGATGTTTCACAATCATATTCATCTTCGATTTCACGGTTTCTCCATATCTATTGTACGAAAAAGTTTATATATTTCTTAGGAACAATATAATTCAATAACCTTGAAAGGCGTCAGTTCATGGCAAATTCAAAGCAGGTGCTTCCGTCACAGCCGGTCCTTAGACGCTGTTTTTTAGCGTCTTAGTACCGCTGCTGTTGACGGGCAGTGCGAACGTGCCTGCTTTGAATTTGCCATGAGCTGACGCCTTCAAAGACTACGATATTGAGACAAGAAATTAAAAAACTATTTCGTACCGAAAATTCTGTCGCCTGCATCGCCAAGTCCCGGACAGATGTAAGCGTGCTCGTTCAGGCATCTATCCAGATGACCGATGTAGATCTGAACGTCCGGATGTGCTTCGTGGAGGGCTTTGACGCCTTCAGGGGCAGCGATGATGCACATGAATTTGATGTTTTTGCCGCCGTGCTTTTTGATCATGGTGATGGCATCGATGGCAGAACCGCCTGTTGCCAGCATTGGGTCGCAGACCACGATGGTACGTTCTTCGATTGGGCTAGGCAGTTTGCAGTAGTATTCGTGCGGTTCAAATGTTTCTTCATCACGGTAGAGACCGATATGGCCAATCTTGGCAGATGGAACAAGTGCAAGGATACCTTCAACCATACCGAGGCCTGCACGCAGGATCGGAACAATGGCCAGTTTACGTCCGGCGATCATCGGTGTCTTGCATTTTTCAATCGGTGTTTCGATTTCAACATCTTCCAGAGGCAGGTCGTTGAGTGCTTCAAAACCTTCCAGCATGGCAATCTCTTCTACCAGATGACGGAATTCGTTTGTTCCTGTTTCTTTCTTTCTGAGGATAGAAATTTTGTGCTGAATCAGTGGATGGTTAAAATAGGTAACATTTTCGAATTTTTCCATAATGGTCTCCTTTAATCAACATTTCTCTTAACGTTTTAATGATTTGTTCATTTGCCATTCATCCAGGCAAAATGATTCCAATGTTAGTGTACGTGAAAATGTGCATTTTTTCAATGCCCAATTACGATAAAAATCATTTTATTATCATCAGGCATCACTAACTTTCGAAATAGGCTGCTTTTGGGAAGAGCAGCCTGTATGCTGAATATATTCTATTTGAATTCTACAATTGTAACGCCGGTTTCGCCTTCACCGAATGTTCCAAGGCGGTAACTTTTGACGTATTTGCTCTTGCGCAGCTTTTCGTGGACGGCTTTGCGCAGGGCACCGGTACCGCGGCCGTGAATGATGGTGACGTTTGGAATATGAGCCAGATAGGCATCATCCAGGTATTTGTCCAGATCGATCATGGCTTCATCAACGGTTTCGCCGATCAGATTGATGGATGTGTTGATGTGGGCGGCCTTGTTCATCTTAATCTTGCCGGAACCGGTTTTGTTGATCATCGGTGTGCTGATGACTTCTTCATCGATTGGTTCCAGATCGCTGAAATGAATACGGGATTTGAGAATACCCATCTGGACTGCCAGTTCACCCTTGCTGTTAGGCTGGGAGACAACGGTGCCTTTTAAGTCAAGACTGCGTACATGAACGGAATCCCCCTGTTTGAAATCGGATGCGGCATAAACTTTTGCTTTTTTGGCAGCAGGCGCCGCTTTCTTGCGGTTGTTGGACTGATTCAGTTTGTCGCGGACACGGCTTCGTTCCTGCTCCAGGGCTTTCATATCAACACCGCCGGATTTGGAAAGCTTGTTCATGGTACGGATGGTATGATCGGCATAATCCTTGGCATCCTGCAGGATATTCTGTGCCTTTTCGTTGGCCTCATTGAGGATTCTTTCTTTTTGTCTGGCAATGTTGTCATGCTTTTCTTCCAGACGCTTCTTCAGTGATTCTACCTGAGTCTTGTAAGCGGATAATTCTTCCTGCTCTTTCTCGATGGTGGCACGGCTTGTCTCCAGATCGGCGATCAGTTCTTCAAAATTCTGCTCCTGAACATCGATGTTCTTCTTGGCTTCCTCAATAATATGAGCCGGCAGGCCGAGTTTGCCGGAGATGGCAAAGGCGTTGCTCTTGCCGGGGATACCGATGAGCAGACGGTAAGTCGGGCTTAGGGTTGCCACGTCAAATTCGCAGCAGGCGTTGCAGACCTGATCGGTTGTCAGGGCAAAAACCTTCAGTTCGCTGTAATGAGTGGTTGCCATGGTGGTGACATGCCGGTTCAGTAATGTTTTCAAAATAGCAATGGCCAGAGCCGCACCTTCTGTCGGGTCGGTACCGGCACAGAGCTCATCGAAGAGAACCAGTGTCTTCGCATCGGCGGCATTCAGGATTTTGACAATGTTGGTCATATGGGAGGAGAAAGTACTGAGACTCTGTTCAATACTCTGTTCGTCACCGATATCTGCAAAGACATCATCAAAAATGGCCAGTTCTGAATGGTCAAAAGCAGGGATATGAAGACCTGCCTGCCCCATCAATGTGAAAAGACCAACGGTTTTCAGAGAGACTGTTTTACCGCCGGTGTTCGGACCGGTGACAATCAGCATCCGGTAATCTTTGCCAAGGATCAGGTCGATTGGAACGACTTTCTTCTTGTCCAGAAGAGGATGACGGCCTTTCTTGATATTGATATAACCGTTCTCATTAAAAACCGGCTCGCTGCCGTTGTAGGTACGGGACAGAGATGCTTTGGCAAAAATAAAGTCCAGCCGTGTCAGAACAGCGATATTCTGTTCCAGCATCACGGCGGATTCACCGGCAAGTTCACTTAAGGTATCCAGAATGTGCTCGATTTCCTCTTTTTCCTTGCCGCCAAGTTCACGCAGATCGTTGTTCAGCTTGACTACAGCCATTGGCTCAATAAACAATGTGGAGCCGGTGGAAGACTGATCGTGGATCATGCCAGGTACCTGAGACCGGTATTCGGCCTTGACCGGCAGGCAGTAGCGGCCGTTTCGCATTGTCACCAGATTGTCCTGCAGCTTGGAACCGATATTCTGTGAGGAGACCATGGAAGCCAACTGAGAATGGATCCGTTCGTTGGTCAGCTTGATCTGACGGCGGATGGATTTGAGTGTCGGGCTGGCATCATCAGCCATGGTTTCTTCATCAATAATGCATCGGCGGATCTCATGGTTCAGATTGGACATAGGTTCAATCTGTGCAAAAAGCCCATCCAGAGAATCCTGATCTTCATCCTCTGCGTCACGGCGGCCGTAGGATTTGGCACGAAGAGCCACATCCAGAGTGGTTGCAATATTTAACAGTTCAGGCATACCGACAGTACTGCCGACTTTCAGACGGAGCAGAGAGCCGCGGATATCACGGATGCCGGAGAAGGAGAGACTGCCCTTTTTCATAATACGGGTCAGGGCATCACTGGTCTCCATCTGTCCCTGAAGAATTTCTGAGATATCAGAGGACGGCATCAGATTGCGGCACAGCTCTTTGCCCATAGGGGAGCTGGCGTAGCCGGTAAGCATATCTATAATTTTAGGGTATTCGAGAATACGCAATGCTTTTTCGTTCATAAGTAAAAACCTCCAAAATAATAGTAAAGCATAATGACCTTGTTGTCAAACTTTTCGTCTTCTCGGAAGGACAAAAGTCTGATATACTATAATATTGAAGCTGTTGATTGCATGAATGCAGAGCGTACGAGCACAGCAGCATATATAAGAGGAATATTCATAAAATGTAACTGTGAAGAAGACGGTCAGTTACGGTAAGATTAGAAAGGCAGAAACCCGCAGAAAGCGGGCAGAGTGAGAGTATGAGATATATTCATGAATTGAAATCAGGAGACATGGTCTCAGATATTTATCTGTGTAAGACCAAGCAAACATTGAAGACAAAAGCCGGCAAGAGTTATTACTCCATGATGCTTCAGGACAAGACAGGCTCAGTGGATGCCAAAGTCTGGGAGCTGACACCGGGGATTGAATATTTTGAACCAATGGATTTTATTAAGGTAGAGGGGCAGGTAACTTCTTTTCAGGGAGCACTGCAGCTGAACCTTCGACGGATTCGCCGTGCCAAAGAGGGCGAGTATGTTCCGGCAGATTATATGCCATGCAGCCGTTATAATATAGAAGAAATGTACAAAGAGCTGATGGGATATGTGGCCAGCGTCAAGGAGCCGCATCTGCATGAACTGCTTGAATTATTTTTTGTAAAGAATACGGCTTTTATTAAATCATTCAAAGAGCATTCTGCTGCGAAGAGTATTCATCATGGTTTTGTGGGCGGACTTCTGGAGCATACGCTTAGTGTCACAAAGCTTTGTGATTTTTATACAACACGCTATGCCCATCTGAATCATGACCTGCTGATTACCGCAGCCATCTGTCATGATATCGGCAAGACAAAGGAATTATCTTTATTCCCATCCAATGATTATACAGATGAGGGACAGCTGATCGGTCATATTGTGACAGGGGTGGAGATGATCCATGATGCCATCCGTGAGATCCCGGGCTTCCCGGTTGTTCTGGCCAATGAGCTGAAGCATTGTATCGTGGCACATCATGGCGAACTCGAGTATGGTTCACCGAAGAAACCGGCATTGATGGAGGCCATGGCGCTGAATCTGGCGGACAATACAGATGCCCGCATGGAGACCATGACAGAGATTTTCGACCGTTCAGAAGATAATCTGGAATGGCTTGGATTTAACCGCATTTTCGAATCCAATATCAGAAGAACATCCAAATAGCACGGAATGGAGTCAGGGATGGAGAAAAAGACAATCAAGAAGAATGATGTATATACAATTGAGATTGAGGATCTGAGCACAGACGGTTCCGGCATCGGCAAGGTGGACGGCTATACACTTTTTGTGAAGGATGCATTGATCGGTGATACAGCAGAGGTCAAAGTCATTAAGACAAAGAAGAATTATGGCTATGGCCGCCTGATGCGCATTCTCACACCGTCACCGGACCGGGTGGAGGCACCGTGTCCGCATGCCCGCAGCTGCGGCGGCTGTCAGATCCAGCATTTGTCCTATGAACGTCAGCTGGCTTTCAAGGAGAATAAGGTTCGCAATCTGCTGAGTCGTGTAGGACATGTAGAAGATTATGTGATGCATCCGATCATCGGTATGGAGAATCCTTATTATTACCGCAATAAGGCACAGTTCCCGGTGGGACTTGGCAAAGACGGACAGATAGTCACAGGATTTTATGCCGGTCATACACATGTTATCGTGGATTCTGCGCATTGCTGTATTCAGGCCCCGGTTAATGAGCAGCTGCTTGTTATTGTAAAAAAATGGATGACAGCGCATGATATTGCGCCTTATGATGAAACAACGCATAAAGGCTTGGTTCGGCACATTTTGACAAGAGTCGGTTTTAAGACGAAGGAAATTATGGTTTGTCTTATTATCAACGGTACAAAGCTGCCTCACAGCGAGAGCCTGGTGGAAGCATTGAGAGAAATTCCGGGAATGACAAGTATTTCTTACAATATCAATCAGGAAAAGACCAATGTGATTCTGGGCAGCAGGGTGGTGACACTCTGGGGACAGGATTATATCACCGATTATATTGGTGATGTCCGTTATCAGATTTCACCATTATCCTTCTATCAGGTGAATCCGGTGCAGACGGAGAAGCTTTACGGTGCGGCGCTGCAGTTTGCCAACCCGGGACCAGAGGATGTTATCTGGGATTTATACTGCGGCATCGGGACCATTTCACTCTTTATGGCGCAGAAGGCCAAGCAGGTCTATGGCGTGGAAATCGTTCCCCAGGCCATTGAGGATGCAAAGCACAATGCTGAGATCAATGATATCCACAATGCAGAATTCTATGTGGGAAAGGCAGAAGAAGTGCTGCCGCAGGCTTATGAGCGTGACCATATCCATGCGGACATTATCGTTGTCGATCCGCCGAGAAAGGGTTGTGACGAGAGCCTTCTGGAATGCATCACCCAGATGCAGCCAAAACGCGTTGTCTATGTCAGCTGCGATCCGGCAACACTGGCCAGAGATTTGCGATATCTGGAAGCACATGATTACAAAGTGCGGGAAGTCCAGTGCGTGGATATGTTCGGGCACAGCGTCCATGTAGAAACCGTCGTTTTATTGGATAGGAAATAGGCGGATTTTCAGGTTGAATTTGATACGGTTTAGCTGAAAATAATCTTTAGGTTTAAAAGTGTTTAAGAAAAAGAAATTGCAGGCAGAAGAAAAGGGAACACCACAAGGAGTCATTTGTGTGATGTTCCCTTTTTTGAATACATGATGTTATTCACAAAACAGCGAGGATGCTACTGCTCAATTGCCTGATAGTCATCTCCAAGTGTGATGCCAAGATCAGCTGCAATCTGAGGATTGTAGATGCGAGTCAGACTCTGTGGGTCTTCAACCGGCATTGTGGCCGGATCCTTGCCATTTACAAGAATGTCGTAGGCCTGTTCGCCGGCACGGTATCCGATATCATAGAAGTCGATGGAGAGAGAAGCAAGGCCGCAGCCTGTACACTGGCTTTCTTCACCGCAGATGATCGGGACGCCTGCAGGACGGGCAACAGCATCGATGATGGACTGGTTGCTGGATACGATATTATCTGTCGGTACATAGATCACGTCACATTCGGAAACACAGTTGTTGGTCACTGACTGCAGATCATTGGAATCAGAGAAACTGAAGTCTTTATGCTGAATATTTAAGTCATCCAGATAAGCGGCAATATGTTCAGCCTGATACACAGAATTGACTTCGGCTGAGCAGTAGAGGATACCAACCTGCTTCACATCAGGGAAGAGGTCTGCGATGATCTGCGCCTGCTGATCCAGTGGAGCCAGGTCATTGGTACCTGTAACATTGATGCCTGTACAGCCATTGTCATCCAGTTCAATATCCAGTGCAGCGGAAAAACTTGTGACAGAAGTGCCGACTACAGGAATGGTGGATGTGGCATTGGCGCAGGCTTGCAGGGCAGCTGTGGCGTTGGCCATGATCAGGTCGGTGCCGTTGTTGACAAACTGGTTGGCGATAGTGGCACATGTCTGAGAGTCACCCTGTGCATTCTGAACGTTGAACTGCACGTGATCCTCACCTAATAATTTCACCAGTGCATCTTCAAAACCCTGTGTGGCACGATCCAGCGCTTCATGCTGGACTAACTGACAGATGCCGATCTGATAGACTTTGCCGTCGGCTGAAGCGCCGCCTGCGGCAGTTTCGGAAGCTGCTGATGAAGTACTTTCTGCTGCTTCAGTCGTTGTACCGGTTGTGGAAGAGGCTGCAGTGGAACCGCATCCGGCCAGGCACCCCATAGCCAGAGCCGCACAGGCAATGGCAGATAACATTTTTCTAATTCCCTTTTTCATTCATACCCTCCTACGTAACTTCGGTCGTGTGTTACGATTTATTTTCCATCAATTCACCAATGGTTTAAAGCGTTGCGCTTTAAACTGACAAAGTTAATTATAACATTGTTTGAATCACAATTCAACAGGGAAATTAATGAAGGGACAGTGCGTTTTGGGTTGCTTAGCACATTATTATCGGATACAATGAAAGTACAAGAGAAGATAGAGATTATGGAAGATGAATATCATATACCTGTTAATGATGATTTGAGAAGGGATGTGAATGTTATGTGTAATTTAGGCGAAGGTATCGAAGAAAAAGCGATAGAGAAGACAACAAGGAAAGTGACAGAAGAATTTGTCAAGCGTATGTATGAGAATCATTTTACATTAGATCAGATTGCGCTTGCAACTGGAATGAGCATTGAAGAAGCAGAAGTGATTATTGAGAGAGAAGCAGCACTTGTATAAGCAATAGTGCCTGAGTCTATGAACAGCCCAGTCATCTTTAGAGAAATAAGGTAAGGTGACTGGGTTTTTTAGAAATTACATAACAACACATTGTGTATTGCTCAAAAGTGAGATATAATAGATTTAAGATGTATCAAGCTAAAGTGCGAATCGGAGACATACAGGCTATATATGTCTGCGAATATGTGTGATTTGAGGAGGAAAAGCGTTTATGACAGAGTGCCAACAGATTATTAAGGAATTGAGAAAAGCGACGGGGATGAACAGGAGACAGTTTTGTGAGGCATTTGAGATTCCTTACAGAACTGTAACTGAGTGGGAGCGCGGAACAAGAAATGCACCGAAATATGTTCTGAAGTTTATGGAATATTATATTCAGAATGAAAAAGTGAAGAAAGAGAGTGACCAGGAAGTTTCGGAGAATTAAGCAGGTTTCGAAGTATTAAATAACCGGAATAAGAGTCCAAAGAGCCTGTGCAGCCAATCAAATAAAATGCTGCACAGGCTCTTTTTAGCCGATACCGCCCAGTGCGATGCCGAGTATCAGCACCAGAAAACAAACCGGAATATAAATATACTTGCAGATTGGGAAGAAAAGACCGGTGAACGGCTTCTCGCGGCCGGTATTGACCTGCTTTTCCACATAGTTTTTGCCGAGAACCCAGAAAAACATGATGCCTGCCAGACCTGCACCCAGAGGGCAGATGTAAATGGACAGAACATCCATCCAGTTGGAGACAATGCCCTGAATCAGCAGGGAAACGACGATGCCGATGGCTGCGATAACGAGGCAGGATGCTTTTCTGCCGAGTCCGGTTTTCTCCTGGACAGTGGCGATGGGTGCCTCATAAAGGTTCATCAGAGAGGACATACCGGCCAGAAATACAGCTGCAAAAAAGATAATAGCAATGATTCGTCCGCCGGGCATGGCTTTGATCAGATGAGGCAGGAAGATGAATAATAATCCGGGCCCGCCCTGATCGAGCTGGGCACCTGTGGTAGCCATGGCCGGGATGATAACCAGAGCTGCCAGCATCGCAGCGATGGTATCAAAGAGGGCAACCCTGGCTGCGGAAGCCGGAACATCTTCGGTATCCGGCAGGTAGGAGCCGTAGATCAATGTGCCGTTTCCTGCTACAGACAGAGAGAAGAATGCCTGGCCAAGGGCGAAGATCCAAGTGACAGGATTGGCAAGTGCTTTTGAATCTACCCGGAAAATATAGCGGTAACCGTCGATGGCACCGGGCTGGAAAGCAACATAGATGCCGAGGACAACGAACAGGACGAAGAAAATCGGCATCATGATCTTGTTGGCTTTCTCAATGCCGCTGCCGACACCGAACATCAGGATACACATACAGATGATAAGGGCAGCAATCTGCCAGAAATTATTGCCGAAGGCAGAGGCCATGGAGCCGAATGCATTGCTGAATTCATTGATATCATCAGGTGCCAGAACAGTTCCGGTAAACGTACCGATGGTGTACTTTAAAATCCAGCCCATAACAACGGTGTAGCCGATGGCCATGGCCAGTGCGCCAAGAACCGGGATCCAGCCAAGGGCTTCTCCGACTTTGCGTTGACCTTTGGATTCACAGGCAATGCCAAAGGCATCAATGGGACCTGATCGGGTAGCACGGCCAAAGCTCATTTCACTGATAACGCCTGTAAAGCCAATCAGAACAACAAAGATAAAATAGGGGATCAGGAAGGCACCGCCTCCGTAGAGTGAGACACGGGTGGGAAACATCCAGATATTACCCATGCCGACTGCAGAGCCGATGCAGGCCAGTATAAAGCCCCAGCGGCTGTTAAAAGATTCTCTTTTTCTCATTTCATTTCCTTTCAAAAATCCGTATATTTATTCTAAAAAAATATTACTATGTTTTGGGGTAAAACACAAGTTCAGAAGCAGAAAAAGCCAGAATACAAGAGAAGCAGTTTTTCGAATTACTGCATCAGTGAATCGAAAGCTGCTTCTTTGCTGTGAATGAGGTGAACGCGCATGGCGGCAACAGCACTGGCGATATCACCGGATTCGATATAATTGATGAGTTCAAGATGTTCGTTGGCGGCAACTTTATGCCGCTCCCAGATGTTGCGCTCACCTAAAATCCGAATGCGCATATTCTGGTCATAGATGGATGAGAGATTCATGCTGAGGTATTTGTTCTTGCAGGCATCGGCAATGGTTCTATGTAATTCGTCATCCAGATTACAGCATCTTTCGGCATGTTCGCTATCGGCAATGTCTGTCTGTAAAATCGCCTCTGTTTGCCTGCGGAGTTCCTGAAGCTTCTCACGGTCAATATACTGATTGTAATGTTCAATAATATAAGGTTCCATCAGCATGCGGGCCTCAAAAGTCATAGCCACTTCCTTCATGGTGAGGGGAAGAACCATGATACCTTTCTTGGGAATGATGCGGACCAAACCTTCCTGTGACAGCATGTTTAATGCTTCACGAATTGGCGTTCGGCTGGCATCGATTTCTTCCATCAGCATCATTTCGCTCAAAATATCATTCGGCATATAATCACAATGGATAATCTTCCTTTTAATCGTTTCATAGGCAATCTGCTTCAGATTGGTCTCGGTTTTCTTCATCATCTATACAATCTCCCATAAAAGAATCACTTATCTGACATGACGCATTCATCTTGCATACAAGATGAATGCGTTTTCTTTTTAACGAAGTTCTGGTACTATCTAAGTATAACAAATATATGACATGTCGGGAAGTTGTTTATTAAAAAATCTTGTAATTCAGCAGTTACAATATTGATCTTGCGAATGGGAGGAAGCAGGTATGCAGAACAAATGGAAAAGAATCATCGCTGTACTGATGATAGCGGTTTTTGTCCTTTCAGGCTGCGGCAGTATCGGGGAGAAGAAGAACAGTGCCAACGGAACGGTTCATCTGACATTCGGACACGGACAGGCCGAGGGACATCCTTATCACAAAGCAGCACTTTACTTCAAGGAACAGGTGGAAAAAAAGACTAATGGCAGAGTCATTGTTGATATTCAGCCAAACGGCAATCTTGGTGATGAGCGAGAGATGACAGAGGGACTTCAGTTAGGCACCATTGATATCACCGTTGCGGTTGCAGCGACGCTGAGTGGCTTCGATTCAGATATGGACGTATTTAACTTCCCGTATCTGTTTGATACAAGAGAGCAGGCTTTTCAGGTGCTTGACAGTGAAACCGGCAAAGAAATTTTTGACGGTATGAAGGAACAGGGCATTGAGATTTATGGGACATTCGACCTTGGTTTTCGAAGTATGACGAATTCAAAACGTCCAATTAAGACACCTGAGGATGCCAAAGGTATCCGAATGAGAACCCTGGAAAGTTCTGTTTGTGTGGATTCTCTGGGCGAACTTGGCATTGATGCGGTTTCCATGAGTTTTGGAGAATTATTTACAGCACTGCAGACCGGTGCAGTGGATGGACAGGAAAATCCGTTGTTTACGATTTATAATTCAAGATTTTATGAAGTACAGAAATATTTATCCCTGACGGAGCATTTTTATCCGGTATGTCCATTGATGGTCAGCGACTTGATGTGGGATAAGTTAAGCGACGAGGATGCGGCGATTGTAAAAGAAGAACTTTACGATATGGTTGATTACGAGCGTGAAGTGGCCGGTGATGAGCTGGACAAAACACTTCAGGCCATCAAGGACAGCGGCATGGAAGTCAATGAAGTCGATAAAGAAGCGTTCAAAGAAGCAGTCGCACCTGTCTATGATAAATATGCAGACAAGTACGGTGATCTGTTTAAAAAGATTGAAGCAGCAAAGGAGGAGAAGGAATGAAAGCAGTTCATACAATAGACCATGTGGTCAATACGATTCTCCGATGGATTGTGATGATTATGCTGAGTGTCATGTCAGTGGTTGTCTTCGCACAGGTTGTGTTCAGAATCGTGCATTTATCTATTCCTTGGAGTGAAGAACTTTCCAAATACCTTCTCATCTGGAGCACGTTTATGGGTGCAGCTTTGTGTGTCCGCAAAGGTTCTCTTGTTGGCCTTGAATTTTTGCAGTCTGCTTTGCCGGAACGCGGACAAAAAGCATTGAAGATTATTTTAAGCATTATTATTTGTGCTATGCTGGTATTTCTTATTGGTGTCGGTTTTTGGGCAGTTCGCAGAGTTTGTTTTCAGATCACGCCGGTTCTGAAACAGTCTATGGGACTGATGTATGCGGCTATTCCAGTTGGCTCGGTATTTATGCTGATCAACCAGGTGATCACAACAATTTATCTGATAAAGGGGGATGAAGAGGCATGACAGCTGTATTGTTTATAAGTTTGATCGTATTGCTGATCATCGGCGTACCAATCGCATTTGTCCTTTGTGGTTCATCTATCCTTGCGATTATTGCTTCAGGAGATATCCACAGTGCTATCGTTATTCAGCGTATGTTTTCAGGCTGCGGAAGTTTCACCCTGTTAGCCATTCCGTTTTTCGTGCTGGCAGGTAATCTCATGAGTGCCGGAGGTATTTCAAAACGTCTGGTAAATCTCTGCAACAGTTTGTTCGGACACATTTCCGGTGGTCTGGCCATGGTGGCCATCATCACCTGTGCATTCTTTGCAGCGATTTCCGGTTCCAGTGCAGCTACGGCAGCGGCTGTTGGTACCATCATTATTCCGGAAATGCTGAATCATAAATATGACAAAAATTTTGCGGCAGCGACGGTTGCTTCATCCGCAGAGCTGGGGGTTATCATTCCTCCGAGTATCGGTCTGATCCAGTATGGTGTGGCAACAGGCACTTCTATCAGTGATTTGTTTATGGCAGGCTTTCTTCCGGGTATTTTCATTTGTCTGGTGCTCTGTGTGGTGGCACATTTCATGTGCAAAAAGCAGGGTTTTGAAGCAAGTGAGAAGGCAACAGGCAAAGAAAGATGGCAGGCATTTAAAGATGCGATTCTTGCCATTCTGATGCCGGTGATTATTCTGGGTGGTATTTACAGTGGCTTATTCACACCGACGGAAGCAGCAGTTGTGGCAGTTTTCTATGGTTTGTTTGTCGGATTGTTCGTTTATAAAGAAATTAAATTCTCTGATATACCGAAGATCCTGACAGATTCAGCCATGACAATGGCAACCGTTCTTCTGATTATGTCTGCATCCACCATTTTCGGCTGGATCCTGACAAAACAGCAGATTCCGCAGGCGGTAGCAGCAGGATTCTTAAGTATCTCTGCAAGCAAATATGTTTTCCTTCTGCTGGTCAATGTGCTTCTGTTGATTATCGGCATGTTCTGTGAAGCGGGCGCAGCTATGGTTATTCTGGCACCGCTTCTGGCGCCGGTGGCTCAGACATTGGGAATCGACCTTGTACACTTTGGTGTCATTATGATGGCCAACCTGGCGATCGGTATGATGACACCGCCGGTAGGCGTGAACCTCTATGTTGTCTGCGATACGGCCAAGGTCAAGATCGAGGGGATGATGCCGTATTTGATCAGGTTCTTCCTGGCTTTGATTGCAGGCGTGCTGGTCATTACATATGTACCTCAGTTGTCACTGCTGTTTGTCCATTTATTTGGTCAGTAAAATGTTAGTGAGTCTTAAGTTTAAGCGTATGAACGCAGAAATGGGAGCATTATGAAAATTACAGATATTAAAACAATAATCCTGCATTATCCATACAAGCAATGGATTGCAGATGGATGCGGCAGCTGCGGCGCCAGGGGTGCTTTTCTGATTCTCATTGAAACGGATACGGAACTTCAGGGAATCGGAGAAGCCGCCACCTTCGGCGGTTCCATGGATGCCATGAAAAGTATTGTTGAAAAACAATTAAAACCTTTATTAATCGGCGAAGATCCGACAAAGATTGAATATCTGCATCAGAGAATGATGTGGAATAACTGGTCCAACGGCCGTAAAGGAATGGTCATGGGAGCCATCAGCGGTATTGATGTGGCTCTCTGGGATTTGTTAGGAAAAGCAGCAGGTTTGCCGGTATGCAAGCTGCTGGGGCAGGTGACAGATAAGGTGCAGGGCTATGCCAGTGCAGGATTTTATGCACCGGGCAAAACTTTGGAAGACCTGCAGCGTGAGATTGAAAGCTATCTTCAGAGAGGTTTTACGGCTTTCAAAATGAAAATCGGACGTACAGCCAATAACCATAAAATGCGTCTGCAGTTTATGAATAACGGTGATTTTTATCTGACACCGGAGGAGGACAGGGCGCGAATTGCCCTTGTGAGACGAACCATTGGACCAGACAAGATCCTGATGGTGGACATGAATTGTACATGGGACATGAACGATGTCTTGGAAGCGAAGGATTTCTTCAAAGAAAATAATATTTTTATGGTGGAGGAACCGATTCGTTCCGATGATATCGCCGGTTATAAGCGTCTGACAAAGGAAATGGGCTGTATTCGTGTGGCGGGTATTGAATCGGAGCAGGGATTGTCAAGATTCGGCGAGCTGATTGCAGAGGATGCTATGGATGTTGTTCAGGCCTCACTTGGCTGGGCAGGCGGTTTTACAGGATGTAAGAACATTGCAACTCTGGCCCATGCTTTTGATAAATTATACACACCGCATTCATTTTTCTCAGCGGTGATGACAGCAGCCAATATCCAGCTGGCAGCATCACAGGTCAACATTCCGTTTATTGAAGCGGAAGAAAATGAAAATCCGCTGAGAACAGAGCTTTTGAAAGAGCCGATCGAAGCGGATGCACATATGAATTATTATGTGACAGACAAAACTGGTCTGGGTGTAGAGCTCAACTGGGATGTGGTTGAGAAATACGCTGTCAAGTAAAATGTGTGGGATTATACAGGAAATATCTTTATAAAACAGACCTGTATTTCACACCGGACTTGTTTACGAGTCTGAAATAAATGAAGGTAACAATAAAATTAAACATATCAAAATTATCATCATATCAAATTTAATTTAGGAGGATTTTCAAATGAAAGTAGGATTTATTGGACTTGGAATTATGGGTAAACCGATGGCAAAGAACCTTTTAAAGGCAGGTCATGATGTTTATGTCAATGACTTAAACAAAGATGCAGTAGCTGAACTTGTTGAAGCAGGCGCACATGCCGGTGAAAGCAATGCAGATGTAGCAAAGAATGTAGAAGTTGTTATCACAATGGTACCTAACTCTCCACATGTAAGAGTAGCAGTTCTTGGCGAAGGCGGTGTTATCGAAGGCGCAACAAGTGATACAGTTATTATCGACATGTCTTCCATCGACCCTGTAGAATCTAAGAAGATTGCAGCAGAACTGAAGGAGAAGAAAGGCATCGAAATGTTAGACTGCCCTGTTTCCGGCGGCGAACCAAAGGCGATCGACGGTACACTTTCTATCATGTGCGGCGGTAATAAAGAAGTTTGGGACAAATACTATGATGTATTAAAGGCGATGGGCGCATCTGTTGTTTATGTTGGCGAAATCGGTTCCGGTAATGTTGCAAAACTTGCTAACCAGATGGTAGTTGCCATTAACATTGGCGCATGCGCAGAAGCAATGACATTTGCAAAGAAAATGGGTTCTGATCCTGAACTGGTTTATCAGGCCATCCGCGGCGGTCTTGCAGGTTCCACGGTTATGGATGCTAAAGTGCCAATGATGTTAGAGGGCAATTACAATCCTGGATTCCGTATCGACCTTCATATCAAGGATTTAAATAATGCATTAAATGCATCACATGCCATCAATATGCCTGTACCAATGACAGCACAGATGATGGAAGTGATGCAGGAACTGAAGAACCACGGCGAAGGTAGCTGTGACCATGATGATATCGTTCGTTACTATGAGAGAATGACAGGCGTTTCAATTGTGAAGGGGAAATAATGAATACTCAATTTATTAAAGGTGTTATTGTACCAATCATTACAGTGATAGATGAAGATGAAAAAATTGATGAAGCTAAGATGAGAGATCAGGTAGATTTTGTCATTAACGGCGGCCTCCATGGTATTCTGGCTTATGGTTCCAATGGTGAATTCTACCAGATTGAAGAAGATGAGATGGAGCGCGGTTTCAAAATCATGATGAATCAGGCAGCCGGCCGTGTGCCTGTTTACTTTGGCATCGGAGCCATCAATACAAAGAAATGTGTTCGTCTGGCAAAAATGGCCGCGGCCAATGGCGCAGCAGGTATCTCTATCCTGCAGCCGATGTTCCTGAAACCGGACGCCGATGAACTTTTCCTGCACTTCAAGACGATTGCAGATGCTGTTCCTGAAACACCGGTACTGCTCTACAATAATCCGGGCAGAGTGGGATACACACTGAGTGCGGATTTAGTTGAAAAACTGGCACATGAAGTACCGAATATTGTTGGTATGAAAGATACATCCGGCGATATCACACAGACAGAAGAATTCATTCGCAGAAACCGTGATGTGGATTTCAAAGTATTCGGAGGAAAAGATACACTGCTTTATGCCAGCCTGTGCATCGGCGCTGTGGGCGGCGTGTGTACGGCCGGAAACTTTATGCCGGAACTGATTGTAGATATTTACAATAAATACACAGCCGGAGATATTAAAGGTGCCCTTGAGGCGCAGTACAAACTGAACCCTGTTCGTCTGGCTATGGACGTGGCAAGCTTCCCTGTAGCAGCCAAAGATATGGCTCGTATGAGAGGCAGAGATGTCGGTGCACCTTATCTGCCGAACCTGCTGACACCGCAGGGTAAGGCTTACGACAAGATGAAGAGTGAAATGGAAAAAGCTGGCCTCATTTAAAAAGTGATAATATACATATACTAGAGAATAGTGCATAATAACTCCCTAAAAAGTTGTTCCTATAGAGAAATATGGGAACAACTTTTTAACTGTGCAATGTTGTTTTACAAGTGGAATTCATTTATAATAGTGGTACAAGACTCCTCTGAGAAAACTGGAGGAATCCTGTTTATACAAAAGATAAGATAGACAGAAGTGTTGATTATGGCACTTCTGTTTTAACATATAAGCCAGAGGAAAAGAGGAACGAAGAAGTATGGTGCTGACGGATGATTTAGCTTATGAGATTTTGTCGGTGGTGGATGAAATCCCGGCGGGCCGTGTGGCGTCTTATGGTCAGATCGCCAGGTTGATCGGACGGGAGAAGAATTCACGGCTTGTGGCGAAGGTGTTGCCTCAGGCTCACAGATATGGCGATTTTCCCTGTCATAGAGTGGTGAATCATATGGGAAGAACAGCACCCGGATGGTGGGAGCAGAAGATGCTTTTAATAGAAGAGGGTGTCGGATTCAAGGAAAACGGTTGTGTAGATATGAAGAAATACCAGTGGGAAGAATAGATGATATATCGTTGGAAATTGATCGTATATGAAAACAAGCCGGGAAAATTGTATACAAAAATGTCGTAAAAGCGACATTATCTTTAAATTGTCATACCATCTGATTTTTATTTTATGTTAGAATATATCGCGAAGTAAATAATTTAAATAGGAAAAACAATAAGTGATATAGAATAAAAGATGGAGATAGATGACAATGAGTAAGATTGGATTGGTGCTGGAAGGCGGCGGCATGAAATGCGCCTATACTGCCGGTATTCTGGATGCCATGATGGATAATGGCGTTACTTTTGATTATTGTATCGGTGTTTCAGCCGGCTCAGCCAACGGTTTATCCTATCTGGCAGGACAGCGAGGCAGAAATTTACGCTTTTATACAGAGCATATCAATGAGAAGGGCTACTTTGGCCTGTCTTCTTTTTTGAAAACGGGAAATATTTTCGGACTGCAGTATATATATGGAACATTGACGAATTCAGGCGGCGCAGACCCATTGGATTATGATGCCCTTATGAAGAATCCCACGGAATACTGGCTGGTGACGACGGATGCACAGACGGGAAAGCCGGTTTATTTTAAGAAGGAAGATATACGAAGAAACGATTATCGTCATGTCATGGCATCCTGTGCCATTCCCGCGGCATGCAAACCTGTTGAAATAGACGGACGATTTTATTATGATGGCGGTGTGTCAGATTCTATTCCGGTTCAGAAAGCCATGGATGACGGCTGCGATAAGCTGGTTGTTATTTTGACGAAGCCTCATGATTTTGTAAAAGAGCCGGAGAAAGATCGGTTTATTTATAAGAGACTGTGCCGGAAGTATCCGAAGATAATCGAAGCACTGGATCACAGACATATCATGTACAAAGCCTGTCAGGAAAAAATGTTTGCACTGGAAAACTCTGGCAAAGCATTTGTTTTTGCACCGGAACAGGTGCTTGGCGGAGGTACTTACAGTATGGATGCCAAAGAGGAAGAGGCTATTTATGAGATGGGCATAAAGGATTTTTATGCGCAGCAGGAGAAACTGAAGGCATTCATGAATTGAAAAAGGTACACATCTCCCGGTCAGAGGACTATTGACTGGGAGAATTTATTGTTGTAAAATTATTTACATAATTATAAAGTGCTTTTTCCATGATTTTTGAGTCGCACTATCTACATCACATTCCAAAATCTTAGAGCACTTTTGAAAAGAAGATAGCGTGTTGCTCAAAAAATATCGAAATATCTCTAACTCTAAAGGTGCTTTTAAAATAAACAGAGTACGGTCAAATATTAAGGGAAGGATTCAAAAAGAGTCTATTCTTCACAGGTGCTTCTAACGCGTCCGGTACTTAGATGCCGTTTTTTGGCATCTTATGTACCGCTGACAGCGTTAGGCAGCGAGAGCGGCCTGTGAAGAATAGACTCTTTTTGAATCCGTTTATTAAACTATGGTACCGTACTCGTCTTATTTTTTAAAAGCGCTCAAATCAATCATTCGGTAGATGAGGGAACTGTATTTGTCATAGAATGACTGAAGGCTTTCTGCGTTATAATGGCTGCAGTAATCGGCTGTTTTCAGGCTGTCGAGGTAATTGCTGATCTTCTGGACGAGTGTATCAGAGAGCACGGAATAGAAGTACGGTCCGACTCCTGAGTGATAGCGTTCAGGGTTCTTTAAAAATAACTTCTTACGGTTGTTGAAGATAGCAAAATGGATGAGATGCTGTGTGTTGACCAATTGTTCATCATCGACAACATAAAAATTAATATTCGGATTTCCCTTTGCAAGGGCCAGCACATTCTCAATGTGGAGCTTGCGTTCTTCCGGTGTCATATAATAGACAACGTCTGCAAAAATAATCTCACCATCATCAATATATTTCATTAAGGAGGATTTCAGTACATAGAAATCCAGTGTATTCTTTTCAAAAATCTCTTCCCATGTAATCTGAAGCTGAGCGACAATCAGTGCCATAAATTCATCTTTATCCCTTTCGCGGGCAACCTGAATGATCTTGTCCCAGCACTCCTGAGGCAGAAGATATTCAAAGCCAAGGGTCAGCAGGAACTGGAAGTTATCCTTGGTATAAAAGTCCGTGCGGTAGCCGTGCTGATAGAATTCCAGCTGTTCCGTGGCATGGGCCAGAAGGTCCGGAGTACGGAATGCAGGCAGTGTGCGGACATAAATCTGATTGACCTTTTCAGGGTCAAAGATCACACTTGCTACATTGACGCGATTGTACTGATCCAGAGCACAGAGGATCGCGACGTGATCCTTCACAACAATGGTGTTCAATGTGCGCATCAGCGTGTCATCATAAAAGTCAAAGTTAATGGCGTTGTGTGCATTGATAAAATAGTAAAGTGCCGTGAGGCCTTCGTTGTTGTCTGCGTAAAGTAAGTCTGTGTTAACACCTATCTTCACATTCACAGGACGCTTCGACGCCATATGGGAGTAGGCGTTGGAGGGACTGTCCATAGCGAAGCGGCAGACGTCTAATGTGCATAAAACATCCAGTGCATCATCATATTCCATCAGCATCTGCGGTAATTCATGATTAAAAAAATTATAAATGTCGTTGGCAAGCGTCAGAATACGCGGTTTATAAGTTGTCTGCTGTTTCAGTTCTGTTGAAGCTTCGCTGCAGGAACTGTTGTAATTCTCTTTTAATAAAGTATAAACTGTGTTCTCCAGATCGTCCGGACAGACTTCCATGGTGAAATATTCATTGAAATCCTTGATAATATCCTGGCTCAGAATCTCCTGAGCAAAAAGAGAGGCCATATTCCTGTTGATCTCCGGGGCCATCTTGGCGGCAGGCAGCATCGCCTTATTGCACCATTTGCTGATATAAGAGACATCATAACCGATGGCATCTGAGATTGTAGACAATTTTGAACCAGTCAGCTGAATCAGCTGCTTCAATACAGTTCCGTATGCGTTCATAATAATACTCCTCTGTTTTTCATAACATCATATCTTTGGGTGTATACAATTTTAGTATGCCAACATGTTATGAAATTGTCAAGTAGAAATTGAATCAATTGGAATTCAAGTTGCGAAACTTGAGTAAACCACGCACAAATTGATTTTATTGCTTCAATGCTGATAAAATTTTACAATAGACCCATCGAAAGAAAGAAAAAAATGTATAAAATCTACAACAAATAATTATCAACTAGATGGAGGGATTGGAGATGGGTAAGGTTAAAGTCTTAACAGCAAGACAGGCCGCAGATCTTATCAAAGATGGCGACACATTGACTTTAAGCGGATTCGTTGCAAATGGTATTGCAGAAGCATTGAACACAGCTGCTGAGGAGAGATTCCTTGAGACAGGACATCCAAAGGATCTGACATTATTCTGGGTAGCTGGTACTGGTAATAAAGATGGCAGCCATGCTGATCATTATGCACATGAAGGTATGGTAAAGAAAGTTATCGGCGGACATTTCAATTTTGTTCCTAAGATTTGTGAAATGCTTTCTGAGAATAAAATCGAGGGCTACAATGTTCCGCAGGGTGCCATCGCTCAGATGCTGAGAGATAATGCAGCACACAAAGTAGGAACCATCAGCCATGTTGGTATCGGCACATTCGCAGATCCAAGAAACGGCGGCGGACGTTTAAGTGAGAAGACAAAAGAAGATATTGTTAAGGTCATCGAACTTGAAGGTCAGGAACAGTTATTCTATCCGAGAATTCCAATCGATGTTGCTTTTATCCGCGGTACATATGCTGATGAGTTAGGTAATATCACAATGGAGAAAGAAATGGCACCTCTGGATGCAACTTCTCAGGCAATGGCTGTTCACAACAATGGCGGTCTGGTCGTTGTTCAGGTTGAAAGAGTTGTTAAAGCCGGTCATCTTGATCCGAAGCTTGTAAAGATTCCTGGTATTTATGTAGATGCTGTTGTTGAATGTCCGGCAGATGATCCGAAACAGTCACAGAGTATCAACTGTACATATGATCCGGCTTATGCAGGCAACACACAGGTACCTGTATCCAGCCTTGAACCAAAGAAACTGGATGCCAAGAAGATTATCGGACGCCGCGCAGCAATGGAATTAAAGAAAAACGTTGTTGTTAACCTTGGTGTTGGTGTTCCTGAATGGGTATCTTCTGTAGCAGCTGAAGAAGGTGTGGCAGATGAGATGACACTGACTGTTGAGTGTGGTCCTGTCGGCGGTGTACCTGGCGGCGGCCTCAGATTTGGCGGATCTGTCAATGCACAGGCTTACATGGATGAAGGTTACCAGTTCGACTTCTACGATGGCGGCGGTTTGGATCTTTGCTTCCTTGGTCTTGCAGAAGTAGATAACAACGGTGATGTGAATGTCAGCCGTCTTGGAACAAGAATCACAGGCAGCGGCGGTTTTACAAATATTTCTTCTAACTCAAAGAAAGCTGTTTTCTGCGGTACATTCACAAATGGCGTGAAGATTAAGACAGGCGACGGTAAGCTGACAATCCTTGAAGAAGGTAAGAAACATAAATTTGTCAATAAAGTAACTGAAATCACATTCTCAGGTGTTGTTGCCGGCAAGGCAGGCAAGGATGTCCTTTATGTGACAGAGCGTGCAGTATTCGCATTGAAAGCAGATGGTATTCATCTGATCGAAGTCGCACCTGGCATCGATGTTCAGACACAGGTTCTCGATGAAATGGATTTTGAACCAATCGTTGACCGCGATGCAGAGGGCAATGTGAAATTAATGGATGCCAGAATCTTCAAAGATGAAGTCATGGGCATGACAATTGAGTAAAAAACAGTTTTTTATAAATAATATCAAACAGGGAGGATTTATTATCATGGAAAACTTATTTGCAAACACAGGAATTGGCAAACACATCATCAGAACACATCATTGGGGTATTGTATTACCAACACTTGAAAAGGCAGAAGCTTTTATGAAAACATTCGGCCTTCAGGAAGATTACAGAGGCCATGTAAAAGCATATGATTCAGATCTGATCTTCACAAAACACGGCAATGGTGTAGACGCAGTGGAATTCATCATTCCTAAATCAGGCGTTTTAACAGAGTTCAACAAAGGTAAAGGCGGTATCGCTCATGTAGCTTACCTTGTAGATGATCTTCAGGCTGTTTCCGAAGAAGTCAAAGCAATGGGTTATGAATTACTTGAAAAAGAACCTCAGGAAGGTACAGAAGATATCATTGTTAACTTTATCCGTCCAAAATACACACAGGGTATTCTTGTAGAACTGATCCAGCAGGTTGGTGAGATCAATTACGATGCAACATTCACAAGCCGCTGGGGCAATGAAAAATAATTAAAGGCTATAATGACAGGAGGAAATGTCAGTGTACACATTAGGTATTGATATTGGTTCCGCTTCCAGTAAAGCGGTGATCTTAAAGGATGGAACGGATGTTGTCGCATCAGCAGTCGTTCAGGTAGGTACAGGAACTTCAGGTCCGGGACGAGTTCTGGAAGAGGTTTTCAAAGATGTCGATTTAACACAGGAAGACATGGATTATACGGTGGCAACAGGTTATGGACGTTTTTCTGTAGAAAATGCAGACAAGCAGCTCAGTGAGATTACCTGCCATGCAAAGGGAATTTTCCACCTTGTGCCATCTGCAAGAACCATCATTGATATCGGTGGTCAGGATGCAAAAGCCATTCAGATTGATGCAAAGGGAAATATCCAGAAATTTGTAATGAATGATAAATGCGCTGCCGGTACAGGACGTTTCCTGGATGTTATGTCAAGAGTTCTGGAAGTTCCGCTTGATCAGATGGGAAAAGTTCATTTCCAGGCAAAGGAATGGGCACAGGTCAGCAGTACATGTACTGTATTCGCAGAATCTGAAGTTATTTCCCAGCTGTCCAAGGGACTGCCGAGAGAAAGTATTGTCGCAGGTGTTCATCAGTCTGTTGCCAGTAAGGCATGTGCCTTGGCATACCGTATAGGGATTAGAAATGATGTAGTTATGTGTGGTGGTGTTGCACAGAATGCAGGCGTTGTAGACGCAATTGAGAAAGAGTTAAAGCAGAGCATTATCGTTGCACCGCATCCTCAGATTACAGGTGCTCTCGGAGCAGCATTGATGGCATACGAAGAATTAATGAAAGCGAATAAATAAACCCAATTTAATGGAAGGAAGGTAAAAATTTATGGAATTTAATGCAATGGAAGCCAGCGCAAAAGAATGTTTGGCATATTATCAGGCAAAACTCGATGAAGAAGCATGGGAGGCTAAAAAGAACGGTAAGCTTGTCTGTTGGTCAGCTTCTGTAGCTCCTCCAGAATTCTGTGTAGCTATGGATATCGCTATGGTTTATCCTGAAACACATGCAGCAGGTGCAGGTGCAAGAAAAGCATCTATGGATCTTCTTGAAGTAGCAGATGAAAAAGGCTACAACATTGATATCTGCTCATATGCACGTACAAACCTTGGTTATATGGAACTGCTGAAACAGGAAGCAATGACAGGTCAGAAACCTGAAAAACTTGCAAACTCCAAAGCAGCTTATGTTCCTCTTCCGGACTTGGTTATTACATGCAACAACATCTGTAATACACTGCTGAAATGGTATGAAAACCTTGCAAAGGAATTGAACATTCCATGTATCATCATCGATGTTCCTTTCAACCATACAATGCCTGTATCCCGTCATAACAAAGAGTACATTGCAGATCAGTACAGAGCAGCCATCAAACAGCTGGAAGAAATCACAGGCAGAGCTTTTGATTATGATAAATTCTTTGCAGTTCAGGAACAGGTACAGCGTTCTGTATTCTGGTGGAACAAGGTAGCAACATACGCACAGCGTAAACCATCTCCACTGAATGGTTTCGACCTGTTCAACTACATGGCACTGATCGTTTGCGCAAGAGCAAGAGATTATGCTGAAATCACATTCCACAAATTTGCTGACGAATTGGAAGCAAAGGATGCTGCAGGTCAGTACGCATTCGGTGCAGCTGAGAATGAAAAGCATCGTGTTACATGGGAAGGTATCGCTGTATGGACATACCTTGGCGCAACATTCAAGGGCTTAAAGAATCAGGGAGCCGTTATGACAGGTTCTGCTTATCCAGGTCTTTGGAGCCTTGTTTACACACCAGGTGATCTTGAATCCATGGCTGAAGCTTATACAAATGTTTATATCAATACATGCGGTCCTAACAGATACGAAGAATTCTACAAAGTTGTTAAGAACTCCAAGAGTGACGGTATCGTTCTCCATCTGAACAGAAGCTGTAAACTGATGGGTCTGTTAAATAACGAAGGTGCAGAATATGTTAATGCCAAACTGGGTGTACCATATGTCAGCTTCGACGGTGACCAGACAGATCCTCGTGTCTTCACACCAGCTCAGTATGAGACACGTGTTCAGGCCTTAACAGAAATGATGGACGAAAATCAGTAATCAGAGGAGGAATAGATAAGATGAGAACAGCGAAAGAGATCATTAATGAGTTTAAAGCAATTGCTGACAATCCAAGAAAAGCAATGGATGATTATAAAAAAGAAACCGGTAAAGGTGCAGTAGGTATCATGCCTGTATACTGTCCTGAAGAAATCGTACATGCATCCGGTTACCTGCCAATCGGTATGTGGGGCGCACAGAAGAAACAGATTTCAAAAGCACGTACTTACCTGCCTCCATTTGCCTGCTCCATTATGCAGTCTGTAATGGAATTACAGTTAGAAGGTGTATATGATGACCTGGAAGCAGTTATCTTCTCTGTACCATGTGATACATTAAAGTGTATGAGCCAGAAATGGCATCGTCCGGTACCTTCTATCGTATTTACACATCCTCAGAATCGTAAGATTGCAAAGGATGCAGCTAATGTATTTGCTCGTGAAGAGTTCAATATCGTTAAAGAGAAATTGGAAGACATCCTTGGTGTTCATATTTCCAATAAAGCAATCAAAAACAGTATTGCAGTTTACAATGAAAACAGAGCAGCTTGCCGTGAATTCTCTGATGTAGCAGCAGAATATGCAGCAGTTGTTACACCATCCGACAGACATGCAGTTATCAAAGCACGTTGGTTCATGGAGAAATCCCGTCATACAGCTCTTGTTAAAGAACTGATCGCAGCTCTGAAGGCTGAACCAGCTCCTGAATTCAAAGGTAAGAAGATTATCGTTACAGGTATTCAGGTTGAGCCATATGATGTGCTTGATATCTTCCAGGAAAATGGTTTTGCTATCGTAGCAGATGACCTTGCTCAGGAAACACGTAACTTCCGTCAGGATGTTCCTGATGATGACGATGCCCTGATGGCACTGGCAAGAGCATGGAATGAATTTGATGGATGTTCACTGGCAACAGATGCCAACAAACCAAAGGGCCAGATGATCATTGATGCAGTTAAGAAATACGGCGCAGATGCTGTTGTTGTATGCATGATGAAATTCTGTGATCCGGAAGAATTTGACTATCCGATCCTTCTCCAGGAATTTGAGGCTGCCGGCGTGAAGAACCTGTATATTGAAATTGATCAGGAATCTACAGCATTTGAGCAGGTGAAGACACGTATTCAGACTTTCGCAGAAATTCTGTAATAACAAAAACAGGGGGTTTACAGTATGTTTGCGATTATAGCCTTTATTCCGATTATTGTAACGATTATTGTCATGGCCGGTTTTAACTGGCCGGCAAAAATCGCCCTGCCTCTGGCATGGCTGATCACAGCCGTTGTATGCTTCTTCGGATGGCAGATGGATTTTATTACAATTGCAGCGCACACCGTATCCGGATTCCTTACATCCATTGATACAATCGTAATTATTTTAGGTGCGATCCTAATTATGAACACGTTGAAACACTCCGGAGGTATGGATGTTATCAATCACATGTTCACCAATATCAGCGATGATCCACGCATTCAGCTGATTATCATCGGCTTTATGTTTGGCGCATTTATAGAAGGTGCCGCAGGATTTGGTACACCTGCAGCACTGGCAGCTCCTCTGCTGATCAGCGTCGGTTTTCCTCCTTTATGTGCCGCCATGGTGGCACTTGTACTTAACAGCACACCTGTCCCTTTTGGTGCTGTTGGTACGCCGGCCGCAACTGCTTTTAATATGGTCAGCGGAGAAGTGGCAGAATCAGGCATTGCAAATACTGAAGCCTGGAAACTGGGACTGACAAAATGGGTTGCAATTCCAAGTGCAATCATTTGTCCAATCATTATTTTTGTTGCTATGTGCATGATGTGCAAGATGTTCGGCAAAGAAAAATCCATTAAACCGGCATTTGAATGTATTCCTTACATCCTGATGGCTGCAGTTTCCTTCTGTGTGCCATATATCATCTGTGCAATGTTCCTCGGACCGGAATTCCCATCATTGATCGGTGCCCTGATCGCATTAGTGATCTGTATCGTGACAGCAAAGAAAGGAATCCTCATTCCGAAGAGTAAATTTGAATTCCCGGCTCGTTCCGATTGGGAAGAAGCCTGGAGATCTGCAGCAGCAGCTGAAGAAACAGAAACTGAGAATAAAGTTGTGGAAAGTAAGATTTCTCCGATCATGGCATGGGTGCCATACGGACTGATCGCTATCATCCTTGTTGTAACTCGTATCCCTCAGCTTGGTATTAAAGGTATTCTGAATGTATCTGAAGCACCGTTTGCATTGACACTCAGCCATATTTTTGGTGTAGAAGTTAACTGGAGCTTTAAATGGGCATGGAACCCTGGTGTTCTGCCATTCATCTTAGTTGCTTTGATTATTATTCCGCTTCACAAGATGAAAGCAGAACAGGTAAAGGCAGCATGGAAAGAAACCGGCAAGATGGTTGGCGGTGCAGCAATCGCCCTGATGTTTGGTATCGCTATGGTACAGCTTTTCAGAAACTCCGGTGCTCAGTTCAACAACAGTGGTATGGACAGTATGCTGATCGTTATGGCGAATGGTATGGCCGATCTGTTTGGTAAAGCTTATATTATCGTATCACCGCTCATCGGTGTTATCGGAGCTTTCATCTCAGGTTCAGCAACTGTATCCAATACATTATTCTCCACATTGCAGTTTGCAGCAGCCGTTCGACTGGGACTTCCAGCGATGCTGATCGTTGCAATGCAGGTTATGGGCGGTGCCATGGGCAACATGGTTTGTGTCAACAATATCGTTTCAGCCTGTGCAACATGTGGTACAGTAGGAACAGAAGGACGTCTGATCCGTTCTAACATCGTTCCTTGTCTGATCTACGCCGTATTGACAATCTTAATTCTCGGCGGTATGATCATGGCCGGTATCGACCCGGCAGCAGCACTTTAGTAAGTGTTGAATGACCTTCATATTATTTAATAAGTCCACTCGTTATTAAAAATAATAAGTCGCAGGCTCTGCTTTTATGGGAACAAGCAGAGCCTGCGGCTTTTTATGTTTGGCCATGGCTTTTAATAAGGTGGATTTTATGGTATACTAAAAGAAAAATGGGATGTGACAATCAATAGCAGTTCAAATTCTGAACTGCTATTTTCAACGAAAGAGCGGAGGATAAAAGAGTGGTCGATACAGTTTTATTTGATTTGGATAATACATTGCTGGATTTTAATAAGGCAGAGAAAATAGCAGTGGAGCGGACCCTTCGGGAAATGGGTGTGACGCCGGATGAGAGAATGCTAAAGCGTTACAGTGAACTGAATCTGGCCCAGTGGCACCTGTTGGAGCAGGGCAAGATTACAAGATCCCAAGTGAAAGTACAGCGCTATGTGAATTTGTTCCGGGAGTATCATATAGAAGGTGACCCGGCAGAAGCTGCAAAAGTTTATGAAGCCTATCTTGCCATTGGCCACTATTATATAGAAGGTGCCGAGGAACTTCTGAAGCACTTATCTGAAAAATATCGTCTTTATATGGTCACAAATGGCACTCTCAGCGTACAAAAAGGACGCATCAAAAGTGCCGGGATGCGTCCTTACTTTAAGGATATATTTATATCAGAAGAAATCGGTTACGATAAACCGGGAAAAGCCTACTTCGACTACTGTTTCTCAAAAATACCGGACTTCCACAGAGAAACCACCGTCATCATCGGAGACAGCCTCACCTCAGACATACAGGGCGGCAAAAATGCCGGCATCCGAACCATCTGGTACAATCCGCATGGCAGTCAGAACACTTCGGAAATTCAGCCGGATTATCAAGTAGGAAAGCTTACAGACATTGAAAAACTACTGACGCAGATATAGTTTAATTGTAAACAACAAGGCTGGCTGTCATTCTTATCCCTCGGATAAAATGCGGTCAGTAAATTTAGGGAAAGGGATGAAAAATCGACATATTCATTACAGGTGCTTACAGCGCGGCGGGTACTTAGGTGCTGTCCTTTAGCACCTTATGTACCCCTGCCAGTGCTGTGCAGCGGGAGCGAGCCTGTGGTGAATATGTCGATTTTTCATCCCGTTTTCATATTTCTGAACCGCATTTTTCTAGTCTATAGAAAGACAGCCTCAATTATGATAATTAATCTAACTGCGCCGGTTTTTCAACGCTGTAAGCGGACCATTCACTGGATGTGGAAGCTCCGGATACGTCACCTGCATTACTATAGGTAGAAACTGTGATGGTGTAATCGCTTGTGCCTTCAACATAAACTGTTCCGTCGGAACCTTTGATTGTGACGCTGTTGCCGTTTTCATCTGTGATCGTGCCTGCACAGCAGAGACTGCTGACGGTGCTGTCGCCTGTCACAACCCATGTACAGCCGTCAGCGATATAGAGATTGCAGTAACCGTCGCCGCCATTGCCTGCGTTGGATTCGTCATCGACAACTGCACCTGTCAGCGTGCTGCCTTCAGTCATATAGAAATCCAACTGGCTGATGCTGTCCCAGATGATATCGCCGCTCATATCCTGATTGATGGCTGTGAAGTGACAGTCAGCACCGTTGCTGCCGCTGCTGCCCCAGCCTCTGGCATTGCTGTTGCCTGTACATTTCAGGAAGAATGGATTGTCATCTGCATAAGTAATATCTACATTATTTAATACAAACGTAGATTCTGTATTGGTGGTATAGAACATACCGCCGTTTCTGGCTGTCAGGGAACCGCCGCTCATTTCAAAAGTACTGTTGCCCACTTCGGAGTCACCGGACATGCTCTGGTAAAGAATGACATTCCATGTACAGTCGTTCTGTTCGTTGTCACTCATATTGCCGGTCAGGTTACAGTCGAAAAGTCTAAGAGAATTCAGACCTTCAATACATACGGCTTCAGAACCGTTGGCTGTCAGATCAGCATTGTTGACCGAAATATCTGCCGTGCTGTATACAGCAGGGGAACCTGTACCGTTGGATGTGTAGGAACCGCCGTCTACAACCATTGTGCCGCCGCCGCGGTCACTTCGGATGGCTGCGGAAGATTCACCGGAAGTGGTCACATCCATATCCCATGCGTATAAAGTACCGCCGCCGGCAACATGGATACCGCCGGATGTGTCCTGTGTGGTTGTAATGGTTGTATTCGCTGCATAAACAGTACTGCTGTCACCGTAGGAGAAGATACCGGCACCGCCCTTTGAATCAGAAGTAATGGTGCTGTTGTTAATATAGGAAGTACCATCTGTTGTCAGCATGGCAGCACCCACACCATAGAAACTGGAGTTGTCACCGCCGGTGCTGTCATCGGAATCACGGCTGACAGTGACGTTGTCGAAGGAGACAGAAGCACCATTGTCAACAAGGGCAGCATTTTCATCTGTGCCTGTGGAAGTCAGGTCTGTGTTGCTGACTTCTGTATCGGAGGTATATTCATTGACAGAAGTATAGCTGTCTACACCGCCTGAGGACTGGCCGGGACCGCCCATAGCGTTTCCGGAGGAAGACGTTGAAGCAATAATTTTTATGGAAGAAACAATGCCTTCATCATCATAGGAAACGGAGACGATATCACCAACGGAGATATCTGAGAGAGTCAGCGTTTCATTGGATGAGCTGCCGTCGGGAGCAGCGCCATTGCCGTCAGGAGCGCCGTCGTTGCTGTCAGGTGCCCCACCGGTGGTGTCTGCTGCAGCAGAAGTATCTGAATTATCAGAGTTGTTCTGATTTGACTGGTCAGCAGAATCTGAGGAACCGGAAGCTGACTGGCTGTCAGAGTTTGAGTCATCCGGCTTAGCAGGCGGAGTGCTGTTGGATGAATCGGAACTGTCGTCTGGTTTAGCAGGTGGAGTGCTGTTAGATGAATCAGAATTATCCTGGGCGTTGGAATCATCCGAAGATGAGCCGTCACCGGATGGCTGAGATGGTGCGCTGTCGGAAGAATGGTCCGGTCCACCGCCGGAAGACTGTCCCGGCATACCGCCAGGTCCGCCCTGGGAAGTTTCACTCGTAATGGATGTGTCATCGGAAACGGCGATGGTGTATTCCTGACCGGAAGAAATTGTCAGGGTGTTGTCACCCACGGAAGTAACTTTGCCGTAGAGTGTCTGACCGGAGTAAGCGGCGGAGGTAGCAGCAACTGTTTCGGTTGCGGCAGCTGCGGAAGTGTTAGAACAGCCGGAGAACATGAGTGCACAGGAGATGGCACTGATCAAAATAAAAGAGTAACATTTTTTCATATAAAAACCTTCTTTCAGTTTAATATCTGATTTGTGATGCGGTATCTTGTTTACAGTTTGAAGTATAGGATATGAACCTTAAACAAAGCTTAGAAATCAATGATTTTTACAAATGTCATATTTAAAAGGCTTGCGTAAGGATGACGGAGATGATAGTATGATGGAGGATAAGATTGCGTAAAGAAAGGAACTGACAGATGATTCGTTTACTTGCATTAGATATGGATGGCACCTGCCTGAATGGGCGCAGCCGGATGACTGAAGATACAATTCGCACAATGCGTAAGGCTGCAGATGCAGGCATTATTGTTGTACCCACAACGGGACGTCCTTTGACGTGTCTGCCGTACCGGCTGACCCAAGAGAAAGGTTTATATCGGTATACAATTACATCTAACGGTGCACAGGTTGTTGATCTTGAGGAGAAAAAGACGATTTTCCGTATGCTGATGAAACGTGAGCGGGTGGTGCAGTTTCTGAAGGAATGTGAAGGACTGAATGTGGCCAGAATGACGCATATACAGCATCGATATGTGATGGAAGGACCGTTGATGGAAGTGGCAGGCCGTATTGTTTACGGCAAAGACGTGGATGGCATCCGCAGAGTCAATGATATGGAAGCTTTTGTTGAAAAGATTCATTATGATATAGAAGAAGTACAGGTGTATTTTTTCTCCGGCAGAACCCGAAGAAAAGTGGCAGAAATACTTGAAGGATATCCGGACTTTTCATCAGCTTTTGGCAGCAATTATGTGGAGATATTTGCGAAGAATACTTCAAAGGGAACAGCATTGAAAGCATTGTCAGCACGGCTGGGTATTTCAAAAGAGGAGATTGCCTGTATCGGCGACAGCGCCAATGATCTGCCGATGTTTGAAGCGGCAGGATTGAAGATTGCTATGGGCAATGCCGTTCCGGAGCTGAAAAAGAAAGCGGACATAGTTGCGTATTCTAATCATATTGACGGTGCAGCCAAAGCCATTGAGAAATATATTCTATAAATTATATGCATACAGAATAGAAATTTTTATCGGAATATATAATTATAAGAAATATGTGCATACTAATAGGGCATTCAGAAGGCAGTTTGTCAGAGCAGACAATGCTTTCAGATGTTCTATTTTTTTATGCAGCGGGCAGCAAAATGACTTCGGCATAAAAATATTGAAGCAGTCATTGATTGAATCGAAGAAAAGAGGTAAGGAATATGGAAGAACAGACATTAAGAATTCTTGATGAATGCAGTTCCGGATGCAAAATGGCTATTCACAGTATGGATCAGATTCTGGAATATGTGGAAAATGAGAAGCTGGAGCAGGTGATCATGGCGGCAGAGCGCAAACACAGGGAAATAGCGGCGCGAACAACAAAGGCACTGACCAGTTATGGCGAAAAAGGAAAGAAGCCGGGGGCAGCGGCGGAGACATTTGCCTGGATGACAACGGAAATGAAGATGATGGTTCGGGATGACAGCAGTCAGATTGCCAAGATTATGACCAAGGGCTGCAATATGGGTATTCAGTCTATCATGGAGGTTTTGAATGAAAATCCAGAGGCGGACAAAGAAAGCAAAGACATTGCCAGGGATTTGGTGAAGGCAGAAGAACATTTCGCGGATGAATTGAAAGCTTTTTTGTAGATGAATGAAACGATAAATGGATGAAATGAAAAATGGATTCAGCAAGCCACAAATTTAAAAGCCAGATGAAGTAAATGTTGAATACGTGATAAAGATAGAACCCAGGAACAGGCGGAAGCCGATAAATTGCTATACTCTTATTAGAAGGTCAGTGGGTGGTCCGAATGCCGAGCCATTCACTGGCGGATTGAAAGGAGTCAACAATGGGAAAAGGAAGCAAAGTGATAAAAGTTAAGTATGAGAAAGAGGGCATTTTTGTCGGGGCAGCCTGGGGAAGAAAGAAGACAAGATGGGGGCGCAAAGGAGCCGGATTGGCTTTGGAGGTCATGTCTGATTATTTTCGAAAAAAAGACAGCGATGATATGAAGGAAACTTATTTGGATGAAATGAAAGGTGATTTGCTGAGGCTGATCCGCCAAAGATTATATCAACAGGCTTTGAAGGATGAAAAAGAAATAAAGGCATATGAGTGCAGTTTTGAAGGAATATTTCTATGGCCGCAAAAAAACAATTTTATCTGTTTTCATTTTGGTGATGGTGCCGTTTTGGGAAGAACAGACCAGGGACATATAGGCAGCCTGATATTATCGGAAAAAAGAATCAGGAGAGCACCGCAATTGATAAGGGATGGGGCTGTTTCGTCAGTCGGACTGAAAAGGGGCGTTTTATCCGACTATTATGAATTGTATATACTGGAAGGACGTCAGGAGAGATGGGCGATGGCAATCAGGGGGGATAAAATAGAAGAAGGGGAGAATCCGCTGCTTTTGTCGATAAAATCCTGCTGACAGAGACGGAAGCGTGCAGAAATTGTGTACAATAGGCGACGTTTATGAGATAATAGGTGTTAGTGAATAAAGGGTAAAGGAGAGAGAAAGAATGCCTTTGTATACAGATATGATTATGGACAATTTTGAAGATTATGCTAGTCGCCATGAAGATGACGGCGTGATCAAGCTTCAGAATATGCCGGAAGACGCTTCCATGGAACAATGGGGCGCGAAGCTTCAGGAAATTGCGGATGAATTTATATGTGCGCCGAGATACTTCCTGATGTGCTGGCTGGCATCCTATTGCCTGGATAAGGATTTGCTGGATGATGAAACTTATACCAGAGAGTTCCCTGCTTTTACATATCAGAGGGAGGGCGGCCGGAAGAAATTCGAATTTCAGCCGGTATCAAAGGAACATGCCCAGAACCTGGAAGAGGATGAGAGGGACCAGTATATCGATATTTTATCAGAAATTGCGGCCAGTCATTCCGGTGATAAGAAAGCGGAATGGAGAGGTGTATTCAGAACAGCATTTTTGTGGCACAAGAAGAAAAAACTGATTTCCAAAGAAGATGGTTTCAAGATTGCGCATGGACTGGATATGAGCTATACGCTGACGGATTTCTTTTTGACCCGTGTATTGGAAAATGATGGCTTTGATTTTACAAAGTCAGCAGATGTTATTCATGCCTACTGTTGTTTCAGAAGCAAAGGCTATCAGGACTTTTTGGAGTTAGCCTCTCTTTACGCGGAGGCAGCAAAGGATGTTGTTCATGGGACAATTGAAGAAAAGCCGGAACACTTTACAGAAGGCATGCTGCCGGGAGATGAAGAAGATGCCGGCCGGAATCAGGATGATAACTCTTTGTTTGGACTGGTAGAAAAGTGGAAATCCGAAAATATTGAAGTGGTTGATGCGGAAAAGCATCTGGATAATGTGGACCTGAAGTTTATCGATTGGATGAAGGAAAAGGCACCATTTCTGGATTTGCCGGGAAAAACGGCTTGTGAGATTTTTAAGAGACTGACAGCCTTTGTCTATGCCGATCCGAAAGAGAGACAGCAGAAGCTTGAGATGCAGCGTCAAAACAGACAAGACGCTTCAGAAGAGAACTGGGATGAGGAGGATTCTCTGGAGGATGACTGGGAGGAAAGTGAACAGAATATTGTCTCAGACTTAAAAGGTGTATACAGCGAAGAAAGCTTGTGGCAGCTGGATCAGGTGGTGGATGAGGCTTTTATCAAGGAGATCCAGAAATGTCTGAATGAATTATCACGAAAGCTTTATAAGAATCATCCGGAACGGTTGGCCAGATATCTTTCCGTGGATGCCAACGGTGAGGTGAATATTACAGTGATTACAAGCCGCCTGCCGCTTTTATTGTCAGGGAAAGAAAATGTGACAAAGGCAGATATGCTGTTTATGTTATGGGTAGCTTACACTTTATATCAGCGTGAGACCGGGGAACCGAAGGTGCCAAGCGACAGTGTATGGAGTTTTATGGAACTGGCCAATGATGTGTTGGATAAGGCCTTTTTGCCGGCATTTTATATTCCGCACATTCTGGAACGGTCATTTTTGATCAGTTTGTGTATGAACGGGCTTGAAAGCGAAAATGAGGATATCCTCTATTTTGGTGAATCACCCTATGAGATCTATGCTGCGATGTGCCAGTTTTCAGTTTCTGTAACAAAGGCATAACGGGGATTATGGCAGTATGCGAGATTATTTGGAAAAAGGAACCCTTATCCGTTTTCCCGGTGGTGAATGTTATGAAATTCTTGGTGTCATTGGCGAAGGTGGTTCCGGATTAATTTACTCTGCCGGCAAAGTTGTCAGTCAAGGTGAAGTCTATGTGCAGGAGAATAGTCTTCGATATGCCCTAAAAGAATGTTATCCTATATCCAGACAGTATCGTTTTCGTCGAATGACATCGGGAGAAATCGTACCGGAGGATGAATCATCGAATGCCGACGATTATCTGCGCTGCGTGGCATCCATGCAGCTGAATGAAGGACAGATGACATCAGAAATTTATGATTCTGAGGCCATTCGACTGATACCGATTCAGCGGATTGCCAGCAGTGTGGAGATTTCCTTTGACAGCGGAAAGCATTTTCATTATGTGAACAATGCCCTTACGGTGATGGCTTCCATGGAGAATAAAGGAGAATCCATTGCTTCCTGGTATCAGAAGAACAGCAGATATACGGCGGAGATGATTTTCAGAGTTATTCAGGAAACGTTATTTGCAGTGAGAGAAGTACATATGGCGGGGTATCTGCATTTAGATCTGCAGGAGGGCAATATTTTTGTTACCGGACAGCCGGCAGATGAAAGCCTGACCTGCTTTTTGCTGGATTTTGGTTCTGCCAGAAAAAGACTGGCGGATGGATTGTGTGCCCCTGTGGGCAATCAGCCGATTTTCTCATCAGAGGGCTATCGGGCTCCGGAGATTGTCGGAATCATGACAGGCGAAATGCCGGATTTCAGGCTGGGGCCGGAAGCGGACTTGTACAGTATAGGCTATCTGCTTTTATATCTTCTGACAGGCCGGAGATATTCAACACGCATGCTGGAGGATGTGCGAAAGTCTTATGATGGCCATTATCTCACCAGAAAAAATATTCAGGACATGAAGTGCCCGCCCCATGCAGAAGAAATCATCCAGCGTATTCTGGCAAAGGCACTGGAAATGGATCCGGAGAAACGTTATCATACAGCCGAGGAAATGCTGAAGGATGTATCATCGGCATTGAATGCACTGCGGCCTTATCATTCCCAGATTGCTGGACTGAAATATGATGCTTACATTTTATACCGGTCGGATAACACTTTACATAAACAGGCGGCGGTTTCACTTCAAAAACTGTTGGAACACTTTCGGACGCCGGGACTAAAGCGGATTCAGAGAGTATTTCTTGATGAAACAGAATTGTCTGCAGACTATCAGGCGGATAAGCAGGTGATGGAGGCTCTGCGAGCCAGCCGGTATCTGATTGTGATCGGACAGGATGCGTCAGAGGATGATATCTGGCAGTCCAAAGAAGTGAAATTCTTTTTGAAAAGTCATAAACCTTCAGAGATACTCACGGTTTTGGCGGGACGAAATCCGAAACAGTCGGAAAGTTTGGAGCCATCAAAAGCGGCGGAAGCGTCAAAAGTATCTAGGACATCAGAAGCGGCAGGGATAGCAGAGATGCCGGAGCATGCAGTTGTCAAAGTGGGCGGCAGGGACCGTAATTTCCCGTTGGCGGCGGATATCAGTGGGGTATCCGAGAAAGAAATCCTGAAGAAACTGAAGAAGGATGGTTTTTTGCGGATTGCTGCACCGATTCTTTCGGTGCCTTATGATGGACTTGTGCAGCGCTATCGGAAGTATAAACGCAGAAAGAGGATCACGACGGCAGCGGTATGTCTGTCAGCGGCAGCTGTTTTTATAGTTTACGCACTGTATCAGTCCTATCAGATTTCGCTGCAGGAGACCATTGCCAGAAGAAATAAAGCACAGAATCTCTGCGTGCAGGCCATGGACCAGTATGCTGGCGGCGATAAGGCGGCAGCTGTTGCTTCAGTCTTACAAATATCAGAAGAAGCAGGAGAAACGGAAAACTATATTGCACCGGAACAGGTATATACGCTGAATACAGTGCTGGATGCCTATGAATCCGGACAGTGGAGTTATTTTTCACCATTGCAGAAGATAACCGGGGATTTTTCCGGGGCTGCATTTTCAAAAGATGGTGGTTGCTATGGCTATGTTATTGACCAGGAAGGCAGACTGGCAGTTATTTCTGCGGATAGCATACAGGAAAAGGATGGCGTCTGTTGGACACTGGATGCGGCAGATATTCAGTCAGAAGAAAAGGAACTGGCAGCTGACAAAAGTGGGATTGTATTTGCAGCAGCCTTGGATGATCATCGTGCGATTGTATTGACTGGGGAGAATGAAAATTACGCAGCGGTGATTGATGCGTCTGAGCGGAAGGTGATTTCAGGTTTTTATCTGGATGTACCCATGGTTTATGGTAAGCGTACTTATGACTGCAGAGATAATATGTTTGCTTACAGGGCTTCTGATTTTAATATTTATGTTTATGATGTTATGGAAGGAAAACAGATTGCGTGCATCCGCAGCGAAATACCGAATGGCAAGTATCGTTTTTCGGATGTGAAGATCAGTGATGATGGGAAAAGGATAGCTGCCGGAAGTGACCAGGGGCTGATCATCTATGACATAGAAAACAAAAAACAATTAACGGCAGATATGTCTTCGGTGGAAAAAGTGGTATGGATCGATGATACCCATACAGCTTGTGAGCAGTATCAGACTGTGCAGGATGCCATGGATTCAAGTGATGTTTGGATGCGGGAAAAGCGGCAGTATGCATTTTCGATTTATGATGTTCAAGGGCAGAAGGTGCTCCATACAAGTGAGGCTAATTTTGGATATGATACAGATACCATGGGAATGCAGATGATTTATCCGGAGAAATCCGGGGAGAACGTTCCTGAAATTCTTGGTTGGCTGAGAAGTGATCTTTATTTTATCAATGGAGAGACCGGGGATATAGAGGATATGATATCGTTTCAATCAGATATTGTATCGGTTCAAAGATGTTCAGACAATGATGCAGTTGTGTTTGTTGGGCTTAGTGACGGAACGGTTAACAGAGTATCAACAGGTGAGACCATTGCAAAATATCAGGCCTATAAGGTGGACAGTGAATTGTATGATATGGCTTATGTCATTGGTAAGAAAATACTGCTTTTTACAGCGGATGGCATTGTTAGCTGCGGGTTATCTGAAGATTCAGAGATGGATCAGTATGCGTATGAATCGAACCAACGCATCTCTTCTATGGAAGAAGTGCGGACATTATCAGGCAATGCCTATCGCGGCGTATGGTTCAGTGACAAAAGCAGGAATGGATATAAGTGGTCGAAGCATGGATTTAACTTATATTCTTTGGATTCAGAGGAGATTTTGCTGCAATATACATGCGGAGAAGGAAAAGAGATTCATTCTATCCAGATGGCAGAGGATGAAGGACAGCCTTATGTGTGTGTATTGGAATTGTCAAATTCTTATGGAGATGACATGCCGGGCGTGTTGACAATCCTGTCAGTGAAAGATGGCAGAGAAGTGGCTGGTTATGACCTGCCGACACAGGAAGCCATGGGAGAGAATACCTTCAGATGGCAGCAAATTCAGAAAATGGCAGTGCTGCAGAATATGACCGGCGCAATTGTGCTGGATGCTGACGGACAAATCTATCAGGAAAATTTTGAAAATTGTACCACAGAATTGCTGAATGAGGCGCAGAATGGATGCAGTAAGGTTTTGGACATATCCATGGCTCAAACCGGAGACGAAATAAGAGTGCTGGGAATGAAAAATGGATACCTGGAATTATTTAAATATGATATAGAAAATAATTGTGTTTTGGCGTCCGAAATCTGGCAATCCACGGAAGAAGCGGATGGCGAGAAGGCTTTTATGTCGGAAACAAGCGATGGTTCTATGATTGCGGTCTATGACGGCAGCAAGGAATGCAGCCTCATCAGAACAGATCATCTGGTTCAGCAGAAGGCAGTTGCTATTGATCATGCCAAGAATCTTCAGATAAGTTTTTTTGATGAGAACAGATTTCTGCTTGGAATGGATGCACAAAAAGTCTGGTTGTATGATTTGCAGAAAGATAAAATGGTTTCAAGCTATTCAATCAGTGATCTCAAAGACTATCACTTGAAATTATCAGCCGACCGGCACGGAGGGTATTTTACATTAAAAGAAGATGGTCTATATGAAAATCTGCAGACAGATGAAGGAATCAGGCGGGAACAGTGTCATATCTACTTTGTGGATGACAGTCATCAGATTTATCCTTACGCAGATTTGGCCTATGGCTATAAAATGCCGGATGAAGAGCGGGTTTATCAGAATTATCTCATTGGCTATGCCGGCCATTCGCTGTATACATTTGCAGATTTATACGAAAAAGCTCAGAAAAAATAAAGAGTATCTGTCGAAATCAATCTATGCGTGATTTCGGCAGATACTTTTTTCGTTAGAATGAAACAATATAAACCGGATTTTGTCCCTGCATCAGGTGATAAGGGCCGGCTTTTCTGGCGCTGCTGACTTGGATTTGAACAATTTCAGGATCAGGCAGCGCCATTTCTTTTTGCAGCGTTATAATCTGGCCAATGGTTTCCAAGGTAATGGCGGTGATGACAATTCTGATTTCAGGGTTTCGGCTATAAAGCAGCTGCAGAATTTCCTTCAGGTGTCCTGCGCTGCCGCCGATAAAGGCGTGGGTAGCTGCCGGCAGTGTGTCAAGACTTTCCGGGGCGGTGCCGCTGACAATGGTGAGATTGTCTGCCTGAAGGTGGATGCTGTTTTCTTTGATCAGTGCCAATCCATCAGGATTGCGCTCGATGGCATAAACGCGTCCGTTTGGGATCTGTCGTGCTGCATCAATGGCAATGGAACCGGTTCCGGCACCGATATCAAAAAGTATGGCATCCTCGGTGAGATTGAGTTTGCTGAGAGCAACACTTCTTATCTCGGATTTTGTCATAGGCACTTTGCCGCGGATAAAGGCATCATCAGGAAGTCCATAAGTCACGGGGGCTTGTTCGGCATCCGGATTTTCAATATAAATAAGTGACAATGCAGAAAATATCCGGTCAAGGAAATCTGCCGGACTGCCGGTGACAATTTGCTCCTCCGGCTGCTTCAGATCTGCACCGATATAAAGACGGACACTCGAAAGGCCGTAGTCTATCAGTTTCCTGGAAATATTGGATACATCATCCGGTTTGCCGAGCAAAGCCAGTGTTTTGGCATGCCGTCTGACATGGCTGATGATGGAGGCAGATTGTCCGTGGCAGCTGATCAGATGAACATCGGACCAGGTTTTTCCGATGGTATTTAAAAAGTGAATCGGCGAGGAGATTCCGCTGAATGCTTCGATTTTGAAAGGTTTTCCTTTGAGGCAGCGTCTGAGACCGGCTGCACCGCTGTAAAAACCGATATCTCCGGAGAATAAAACAGCAAAATGCCGGTATTCCGGGTGGGACAGCATATAATCGGTGATGGCCGGATAGTCATAGGAGCAGAATGTCGGTTTGTGATAATGTTCGGCCATTTCGAGCATCCTGCGGGCTCCGATGATCACATCACAGTTTTTCAGTGCAAGATCAGCTTCAAGAGTCAGCTGACTTGCAGACATGCCGGTACCGATGAGACTGACTGTCTGACGGCTTGTTGATTCAGGGGTTTGGGAGCTGACCTTGCCAATCCATTCCGCCAGCCAATGATAACTTTCCGACAGGGAAAGACCGGAAGTTTCCTTTGGACGGCCAATGACCAGCAGCGGAATCTGTGCCTGTGCGGCTGCTTCCAGCTTCTCGTCAAAACCCCCTGTGCGTCCGCTCTGTTTGGTAACCATATAAAGAGGCGTCTCGGTCAGATTGCTGTCTGGGTGGTCCTTTTCCCAACGTTTACAGATATGCCGAATGGCTGCAGTATTCATGCTGATATCAAATGGCCCCTGCATACAGAAGATATGGGAAGCAGGCAGTCCAAGTGAGGCGCATGCGGCTAACATTTCAGCATTTGGCAGAATGCGGACATAAATCCGGTCCGGGGCATTCGCTATCTGCATAAAATCCGGCAGAGTTTTGCTGCCTGTGGTGAGAAAGACAGGACCTTCCTGATGATTCAGAAAATCAACGGCCTGCTCAGTTGTATCAACAAACACTTCTGAGGTGCTGCCGGCATCAGATGGGATATCGGCGGCTGCGCGGCAGTCTCGGAGAATACGCAGGCAGGGGATATGTGTTTCTTCACAAGCACCGGAAATGTTGGCAGATGCCTCTATAGCATAAGGATGGGTGGCATCCAGTACAAGATCAAAATGATGATGGTGAATAAAGTCAATGATTTGGGACTTGTCCATGCGATGAGAGGAAACGGTCATGGAAGGTGCCGACGGCAGAAGTTTCTCGCCGTATTCTGTGGCCACACAGACATGCAGTCTGACTGGCTGGTGAATCAGGTATTCGGTCAGAAGCCGGCCTTCTGTGGTGCCGGCAAAAAGCAATATATGTTTCATGGTAAAATCTCCTTGAACAGTGGATATCTTTGGAACCAAAATAAAAATCAGTGGATATAAGGCTATCATACCATAGCCTCAATACAGTGGCAATTTATTTCAGCATGCAGGATTCACAATGCGGAAAATTTATAGTAGAATAGGGAGTATGAGTGCCGGATATATGATGTTCGGGTGATGCAGTGAGAGAAAGGATGGGATGGACAATGAAGGAGATGAAGATGCCTCGGGTGATGATCGCAGCCCCGGGGAGCGGCAGCGGCAAGACAATGATTACCTGCGGACTTTTAGAGCTTTTGCGGCGTGAGGGGCATCCGGTGTCTTTTAAGTGCGGACCGGATTATATCGATCCGATGTTTCATCGTTTTGTCCTTGGGATTCCATCCAGAAATCTGGACACTTTTTTTACAACGCCGAATCGGACGAGAAGTCTGATGGGAAAGGCTTGTATGAAAACAGAGGCTGATTTTGCTGTGATTGAAGGGGTTATGGGATACTATGATGGCCTGGGCGGTATTTCCCTTCAGGGCAGCAGCTATGAACTTTCTGTTCAGACAAAGACGCCGGTGGTTCTTGTGGTCAATGGCCGGGGGATGAGTCTTTCGATGATGGCACTGATTCGGGGCTTTATGGATATGTATCCGGATCAGATGATCCGGGGGGTCATTATGAACCGGGTATCGAAGGTTGTCTGTGACCGATTGACACCGCTGATTGAGCAGCAGCTGGGGATTGCGGTGATCGGCTGTGTGCCTGAAACAGAGGTGATTCATTTTCCGAGTCGTCATCTGGGACTGATGATGCCGGAGGAAATTGCGTCACTTCGGGAACAAATTCAGAAATTTGCAAGTTTACTGGAGGAAACATTGGATATCCGAAAGTTAAAGGCGATTGCAGAAGGGGCAGAACCGCTGACGTGGGATGAAGAAGCGGTGACGCCTCAGAAACCTGAAGCTGCAGAAGCAAATCTCACTGCAAATTCAGGAAAGCCTGTCGGAGCAGAGGTCAAATTGCGTATCGGGGTGGCGATGGATGCGGCATTTTGCTTTTATTATGAGGATAATCTGGATCTTGTGAGAGAACTGGGGGCGGAGATCGTGTATTTTTCACCGCTGCAGGATGAAGCTTTGCCGGAGAATCTGTCCGGGCTTTACATGGGCGGCGGGTATCCGGAGCTTCATGGTGAGGCATTGTCACAGAATGAGACAATGAAACGGTCAATTCGTGAGGCGGTAGAGCAGGGCATGCCGTGTCTTGCGGAATGCGGTGCATTTATGTATCTGCATGAGGAGATGGAAGATGCAGACGGGAGATACTGGAGGATGGTCGGGCTGGTGCCCGGAAAGGCTGTTAAGAAAGGACGGCTGGTCCGCTTCGGTTATGCCGTTTTGACTTCTGAGGCAGACACGATTCTTGGTCCAAAGGGCATGCAGATGCCGGTGCATGAGTTTCACTATTGGGACACAACATGCGAGAGCGGATGCTTTGAAGCCGCAAAGCCAATGACTGGGCGCCGCTGGCAGTGTATGTACCGGAAGAAACATATGCTGGCAGGCTTTCCGCATTTTTATTTTAATGCCAATAAAGAGATGGCGGTTCATTATCTGGAAGCATGCAGGGATTATATTGACAGATGATCCGGACATCGGCGGAGAATGCACAGGCCGATTGATACGAGAAAACAAAGAAAATACAAACAGGAAATGGGGAACATGAAGTGGCAGATTTAAAGATATTAAAAGCGCAGTTGAATCAACAGTTATTTATGATCAGTCAGCCGAATGAAAAGGCGATGGAAGCCGCATGGCAGAGATGGGACAGTATCGGCAAGCCATTGAGAAGTCTTGGCGCCCTGGAGCGTGCGGTTGTAAAGATGGCGGGAATGGAGAATTCAGTAAATGTCAAAATGGACAAGCGTGCCATCGTTGTTTTATGCGGTGATCATGGAGTTGTCAGAGAAGGCGTGACACAGACAGACAGCAGTGTGACTCGTATTGTTGCGGATAATATTGCCGCAGGAAAAGCAAGTATCAATATTATGGCAGCCAAGGCCGGTGCGGATGTATTCCCGGTGGATGTGGGCATGCTTGGTGAACATTATCCGAATCAGGAATTTAAGCCAATGGTTATGTGTGACCGCAAAGTGGCAGAAGGAACCGGGGATATTGCAGTGGAGCCGGCCATGACTCAGGAGCAGTGCGTGCAGGCTATTTTGGCGGGAATGGAAGTTGTGGCTGATCTTTCAACACAGGGATATGACATGATCGGCATGGGAGAAATGGGAATTGGCAATACGACGCCAAGCAGTGCCCTTGTGTCTGTTCTTTTGAATCTTCCGGCCAATGAAGTGACGGGACGCGGTGCCGGTCTGTCAGATGAGGCATATAACAAAAAAGTTGCTGTGATAGAACAGGCGGTGGATCGTTATTGGAAAGCGACAGAGGATTCTGAAATTCCGGAGGGGCCATTTTTCAAAATTGATGCAGCAGTGGAACTGATGTCTCATCTGGGGGGCTATGAGATTGCGGCCATGGCAGGCATGTGTCTGGGTGGTGCAGTCTTTGGTGTGCCGATTGTATTGGATGGATATATTTCTGTGGCCGGTGCTCTGTGTGCATCTTTGATCAACAGTGACTGTACCGGTTATCTGCTGGCTTCTCATATTTCAGCAGAGCCGGCTGCCTGGAAAGTACTCAGAAATCTGCATCTTGAACCTGTGATCCAGGCAGGCATGTGTCTTGGAGAAGGAACCGGTGCAGCTGCGGCTATGCCGTTGTATGATATGGGGCTGGCTGTTTACCGACAGATGGGAACATTTGAGGATATTCATGTAACGCAGTATGAAAACTATGCAAAAAAACAGGCGGAGAAATAGATGATATTACTGGTGACAGGCGGAAGTGCCAGCGGCAAATCGGAATATGCAGAAAACAGAGCACTTCAGATGGCAAAAGAGGGGCAGAGACCGCTCATTTATCTGGCAGCGATGATGCCCTTTGGCAAAGATGCAGAGAAAAGAATTGAGCGTCACAGACAGCTGCGGGCCGGCAAGGGTTTTGAGACGGTAGAGCGTTATACAGATATAGAAGCACTTTGCAATGGGGAAGACCGGGAGGCCGAAGCTTTCAGAAATAAAGCAAAAGGCGCTGTTGTGATGCTGGAATGTATGTCAAATCTTACAGCCAATGAGATGTTTTCCGGCAGCAGCAGTGATGACAATCTGTCGGAGAACAGCCACATTCAGGAAGATACGGTACAGAATGCAGGCACTGAGGAGGAGCCGGCAGCAGATATACGAAGTGTGCAGGACAGGATTATGAAAGGCATTGATGCACTGGCGGATACAGCAGCACACCTGATCATTGTCAGCATTAATGTTTTTGAAGAAGGCATGCAGCAGTATGATCCCTGGACCAGAGCCTATATACAGTGCCTTGGAGAATTGAATCAGATGCTGACTAAACGGGCGGATGAAGCCGTTGAAGTGGTGTATTCCATTCCGGTTGCTTATAAGGAGGATGTAAGATGCAGTCATTGATTATTGCATTTGCCATGTATTCCAGAATCCCCATGCCGAGAGCAGACTGGAATGACAAAAATATGCGCTATGCGTTTTGTTGGTTCCCGGTGATCGGTCTGGTGATCGGATTGGTGACCAGCGTCGTGTTCAATATACTGACAGACTGGCAGACGGGAGCTGTGTTCAGAGGCGTCTGCTTGACGGCGGTTCCCTTATTGATTACCGGCGGGATTCATCTGGATGGTTTTATGGATACAACAGATGCCAGAAGTTCTTATGGAGACAGGGAGAAGAAATTGTTGATCCTGAAGGATTCCCATGTGGGAGCTTTTGCAGTCATCGGCTGCGGCGTGTACATGATGTTATCGGTGGGGGCATGGAGTGAGATTGATGCGGATGGCATCAAGATCATGGTCATGGCTTTCGTGCTGGAGCGGGCACTCAGCGGATTAGCTGCGGTTAACTTTAAGGGGGCACGCAAAGACGGTATGCTGACCGCATTTCGTGAACCGGCAAGAAAAAGAATGGTGACAGTTGTGCTGATCATTGAAGCCATTGCGGCTGCGGCGGCAATGTGTTATTTGTGGCTTCCAGGCGGTATGCTTTGCTGCATAGGGGCACTGCTGATGTTTGGCTTTTACTATAAAATGGCCATGAAAGAATTCGGCGGGACGACAGGCGATCTGGCCGGGTGGTTTTTGCAGAATTGTGAACTGGTCATGTTGTTTTTGGCAGTAGGCAGCAAATATCTTTTTGCTTCTATATAAAAGAAGGCGAGGTTGGAGGAATGAAGTTTGTAACAGGAGGCTGCTATCAGGGAAAGCTGCAATGGGTGCTGGCACATGAAAATCTTCTGCAGTCACAGGCGGCAGATGGTGCGGTCTGCAGTATGGAAGCAATCAACAGTGCAGAAGTGCTGAATCATTTTCATTTGCTTGTACAGCGGTGGATACTGGCGGAGAAAAATCCTTCAGAAGAAATAGAGACGATTCTGGAAGCAAATCCGGAGTTGGTCATCATTACAGATGAAATCGGCGGTGGGATTGTTCCGATGGACCCGAAGGAACGGGAATGGCGGGGAATTCACGGCCGGCTCTGCTGTCAGCTTGCACAGAAGGCAGAGTGCGTGATCCGTGTGATTGCCGGCATCGGGCAGAGAATTAAGTAGATCAGTGCAAGAGGTATAGAGAAAAGCAGTGCAAGAAGCATAGAGAAAAGCAGCGTTAGATGCTTAGCGACAGAAAGTGCAGATATTTAGCGGCAGGAAGTGCGATTGGCACATAATAAAACAGAAAATCAGGTAGAAAACATGATCATTAAGATATGGATGATTCGTCATGGCATGACAGAAGGCAATCGGGAGCAGCGTTATGTCGGGACAACAGATGAGCCTCTCTGTGAAGAGGGACGGCAGCAGGTGACACAAAAAAGGCCGGATCATGAAGCAAAGGCTGTTTATGTCAGCCCGATGCTCAGGTGCCGGGAGACGGCAGCAATTCTTTATCCATCGGTGGATCAGAGGGTGATTGATGATTTCAGAGAATGCTGTTTCGGCGTATTTGAATACAGAAATTATCGGGAGTTAAACGGCAATCCTGCTTATCAGGCATGGATTGACAGCGGCGGCATCATCGGATTTCCGGAGGGCGAAAATCAAAAGGAATTTTGTGACAGAGTGCAGAAAGCCTTTGAGCAATGTATGATGGAAGAAGTCATTCCGAAAGCACAGAAGTGGGAGCTAGAGAGAAAGGTGCTGGGTGCGGAGAAGGAAGAGTGGCAGGCGGCAATGGTTGTTCATGGCGGCACGATCATGGCAATCCTTTCGAAATGGGCAGAGCCCCATTTTGATTACTTCCATTGGCAGGCCAAAAATGGCTGCGGTTTTATTGTCAGCCTGGATACGAAGGCGTGGCTGGCAGGTGAAGGCCGTCTGTCTGTGATTGAGAAGTTTTAGCTGAGACGAGATTGGAAGATTTCGTATGTGCTCGGCTTTTGTTAAAGGAGTAAATTTATGCATGGCATTATTGTTTTAGTGGGCGGCTTTTTGTTGGATTGTCTGCTGGGGGATCCGCATAATCCATGGCATCCCATTTGCCTGATCGGCAATCTGATCAGTTTCCTGGAAAAGAAAATACGGTATTTATTTCCGAAAAATCAAAAAGGGGAGCTCTATGGCGGGTTTGTGATGGTTGTTTTGGTTTTAGTCATATCTACGGCTGTTCCGACACTGATTTTGATGGCTGCCAAATGGCTGCATCCCTATCTTGCATTGGTACTGGAAATCATCATGTGCTATCAGCTGCTGGCGGCCCGTTCTCTGAGAGATGAGAGCATGAAGGTGTATCGGGCACTTCACCGGCAGGACATTGAAGGCGCCAGAAAGGCAGTTTCCATGATCGTGGGAAGGGATACAGAGCGGCTGGATGCAGCAGGCATTGCAAAGGCGGCCGTGGAGACGGTGGCTGAAAATGCCTCTGACGGGGTGATTGCTCCGATGATTTTTATCGCCATTGGCGGTGTACCGCTGGGCTTTTTCTATAAAGCTGTGAATACGATGGATTCCATGGTAGGTTATAAAAACGACAAATATCTTTATTTTGGCCGCGCGGCAGCAAAACTGGATGATATCATGAATTATGTGCCTTCGAGAATTTCAGGCCTTTTGATCGTGGCATCAGCTGCATTTACCGGCGGCAATGCCAATGGGGCCTGGCGGATTTTCTGCCGGGACAGATATAACCATGCCAGTCCGAATTCAGCACAGACAGAGGCTGCCTGTGCCGGTGCATTGGGACTGCGGCTTGCCGGAGATGCCTGGTATTTTGGTGAGCGGTATCATAAACCGACCATCGGTGATGCCGCAAGGGAGATTGAAGATGCGGATATTATCCGGGCGAATTGCCTGATGTATGGTGCCGCCATTTTGTGTCTGGTGATATGCGTGATCATCCGATATGTGTTGGTGGGATAGTGTATTACAGGAAGAAGACCGGCCCCTTCGGATGAAATCTGAGAGGGCAGAGCCGCGGTGAGACATCATACAGACTGGTGATTCAGGCAAAAAACTGTCAGAATATCAGACAGCGAAGATAAGAACAGGAGAAGCAGCAATGGCAAAAGTTATCATGGTACAGGGCACGATGTCCAATGCAGGGAAGAGCCTGCTGGCGGCGGGTTTATGCCGCATTTTCAAACAGGATGGATACAGAGTCGCCCCTTTTAAATCACAGAATATGGCGTTGAATTCATTTATCACATCAGAAGGGCTGGAGATAGGACGCGCCCAGGTGATGCAGGCGGAAGCGGCGGGGATTGAACCCTCTGTCAGAATGAACCCGATTCTTCTGAAGCCCACATCAGATGTGGGTTCCCAGGTAATTGTCAATGGTGAGGTCCGTCAGAATATGCGGGCAGCAGAATATTTTAAGTATAAGAGATCATTGATACCGGATATTATGAAGGCGTACAATTCTCTGGCAGCGGAGAATGATATCATCGTGGTAGAAGGGGCCGGAAGTCCCGCAGAGATCAATCTGAAGTCCGAAGATATTGTGAATATGGGGCTGGCAAAGATGCTGAAGGCACCGGTGCTGCTGGCAGGCGATATTGACCGCGGCGGTGTGTTTGCCCAGTTAGTCGGAACGATGATGCTGCTTGAAAAGGAAGAGCAGCAGATGGTCAAAGGCCTGATCATCAACAAATTTCGCGGGGATAAGCGGATTCTGGATCCGGGAATAGAGATGCTTAAAGACTATACGCCGGTACCTGTTGTAGGGGTTGTACCATATATGCATGTGGACATCGATGATGAGGACAGTCTGGCAGACCGTCTGGACAGACATGAGAGCAAAGGTGTCATTGATATTGCGGTGATCCGCGTGCCGAGAATGTCGAATTTCACGGATTTTAATGCATTGGAACGGATGCAGGGGGTGACGCTGCGTTATGTGGAAAAAGTGCACCAGCTTGGCAGTCCGGATCTGATCCTGCTCCCGGGTACCAAAAATACCATGGGGGATTTGAAATGGCTGCGAATGAATGGGCTGGAGGCGGCTATATTGAAGCTGGCAGCAGAGGGCACGCTGGTGATGGGCATCTGCGGCGGTTATCAGATGCTTGGCATGACGCTGGAGGATCCGGATGGTGTAGAAGAAGGCGGCAGCATGCGGGGCATGGCACTTTTGCCGGTACACACTGTGTTTGAATGCGCGAAGACAAGAACCCGGGTTTCGGGTGTGACAGGCACATTGCAGGGACCATGGCAGTTATTGTCTGAGACTGCTTTTGAGGGATATGAGATTCATATGGGTGAAACAACTTATGAACCCGGGGCCGCTGTCTTTTCAACCATAGCAGAAACAGCAGGTACGCACAATGGCAAGGGGCCTGCGGCCAACGGATGCCAGTATAAGAATGCAGCCGGCAGCTATGTGCATGGTATTTTTGATTCCGTACAGATGCAGAAGGCACTGCTGAAACTGCTTTGTCAGAGAAAAGGCATCTCCGAGGATGCTGTATCCTGGATCGATGAAAAAATTTATAAAGAACAGCAGTATGATAAGCTGGCGGAAGGACTTAGAGAAAGTATGGATATGGCACGGATTTATCAGATATTGGAGGAGGGATTGGCATGAAGATAGAACTTGAGAATGTATTGCCGGCAGAAATCGAGAAGCGCAGTTTTGAAATTATTACGGAGGAGCTAGGAGACCGGGTATTTGATCCGCTTCAGGAACCGATTATTAAGAGAGCCATTCATACCAGTGCGGATTTTGAATATGCTGATTCCCTGTGTTTTTCGGAACATGCGGTGGAGAAAGCATTGGAGGCACTGCGCAAAGGGGCTTACATTGTGACGGATACACAGATGGGCAAATCCGGGATCAATAAGAGAGTGATGGCAGAATTCGGCGGTGAGGTCTGCTGTTTTATGTCTGATCCGGATGTGGCAGAGACTGCCAAAAGAAATGGCACAACCCGGGCAGTAGCCAGTATGGAGAAGGCTGCAAAGCTTGATAAGCCGTTGATCTTTGCCATCGGCAATGCACCGACCGCATTGATCCATCTTTATGAGATGATTCAGGAAGGGCGGATCTGGCCGGAGCTGATCATAGGGGTGCCTGTGGGCTTTGTCAATGTGGTACAGGCAAAGGAGCTGATCATGACAGCAGATGTGCCGTATATTGTTGCCAGAGGCAGAAAAGGCGGAAGCAATATTGCCGCCGCCATCTGCAATGCACTGTTATATATGCTGGACAGTTCCAGGGGGCAGCGCTGAATTGGAAAATCCATCGCCGCAGACATGCGTATGTGCCGGAACAGAATTGCAAATTAATCGTAAGGGGTCGCTTTTGGTGGCCCTTTTTCTTCGAGAAAGCTGCCCCGCATCACGGCTTTGCTGCCATATTTCTGCCGGATGCTGTCTAAGGCCTGATCAAGCTTTTCCTGTTTGTCGTTTTGAACATAATCAAAGAGGTTCATCTGGCGCACCTGACAGTCACTGAGTTTGGAAGTGCGGATGCCCAGAAGACGGACCGGTGTGCCGTTCCATAGTTCGTGAAAAAGCCGGAGAGCAGCTTCATAGATGACCTGCGTTGCCTGCGAAGGAGAGACAAGCTGCATCTGATGGGAGACATTCGCGAAGGTGCTGTATCGGATTTCCACACTGACCATGCCTGCAAGAAAACCCGCTTTGCGAAGACGTCCGGCGACGGATTCTGACAATTCCAGCAGAACTTTTCCGGCGGCTTCTTCTGTTGTCACATCCGCCGACAGGGTTGTGGAATTGCCGATACCTTTGTTGGAAGTATCGGTTTTGGTGCGGTCGTCAATGTGGACGGATTCGATGCCGTTGGCATATTCCCAGATGGTGCGGCCATGGCTCTTTAAATGGGCTTCTATGAGCGTCGGATCCATTCTGGCAAGATCACCGATGGTTTTGATACCTAGAAGTTCCAGCCTTGAGGCAGAAGAACGGCCAACCATAAAAAGATCTTTCACAGGAAGGGGCCACATTTTCACCGGAACTTCTTCCGGGAAAAGGGTGTGGACTTTGTCCGGCTTTTCAAAATCGGAGGCCATCTTTGCCAACAGACGATTGGTAGAGATGCCCACATTGACTGTAAATCCCAGTTTGTCCCGGATGGCATCTTTGATGATATGGGCGGCGGTCACAGGATCGCCGTTGTCGCCGGGAACCGGCACATATTCTGCGAAGCATTCATCAATGCTGTACTGGCTGATGGATGGCGTATAATGATGCAGCAGATCAAGGAGCTGATGACTGCAGGTACTGTAATAATGATGTTCCGGCGGCACAATGGTCAGGTTGGCACATTTTCTCAGAGCGTCTGTAATGGGTTCTCCGGTGCGGATACCGTATCTGGCAGCGGACATGGATTTGGCCAGGACAACACCGTGACGTTTGGACATATCGCCGCCTACAATGGCGGGAATCTTCCGGAGATCCGTTTCGCTGCCGTCTCGGAGCAGTTTGATGGCGGTCCAGCTTAAGTAAGCACTGTTGACATCTATATGGAAAATAATTTTTTGCATGATTCATCACCTGTTTGTATTATAATATAAGCTTTTTATCACGTCTATAGGAATGCCAATAATGTAAATATGTATTGTTTTAACAAGATGAATGTGATAAACTGGAACAAGTTTTTGGCAAATTTTGGGATTTTTGGTGTTGCCTGCACATAAAAAGAGAAGATGTGCCGAGATGTCAGAGAGGTGGAAGATAAATTATGGAAGTATTTGTGAAGATAATGACGGTCGTCAATAATATCATTTGTTATGAGAACAAAGAGCTTGGTTATCAGTCAAATAAATAGGTAGATATACAATAGTTGAAAGTCTTCATTGGGATCGAAAAGTCCCATGAAGACTTTTTTGGTTTAGATAAAACAGTTGAGATTTTGTGTGACCGGTGCTAGAATGAGGGTTGTTGCATAGAAAATAAAAATTACAATCAGGGAGAACGACTTAAAATGAAGAATATTATTTTTATCGGCATGCCTGGAGCTGGAAAGAGCACGATTGGTGTTGTCATTGCAAAGATTTTTGGGTACGATTTTGTAGATTCAGATCTTCTGATTCAGAATCAGGAAGGTGATATCCTGGAACATTTAATAGATAAGCACGGTATAGAGGGCTTCTTGAAAATTGAAAATCAGGTTAATAGGGATATTGATGCGAAAAAGACAGTTATTTCGACAGGCGGCAGTGTCTGCTACTGTGATGAAGCACTGAGACATATGGCTGAATATGGTGTTATTGTGTATATTAAGACGGACTATGAATCTCTTCATCAACGTTTGGGGGATCTTCATCAGAGAGGTGTTGTGATTCGGAATGGTTCTACACTTTTGGATTTATATAATGAAAGAACACCGCTTTATGAAAAGTATGCGGATGTCATTGCGGATGTCAGCGGCTGCAGAATTGAAGAGGCCATAGATAAAATCAAAAAAGAATTGAAAGCTTGTGACAAATTATATGAAGAATAAAATATCAAAAAAGAGACATAACAGTTACAGCAGGCAAAGAGGAAAGAGAAGTTTCAGGGAATGGACACAGCAGCCGCATTTTTACGGAGCACTGGCAATGCTCCTGCCTTTGGCAGCCATACTGATTGCCTATATTGCCATGGGGGTATTTCCTTTTGGCGATCAGGCGACGATGATCATTGATTCCTATCATCAGTATGTTCCGTTTTTCTCTGAGTTTCATGATAAGATCTGGCACGGAGAAAGCTTTTTGTATTCATGGCACGGAAGTCTTGGTTTTAATTTTATTGCAGTGCAGGCTTACTATCTGGCAAGTCCGCTGAACTTTCTGATCGCGTTGTTTCCGGCTTCTATGATGATCGAGGCATTTGAGACACTGATTATATTGAAGATCTGTCTGTCAGGCTGGACAGCTTACCGTTATCTTCGCAGAAGAACGGGAAGAAATGACTACTCGACGGTTGTTTTTGCTACGTTTTATGCTTTGGGCGGCTTCAGTATTGCCTATAACTGGAATGTGATGTGGCTGGACAGTATTGTGCTGTTCCCGCTCATTCTGATGGGTATGGAAAGACTGATCAATGATAAAGACGGACGGCTTTATACAGTGACTATGGGTCTGGCAATTTTCTGCAATTACTATATGGCCATTATGATCTGTATTTTTGCCGTTTTGTATTTTTTTGTCATCTGGTTTTCAAGAAAACGGGAGGGCATTGCCCAATTCTTTAAGAGCGGCATTCATTTTGCATTGTGCTCTGTGCTGGCCGGCGGCTTGGCGGGAATTTATCTCTTCCCGACTTACTATACATTGATCAACAGTTCCCAGGGATCGGCCCCTACAAGCTTCAAGCTGTATCGGAACTTTCTGGAAATCTTCCGTCAGCAGTTTGCACTGGTGGAACCGACGGAATTGACAGGCGCACCGAATATTTACTGCGGTGTACTGCTTGTGATGCTGGTAGTATTTTATGCGGTTTCCAAAAACATTTCCCTCCGTGAAAAGATCGGGCATCTGCTGGTGACAGGGTTTGTGCTGGTCAGCCTAAATATCAATGTTCTGGATTATGTATGGCATGGCTTTCATTTTCCGAATAATCTGCCGGGAAGATTTTCTTTTATCTACATCTTTATGGTTGTGGTGATGGCTTATGATGCATGGCAGTCTCTGAGATTGACGAATATGAAAGTTTTTATTGGCATTTTTGCCGCGGAGGCTGTTTTATTCGGCGTCTGCCTCTGGTATCCGAAGGATCGCCTGCCGCTTTACAGCATGATTGTCACCGGTATTCTGATGGGCGTCTACATGATTCTTCTTGTGGCTTACCGCAGACGCTCTTTCCTGATGATCAAGGGCTATAAAGTCTTGCCCCAGATGCTGTGCCTGCTGCTGCTCACTGTTGAAGTGGCGGGCAATGCTGTGTTCGGCCTCTGTATGAATGGGACGGTCAACAGAACCAGTTACACAGAAGACAGACAGGAAGTATCTGCGCTGCGAAATCATTATGAGGCCAAGGATACCTTTTATCGGATGGAACTGGCACAGATCAGAGGAAGAGACGATGTCACATGGCATCATTTAAACGGCATGTCATTTTTCTCATCAACGGCGGATGACCGTGAGGAAAAGCTGATGGGAGCGCTGGGATTTTATAACAGCGGCAATAAATACAGCTATAAAGGGGCAACACCTCTTACAGATGCCCTGCTTGGTATTCGATATATTATCAGCAATGAAGAAATGTGGGCATCCAATCTATCATTATGTGAACAGACCATGAATAAATATGTGTATGAGAACCAGCAGAACCTTGCGCTGGGATATATGGTGGATCCGATGCTGGAGCAGTGGAAGATTGTAGAGGGAGATCCGTTTGCGACTCAGAATGATTTTGTGAGATTGGCTACGGATGCACAGGAGGCACTGTTTACACCGATGGAGGTCAGTGAGCCGGAAGTGACAGGAGGTACTCTGACAAGTACAGGCGAGGATAAGTACTTTTATGATCGTACTGCTGACAACGGCACATTGACATGGCAGCTGACATTTACAGAACAGCAGGATGTGTATATCTATTTTGAAGCCAGTCATTGTGAGAAGCTCAAGGTGACCATTGACGGTGAGACGGAAACCTATTCTGATAAGAAAGGTCATATTGTTCATCTCGGACAGTGTGATGCCGGCAAGGTGGTGACACTGGATTTTCCAATGGACAATGAATATGATACCGGCAGCGTAAAGCTCCAGATGTACGCATTTAATAACAATGTTTTTGAATCTGCTTACGCACAGCTGGCGGATGAACAGCTTCAGGTGACGGATTATGACAGTACACATGTAACCGGCAGTATTCAGGTCAGTCAGGACGGACTGATGCTTCTGTCTGTGCCGTACGATGAAGGCTGGAGTCTCTATGTGGATGGTGTGAAGACAGATATTCAGCCTGTCGGAGAGGCTTTGACGGGATGCTGGCTGACTGCAGGAGTTCATGAGATCAGGATGCGCTATATACCACAGGGATTTGTGGAAGGCGCGGCGATCAGTACTGTTTCGCTGCTGATACTTGTATTGGGAATTGCTGTAAAATCGGGTATATTCCGCAAACATCATAGGAAAATGTAACAAATCCTTAACAAATTTTTATAAAAAGGTAAAAAGCGATTTACAAACAGAGAGTTTGTGATATAATCATTTTGAGACAAAATCGGTAATGGGAATTTTTGTCGAATTTATGAATGTTTGAGTCTGCAGATGTTTTTCTGGAATCGTCTTCTGCAGAGATATTGGGATATAGATTCAGTTATTTTATGAGATAAATTCAGAACAAGTCAGTTTAAATTTGAGGTGCAGTATGGAACAGTATTTAATAAAGGGCGGCAATCCGTTGGTTGGAGAAGTAGAGATTAGCGGCGCAAAGAATTCGGCACTGGGTATTCTTGCGGCAGCGATTATGTGTGATGAAACAGTCACAATCAGAAATTTGCCGGACGTGAATGATATTAATGTTTTTTTGAATGCAGTTATATCCATTGGTGCAGAAGTACATTATCCGAATCCGAAGGATCGTCATACAGTAACAATTAACGGCAGCGGTATCCGTACCCATGAAGTGGACAATGATTATATCAGAAAGATCAGAGCGTCCTATTATCTGATCGGTGCACTTCTTGGCAAGTACAGGGAAGCCGGTGTGGCACTGCCTGGCGGATGCAATATCGGCAGCAGACCGATCGACCAGCATCAGAAGGGCTTTAAGGCACTTGGAGCGAAGGTATGGATCGACAGAGGTATGATCTTTACTTCTGCGGATGAATTGAACGGCAAGCATATCTATCTTGATGTTGTCAGCGTTGGTGCAACAATCAATATTATGCTGGCTGCTTCCAGAGCCAAAGGCATGACTATCATTGAGAATGCAGCGAAGGAGCCGCATGTTGTTGATGTGGCACAGTTCCTGAATCAGATGGGAGCCAACATCAAGGGTGCCGGTACAGATATGATCAAGATTATCGGTGTGGATCATTTTAAGGCCGCAGATCACGAGATTATTCCGGATCAGATTGAAGCCGGTACATTTATGTGCGCAGCTGTTGCAACGAAGGGTGATGTGACCATCAAACATGTCATTCCGAAGCATCTGGAATCCATTTCAGCGAAGCTGATCGAGATGGGCGCCGAGATTGAAGAACTGGATGATGCAGTCCGTGTTGTGGCAACAAAGCGTCTCAGCCCGACAACAGTGAAGACAATGCCTTATCCGGGATTCCCGACAGATATGCAGTCACAGATTGCAGTATGTCTGTCATTGGCGGATGGCACCAGTCTTGTCACAGAGAAGATTTTTGAGAACAGATTCAAGTATACAGATGAACTGACAAAGATGGGCGCCAACATTAAGGTTGAAGGCAATACAGCTTTCATCACAGGTGTTGAGAAGTACACAGGTGCAGTTGTTGTGGCATCTGATCTGCGTGCGGGTGCAGCCCTTGTTATAGCAGGTCTTGCAGCGGATGGCTGTACATGCGTGGAACAGATCCAGTATATCCAGAGAGGCTATGAGAACTTTGAAGAGAAGATCAGAAGCCTGGGCGGTGTGATTGAACGCGTGGATGTGGATGATCGCGTGGACAGGGACCGCATGATGCGCAAGATGAGTCTTGCTGCTTATTAATTCAGAATAATATTTTCCTCATTGCCTGAGCACTTCGGCAATGAGGGATTTTTTCTGTATAGGGTCCGGGGACTACAAATCAACGCAATTGTAGCCTGCGGATGCTTGACTTTATGCATGTTTTCATGTATGCTATGTAAGCAATCAACTAAATTTATACTTTCTCTTATTCAGAGCAATGGAGACCAAGGATCTGTGATATTGCGGCAACCCCCATGTGGGAAGGTGCCAACCTGAGCGAGTAACATCGAACAATAAGAGGATTTGATCGTATCAGGTCCGCTGTGAGCGGATTTTTTTTTACGCAAGTGTTTTATTCTTATACGATTAAATTAAATACAATAAGAGAAATACCAATTTGATAAGGAGGACATAATGGAAAAGTTATTATTCACATCTGAATCTGTAACAGAAGGTCATCCGGACAAGATCTGTGATCAGATTTCCGATGCCATTCTTGATGCAATGCTGGAACAGGATCCAATGAGCCGTGTAGCCTGCGAGACATGTACAACAACTGGTCTTGTTATGGTTATGGGCGAGATTACATCGAATGCAAAGGTTGATATTCAGAATATCGTCAGAGATACAGTCAGAGAAATCGGTTATACAAGAGGCAAATACGGTTTTGATGCAGATACATGTGCAGTAATGGTAGCACTTGACAAACAGTCTGCAGATATCGCCATGGGTGTTGATAAGGCCCTTGAAGCCAAAGAACATACAATGTCCGAAGAAGAAATTGCAGCCATCGGTGCCGGTGACCAGGGTATGATGTTCGGTTTTGCAACAAATGAAACGGAAGAATATATGCCATATCCAATCGCTCTGGCACATAAGCTGGCGCGTCAGCTGACAAAGGTTCGTAAGGACGGTACACTGCCTTATCTGAGACCGGACGGCAAGACACAGGTAACTGTTGAGTATGATGAGAACGGCAAGGCAGTTCGTCTGGATGCGGTTGTTCTTTCTACACAGCATGATCCGGATGTGACACAGGAACAGATCCATGAAGATATCAAGAAGCATGTCTTTGATGTGATTCTTCCTGCTGAGATGGTGGATGAGAATACAAAGTTCTTCATCAATCCTACAGGCCGTTTCGTTATCGGCGGACCTCACGGCGACAGTGGTCTGACAGGCCGTAAGATCATCGTAGATACATACGGCGGTTATGCTCGTCACGGCGGCGGTGCTTTCTCCGGTAAGGACTGCACAAAGGTTGACCGTTCCGCTGCTTATGCTGCACGTTACGTTGCCAAGAACCTGGTAGCAGCAGGTATCGCTGACAAGTGCGAGATCCAGTTATCATATGCCATCGGTGTAGCAAATCCTACATCTATCATGGTTGATACTTTCGGTACAGGCAAGTTATCCAACAGCCGTATCGTTGAAATTATCAGAGAGAACTTTGACCTTCGTCCTGCAGGCATTATCCGTATGCTGGATCTGAGAAGACCAATCTACAAGCAGACAGCTGCTTATGGTCATTTCGGTCGCAACGATCTGGATCTGCCATGGGAGAAACTGGATAAGGTTGATACATTAAAGGCTTATCTTTAATTGATATGAATAATGTGCCGGAGAGTCTGTTTAGACAGACTCTGGCTTATATAGACGCAGAACGTTTTGAATGTTGAAAATCGTTCTGCGTTTATGTTTTTTTCATAAAATTTCTTCCATCTTTAACAAATCCTTTTCTTTCTTATGATATAATAAGTTGAAAGTTTAAAATCGGTGGTGATTTTTTGAAATTATTAACTAGAATAAAAATATCTTATTTTCTGGCATTTATCTGTCCGGTTGTATTGATTCTGGCGACAGTATTCGGTGTGATGAAGATGGGTGCGAATTCCATGGAGCGCAAATATGACCTGGATCAGTCCAGCTACGAGATGATTCTGGATCCCATGAGTATGTTGGGGCATATGACGGCGTCAACGGTGGAAGAGCTGGAGCAGGTAATGAAGGAGAACCCTGACAAGCTGATGGATCAGGCTTATCTTGAGAAGTTGAATGAGAGACTTGCCAATCATTCTTCTTATCTGCTTGTGAAGAAGGACTGGCAGAATATTTATTCAGGTCTTCCTTCGGACGGCAGTTATAAAGATGATATGAACTATTCGCCGAAGGACGGCAAGGGTGAGAGCATTTATGTGGTGGATGAGCAGCCTTATCATATTCAGCAGCTGAATTTTACATTTTCTGACGGAACAGAGGGGCAGGCACTTATTTATACAAATGTGGCTCAGATTGTACCGCAGATCAAGAAGCTGTTTATACAGATTGTGGTGATCTCACTGCTGATTCTGTTTGTGGGAAGCTTTATTGCCATGTTCTGGCTGTATAAGAGTATTGTACATCCGCTGAACAAGCTGAAGACAGCAGCTGAGAATATCAAGGACGGCAATCTGAATTTCAGTGTGGCAGCCGACACAGATGATGAGATCGGAGAGGTCTGTGTGGCCTTTGAGGAAATGAGGCTGAAGCTGAAGGGGCAGATTGAACGCAATATTCAATATGAGAAAGAGAGTAAAGAACTGATCAGTAATATTTCCCATGATCTGAAGACGCCGATGACGGCCATCAAGGGCTACATAGAGGGTATCATGGACGGCGTGGCAGACACTGAGGAGAAGAGAAACCGGTATATTCGCACGGTTTATAATAAAGTCAACGATATGAACAGTCTGATTGAAGAATTGTTCCTTTATGCCAAACTGGACAGCAATTCCGTGACCTATTCCTTTGCCAAGGTGAATGTGGATGCCTATTTCCAGGATTGTGTGGAGGAGATCAGCCTGGATCTGGAATCCCAAGGGGTTGATTTCGGTTATTTCAACTACGCAGACAGGGATACGGTGATCATTGCGGATCCTGAACAGCTGAAACGTGTGGTGAACAATATTATCGGCAATTCCGTGAAGTATGCCTCTCCGGAACGTAAGCTGATGATCAGTCTGCGCATTATGGAAGAGGCAGAATTTGTGAAGGTTGAGATAGAAGACAATGGCAAGGGTATTGCGAAAAACGAAGTGCCGTTGATTTTTGACCGATGTTATCGAACCGATGCCTCCAGGAATTCCTCCAAAGGCGGAAGCGGTCTGGGGCTGTCCATTGCCAAGAAGATTATTGAAGAACATGGCGGCAAGATCTGGGCAGTCAGTACAGAGGGTGTCGGGACAACGATGTGTTTTGTTTTAAGAAAGTATAAGGAGAATAACGTTTATGAGTAAGATTTTGATTGTAGAGGATGAAGTGGCCATTGCAGAGCTCGAGAAGGATTATCTGGAGCTCAGCGGTTTTGATGTGGTGATGCAGCATACCGGTGATGCAGGACTGAAAGCGGCATTGAATGAAGATTTTAATCTGATAATTCTGGATCTGATGCTGCCGAATGTAGATGGTTTTGAAATCTGCAAGAAGGTTCGTGAGAAGAAGAATACACCGATTATTATGGTCTCAGCCAAGAAGGAAGACATTGACAAGATCCGTGGTCTGGGCCTTGGTGCCGATGACTATATGACGAAGCCATTCAGCCCAAGTGAGCTGGTAGCACGTGTGAAGGCCCATCTGGCCAGATATGAACGTCTGGTGGGCAGCGGGGTGAAAGCCAATGAGATTATCGAAATCCGCGGCATCAAGATTGATAAGACAGCCCGCCGTGTTTATGTCAACGGTGAGGAGAAGGCATTTACCACGAAGGAATTTGATCTTCTGACATTCCTGGCGGAGAATCCGAACCATGTATTTACAAAGGAAGAATTATTCAATAAGATCTGGGATATGGAATCCATCGGAGATATTGCGACAGTCACCGTGCATATCAAGAAGATTCGTGAGAAGATCGAGTTTAATACGTCGAAACCGCAGTATATCGAAACAATTTGGGGCGTGGGATACCGCTTTAAAGTTTAAATTGGGATAGAGTGCGGCTTGAGGAATCACTATAGAGCTGAACAAGGCATTATCCGGCACAGGCACGTTTGCACTGCCAACGTCTGGTAGTGGTACATAAGGCAGTAAAAGACACTGCCTAAGTATCAACCGGCGTTGAAGCACCTGTGCCGGATAATGCCTTGTTCAGCTCTTTCCTGATTTTTTGAGCCGCACTTTTTGTCTCAGATGAAGTTTTTAGAGTAAGATTTTTGTGCTTGCGTAAAGCGGTATCCCTTTTGATAGGAGTTTTAAGTAGTGGATATAAGGACAGTTACATGATATCAAAGGGGTTTCGTAATTAATGAAAATATAGAGCGGGAGAGTTTGTAAGGGGTTTTTGTGGAATGTTTTTGGAGGTCGAAGAAGTCATGCGGATGGTGTAAAATAATGGTAGAATGTAAGAAATAAAAATTATTTTGAAAAGTGTGTAACGAATGGTGTTTTCGGGGCATTAATAGATGAAAATACAGTTAGGAAAGGAGGCGGGGCGGGCCGTGAGGGTTACGGATGAGGTTTATAGAGAGTATTCGCAGATGGTTTATAAGTATCTGTTTTCGTTGACCAGGGATGCACATGCGGCGGAGGAAGTGACGCAGGAGACTTTTTATCAGGCGGTCCGCTGTGCTGACCGGTTTGATGGCAGCTGTCGTTTTTCTACCTGGCTCTGTGCGATTGCCAAGAATCAGCTGAACAGCTACAGGCGTAAGCATCCTGCGCCGGCATATGATTCGGAAGCATCAGAGGTATCAGAGGGAGCAGAAACCGGGAAAACGGATGTGACGCCTGAGACAGCGGTGCTTTCTGAGTATGGCCGTGTTGAAATTTTAAAGAAATTGCATCAGATGGATGAGACAGTGAGAGAAGTGATGTATCTTAGGATTTTTGGTGATTTGTCTTTTGTCCAGATTGGAGAAATTACCGGACGGACAGAGAACTGGGCACGGGTCACTTATTATCGGGGCAAGGAAAAACTGAGAAAGGAGCTGGATGGGAATGAGTGATAAATTAAGATGTGAAATCGTACAGGATCTTTTGCCAAGTTACGTAGATGGGCTGACCAGTGAAGAGACAAATGAAGCCATCAAAGCCCATCTGGCGGATTGTGAATCCTGCAGCAGGATGTATGAGCGAATGAAAGCGGATGAGACGTCTGCAGAAGAAAATTCAGAGGTGATAGAGAAAGAAAAAAAGGAAATTAATTTTTTGAAAAAAATTAAACGGAAGCATCGTTTGAACCTGATGCTGGTGGTGGTCATTCTGGCAGCACTTTTTGCGGCAGTTTATTATCATCAGACTTATCAGATGGGTGAAGAAATGTCAGCGGATGAGATTGATTATTCTTTGCAGTGGAACAGTAATGACAGTCAGCTGAATATTCTGGGAAATTTCAAGAATATAAATCGCGGATATACCAGACTGGTTGGGAAAGAGGATGAAGACGGCATTACCCATTTGAAAATTTATTCATCACCGATAGGCAGCAGACATCCGAATCAGTTTGTAACGGGCTATTCCAAGGTGAATGCGGCGGACCAGGTATGGTTGGGAGATACGATTATCTGGGATCAGGGTGAGAATATCAGTCAACTGACTTCTGATTTGTATCAGGCCAAAACACCGTATGTGGGAGATGCACCGGCTGTGGGTCATCTGTCAGATCAATTGGGAATTGGCAATCAGTTTGGCGGTTATAATATGTCTTTAGAGACATCGGGCCAGCCTTATGATTGTCGCTTTATTATTAAATATCCAATGAAAGGCGAAAAGAAGGAGAAGGCCTTGGAGCAGATGAAGAAAGATGCCTGTGTGATGCTGGCATTGGTGGACAATCTGGATTCGGTTTCATGGGAGTATATGATGACAGCAGAGGACAATAACGGCATAGAAACATTGAAGATGACAGCAGATGAAGCAACAGCCTATATGGGAAAGGATATCAAGACATATGGTGAGTCACCGAAAGCCCTACAGGAGATGCTGGTGCAGTTGGATTTTATCACAGATGACGGATTCTATGTTGTTTCGGGAACAGAGCGGGATGAAAATTATAATTTTAAAGTTGTGATTTATCATTCACAGCAGGTGGATATGACAGATTTAGAATGTAGCTTTGGATTTGAATCTCGTTTGGGAGCAGTTTGTGGTGTTGGTACCGGTTGGGGTGATGAAGAACATCCAGATAAGACGATCATCACAATGAGTCCGGATCGTTTTAACAGGACGTTGACAGATGAAGAAGTTTCAAAACTGACACTCGGTGTTTCTGTAAGAGCTGCTGATGGAGAGTGGTATGAGGTGTGTGATGCTATGCCGCTTCATGCAAAGTACGGAGATTTGTTGGAGTACACCCTGGAAGGAAACAGTGAAGAGGGCTACAGTATTGTAAAGAAATAATAGCAATGATTGGACGGCGGTCAGTGGTCAAATAAAAGTGAGCCTCAGAGATCAATAAAAGTTGGTCTCTGAGGCTTTTGAAATTTACGCGGATAATGAGTGAAACTCGCAAAGCGTGTTTCATCTCGTTTTGAAAATATACAATCAGTGCAGATTTACTGCGCTTTGACGATAGTCAGCAGCATTTTGAACTGTGTGATGGCTTTGACGGCATGAGGAACACCGCAAGGCAGAATGATGGCATGTCCGCCGGTTACGCGGTTTGGTGTGCCGTCGATGGTAATCTCAGCTTCTCCTTCCAGAACAAATGCCATGGCATCGCCCGGTGCTGCATGTGAGCTGATGGCTTCCCCAGCATCAAAGGCGAAAAGTGTCATGCCGGTACCAGGCTGCTGTGCCAGCGTCAGGCTGACAACTTTGCCGCTTTCATACTGAACCTGATCTGCGACGGTGAATGGTGTTGCTTTTTCTAAATTTTTGATAAGTTCCATAGTAAAATCCTCCTTGGATAAAAATTGTAAAGTCATTTTGTGTGATGGCTGTTGAGTGATTGATCAGATGCATTTATCTGATGACGTTATATCTATTTCTGCAAAGTAATCTGCAGAAGCTTGAAGCTGCCTGCGCCGCCGATGGCGTGCAGTGTGCCTGCAGGAATCATCAGGCTGTCTCCGGTTTTTAAAAGATGTTTTGTATCTCCGATAAAAAGCGGCATTTCTCCTTCAAGTACGGTATAAAGGGTATCTCCGAAATAAGTTTCTTCGCTGACACTTTCACCGTCGCCAAAAGCCATCAGCATCATCTGGCATGTATCGCTTTTGGAAATGGCCATGCTGACAACGCGGCCCTCACGGATATCGATGAGAGAAGCCAGATTGGCCGGTGATTCGGTTGGAAGATTGCGTAAAGTTTGCATCGATTTCTATTCCTCCTGTTAAAATCAGTTTATACTATTTTGAGCAATAAGTCTGTTGTTATAACAACAAAATGGATTGTGTTTTATCTGTATCTGCAAATATCTGCAAAGTTTCGGCCTTCTTGCAAGATGACTTTAAAATAGATGATAATTCTGTTATGATAGGAGATAGAAATGGAATGGAGGGAGTAAGGATGGAAAATATTTTATTTGTGAATGCATGTGTGCGTCCCGGATCCAGAACCATGCAGTTGGCAAAATATGCATTGGCAAAACTGGAGGGTCAGGTGACAGAACTGAACCTTGAGAGTGAGCAGATTCAGCCATTGAACGGTGAAACCCTTGAGAAAAGGGATGCAGTATTGGCTGCCGGTCAGACAGATGCAGAGATCCTTCGATATGCCAATCAGTTTAAAGAAGCAGATATTATTGTTATGGCAGCCCCTTACTGGGATTTATCATTCCCGGCTATGGTGAAGAATTATCTTGAGGCTGTTACCGTATGCGGAGTTACGTTCAAATACACTCCAGAAGGAAATCCGACTGGTCTTTGTAAAGCGAAAAAGCTGATTTATGTGATGACAGCCGGCGGCCCGGTACTCAGTCCGGATTATGGTTTTGATTATGTGAAAGCGTTGGCACAAAATTTCTATGGCATTCAGGATGTGAAATGCTTTAAAGCACAGATGCTGGATATTGTCGGCGCAGATGTGCAGGGTATTCTGGATGAAGCCAAAAAAGAAATCGACAGGGAAATGTAAAGGGCAGAAAAGGATAGATCAATGGCAGAAGTAAAAATTTTATATGAAGATAAAGACATCATTGTGGTTGTGAAGCCTGCGGGGATGGCGTCCCAAGAGGAACGCTCCGCGGATATGGATATGGTGAGTTGGCTGAAGAATTATCTTGTCCGGGAGAAGAAGGTCAAAGGCATGCCTTATATCGGTGTGATTCATCGCCTGGATAAGCCTGTGGGCGGTGTGATGGTTTATGCCAAAACGCAGCAGGCAGCAGGAAAACTCAGCGAACAGGTGCGAAATAACAAGATGACCAAGGAATATCTGGCGGTATTGACAGGGACTCTTCCGAAGAAAGAGGGGCGGCTGGAAGACATGCTTCTCAGCAATGGCAAAACCAACAGGACAGAAGTGGCGGCAGCAAAGACTCCGGGGGCTAAAAAAGCTCTTCTTGAGTATAAGGTCAAACGAACCAAATTTGAAGAAGGCCAGCAGTATTCACTGGTGAATGTTCATCTGATTACAGGCCGCAGACATCAGATTCGCGTACAGATGGCCCATGCCGGTGCCGGACTTTGGGGGGATACCCGTTATAATCCGGTATTTGCGGACAAAAAAGGCTGGTTTGATCTGGCACTGTTTGCCTGGCATCTGGAATTTGACCATCCGGTGACGAAGAAGCATCTGGTGTTTAAAGAACCGGCGGGATCGCAGATAACAGCCCATTTTAAAGCAGAAGAATGTAAATAATTTTGTCGATAAAATTCTATTGACGTACAGAAAACTGTACGTTATTATAATGATATAGAAGAATGGAGGTGCTGAGATGTTGGCTGTAAATTATACTTGTTTGCGTGATAATATGAAACGATGCATGGATCAGGTGACGGACGATTACGAAACATTAATCGTTACACGAAAGAATAATAAAAATGTCGTTATGATGTCTGAGGAAATGTACAACAATTTAATGGAGAATGTTCACATTGTTAGCAGTAAGGCAAATTTTGAATGGTTGATGCAGTCAAAACAGCAGTTGGAAGCTGGAAATTTTTCACAGCATGAATTAACAGAGGTGGATGATGAATAAAGTGTTTACTTCAAATGGATGGGAGGATTACATCTATTGGCAAACTGAAGATAAAAAAACACTGAAGAAGATAAATACATTATTAAAAGATATTGATCGGAGTGGTAATGAAGGTATCGGAAAACCAGAGCCCCTTATTGGTAATTTATCTGGCTTTTGGAGTCGGAGAATTAATGAAAAGGACAGGTTGATTTATAAAATTGACGAGAATAACATTTATATTCTGTCCTGTCGATATCATTATAGTAATACATAATGGAGTGAATTAGAAAATGAACAGCACAGTGACGATAAGATTGGCAGCACCGGAGGATGCTGCTGAGATTTTAGAAATTTATGCACCATATGTAGAGAATACGGCGATTTCATTTGAGTATGAAGTGCCGTCAGAAGAAGAATTCAGAGGAAGAATTGAAAGCACCCTCAAGCGGTATCCGTATATTGTTGCCGAGCAAGAAGGACGTATTATCGGCTATGCGTATGTATCGATTTTCCATGAGAGAAAGGCTTATGACTGGGCCGTGGAAACGTCGATTTATGTGGATAAAGACTGCAAACGCAGCGGCTGCAGCAAGATTTTGTATCAGGCCCTTGAGAAGATTTTGAAGAAACAGCATATCAGCAATCTTTATGCCTGTATCGCCTATACTGAGCATGAGGATGAACATCTGACCAACGACAGCATGTATTTCCATGAGCATCTGGGGTATGAGCTGGTAGGCACATTCAAGAAGTGTGGGTATAAGTTCAATCAATGGTACGATATGATTTGGATGGAGAAGATGATCGGGGAACATCCGGAGGAGCCGGAGGATTTTATCCCATTTGAGGAGATGGATGTCAAAGAAATATCTGAACTTATTTGGAAAAATAAAAGCTAAAAGATAAAATTTCGTATAAAAAATTGCGTAACAGATAAAATTTTCTTAGAGGCAGCAGTCATATATCATTTCAATGGTTGCTGCCTTTCGAAAAAATATTGTTGCGCAATTTTATTTTTCTTTCACAAGGAATTTTTTGTACGTAGCATCCATTCCCAGTGCTCCCAGCGGTGCTGTAATAATAATGGCCATGACCGCAACGGACAGCACGATTTTGCCGCAGGGCAGTCCGGCGGCAAGGGGAACGGAACCGATGGCGGCCTGGACAGTGGCTTTCGGCAGATAGGCAATGACGCAGAAAGCGCGTTCTCTTGCTGTGAGATTGGTTTTAAATGTACAGAGCAATACACCTATCGTTCTGAATGCAAGAGCGACGAAAATCATCAGAACTGCAGAGAGGCCTGCTTCCAATGTGTAGCGAATGTCTACAGCAGCGCCTACCAGAACAAAGAGCATGACTTCAGCGGCCAGCCAGAGTTTGCCGAATTTCTCGGATAATCTTTTGGATACAAAAGCGATGCTTTTTGCTTTCAGAACACAGGCCATACTGACTACTGCCAGCAGACCGGAAACAGCGATTCTGCCCTCCAGCCATCCTTCAATGGCAATGAGCAGGAAAGAAAAGCCAAGAACGATGATGACCTTCATGCTGTTTCGGACATAATGTCTGCGGGCGTAAGCTGTTTCAAAGAACAGGTAAAGACCATAACCCACAATGGCACCCAGAAGGATACCGAGAATAATGGAAACAGGTATATTCAGGAAAGAGGCCAGATTGGCACCGCCGCCCTGAGCCATACTCAGGAATGTTGTAAAAAGAACAATGACAAAAATATCATCACAGGAGGCACCGGCCATGATCATTTGAGGAATGGCTTTTTCGGTGCCGTATTTTGTTTCCATGAGCTGAACCATACGGGGAATGACAACGGCCGGTGAGACTGCACTGAGAACGGCACCCATGACGGCGGCTTCTGTGTGTGTCAGACCGAGAATCACAGGGGCAAACAGGATGTAACCGATGATTTCAAAGGAGGCCGGGACGAAAGAGAGCATGACTGCCGGGCGTCCGACCTTCTTTAAATCTGCAATATTCAGAGACAATCCGGCCTTTAGCAGGATGATGACAAGGGCCATTTTGCGCAAATCTGCGGATATGGACAGAATGGACGGATCCAGAAGGTCCAGCACATAGGGGCCGAGAACAATACCCGTTGCAAGCATGCCAAGGATTCTAGGCAGTTTCAGACAGCTGCAGATGGCATCCATAGCCAGGCCTACCAGAAAAATAAGTGATAAAGATGTAAGTATAATAAATCCTCCAGATATAGTGTAAATGATAGCATGAATGAAAATCACAAAGTTTGTCTGTAGCATAATTCACGCAAAAAAAGCTGACAACTTCTGCGATTTATTCATCGTAGAAGTCATCAGCTATGATATCTATAGCAGTTTAGGTTGCCCAGGGGAGAACTTCATTCCCTGGGGGATACTATATCATTATTTTAGAAGAAGTGCAAGAGGGAAATTAACTTGCAATCAACAGTAGTTGATGCTACTATGAAAATGATGCAGCAAGATATTAAAGCGCGCATTGATAAAGGGGCTGGTCATATGATGTACAATCCGCAGCTTGAGACATTTTTGTGTGTGGCAGAGGCGGGAAGTTTTAATAAAGCAGCGGACAGATTATATATTTCTGCACCGGCGGTCATCAAGCAGATTAATTCACTGGAGAGCAGTCTGGATTTGCAGTTGTTTGACCGGACCCACAGGGGACTGCGGATGACACCGGCTGGGGAATCTTTATATAAGGACGCCAAATATGTGATTCAATATTGCAGGGAATCGGTATCCAGGGCGGAAAAAGCCATGGCGATGCAGGAGGAAGTGATTCGTGTGGGGATTTCTCCGCTGACACCGCCGAATGTATTTGTCAAACTGTGGCCGGAGATTCAGAAGATTTATCCGGGTATGAAGTTTCAGTTGACTACATTTGAGAATACGCCGGAGAATGCCAGGGAGATTCTTGGTAATCTGGGGCAGAATATTGATGTCATTGCAGGGATTTTTGACGATACAATGCTGGAACTGCGGCAGTGCAAAGGTATCGAGATTGCATGGGAGAAATTCTGTGCGGCAGTTTCCATCTATCACAGGCTGGCGGAGAAAGACCGGATAGAGATGGAAGATTTGCATGGTGAAACTTTATATCTGATGCGCAGAGGCTGGAGTGAATATGTGGATATGCTCAGAGATGACCTCTGGGCCCATCATCCGGAGATTCATATTAAAGATTTTGGCTTTTACAGTGTTGAGATTTTTAATCAGTGTGAGAACAGCAATGATGTGCTTTTGGCGGTCAAAAACTGGGAGAGCGTGCATCCTTTGATGAAAATGATACCGGTGAACTGGAATTACGGCATGCCTTTTGGACTGCTTTATTCGGAAAATCCCGACAAAAAAGTACAGAAATTGTTGAAAGCCATTCAGAAGATAAAAGCAACAAGTTGTTAAGCACTATCCGGAAGATAGAAAGCAACAAGTTATTAGGTCCATTCAGGAGGAAAAAGAGACAAGTACTGAGGGGGACAAGAGAATAACTTATAACGAAAAGGTTTATACTGCATAACAAAGCGAGACTTCTTAAAGAAGCTCGTTTTTTTTATAATAAAATTAGGAGATTTTATGGAAAAGCCTCCGACAGGTCGTGGACTGCGTCTGCAAAGAGGGTTGCTGCGGGCAACTGCAGCAGATATAGTTTTTTTATCAAACGAAGGGAGTTTCAGCATGAAAAATTTTGTATTTGAAAATGCAACAAAGGTTTATTTTGGTGAAGGCTGTGTTAAAGAATATTTGGATTGTCTGGCAAAAAAGCATGGCAAAAAGGTGTTGTTGGCTTATGGCGGCGGTTCCATTAAGAAAAACGGCATCTATGATGAGGTTGTTTCTATTTTACAGAAAGCCGGAAAAGAGATTGTTGAGTTTTCCGGAATTATGGCGAATCCAACATATGCCAAAGTTTTAGAAGGGGCTAAATTGGCCAAAGACAATCAGGTGGACTGGATTCTCGGTGTGGGCGGCGGTTCTGTTATGGATTGCTGCAAGGCGGTATCTATGGCAGCTGTCAGCAAAAAAGATATCTGGGATGAATATTGGGCAAAACCGGGTGTAATCGATTTTGATCCAATGCCGCTTGGTGTGATTGTTACAGTGGCCGGAACCGGCAGTGAGTGCAACGGCGGAGCGGTTATTACCAATGAGGCACTGAAAATTAAGACAGGCCGTGATTACCCGAAATGCAACCCGGAATTTGCCCTGATGGATCCGACCTATACCTACAGTGTACCGGTGAAACAGATGGTTTCCGGAAGTTTTGATACGTTGTCTCATATTATGGAAATCTATTTCAGCGAAACGGATGAGGATAATGTTTCTGATGATATTTCAGAGGCGCTGATGCGCAGTACCATTCGCAATCTTTGTGCAGCTTTGCAGAATCCGGGGGATTATACAGCAAGAAGCAATCTGTTCTGGGATTCCACAATGGCTGAAAATCGTATTATCAAGCTGGGCAAGCAGTGTGATTTTGAGTGCCATCAGATGGAGCATCAGCTGGGAGCCTACACAGATTGTAATCATGGCTGCGGTCTGGCCGTGCTGCATCCTGTTTATTACCGCCATATTTATAAAGATGGTCTGAAGAAATTTGTCCGTTTTGCAGAAAACGTATGGCAGATTCCACGGGATGGACAGTCGGATGAAGAACTGGCAAGGGCAGGTGTTGAGGCGCTGGCTGATTTCATTAAAGAAATCGGACTGCCGACGTCTCTGAGGGAACTTGGTGTGGATGAAACAGTGGATTTGAAAGCGATTGCCGATTCCTGCAATCTGGCACCGGGAAGCTATAAGAAGATGACCCATGAGGAAATTCTGGCTATTTTTCAGGAGTGCTTTTAAATGATTCGACAAATAACGGTTTTGGGAAAGTCAAATGAACAAAGAGTAGGAAATTTAAAAGAAAAATTAATCTTGAGGAAATAGAAGAATGGAAAAGAGAATATTAGGAAAAGATTTAGAAGTGTCGGCCGTTGGCCTTGGCTGCATGGGAATGAGCCATGCCTACGGTACTCCGTCAACGGAAAAAGAAGCGGAGGCGCTTCTGCATACAGCACTTGAGCAGGGATGCACGTTTTTTGATACGGCGGAGGTCTATGGAACAGCGGATGACCCGCATCACAATGAAAAATTGCTGGGAAGGATTTTAAAACCTTACAGAAACCGGATTAAGATTGCATCAAAATGCGGGCTTCGGTTTGATGAATCCGGCAGCAGTGTGAATAAGGCTCTGATACCGGATGGGAGACCCGAGACAATCAGAAAAGCCATTGATGGTACATTGATGCGTCTTCAGACAGATTATCTTGATTTGTATTATATTCACCGTATTGACCCGGATATACCGATTGAAGAGACGGCAGGTGCAATGCAGGAATTGATAGAGCAGGGAAAAATTCTGCACTGGGGCTTGTCAGAGGCCACGGAGAATGTTATTCGGCGTGCACATAAAGTTTGCCCGCTGACAGCGATTCAGAACAGGTATTCCATGATGTATCGGGATTATGAGACTTTATTTCCGGTGCTGGAAGAATTAAACATTGGCTTTGTTGCGTTTTCTCCGCTGGCCAATGGGCTTTTGACTGCGAGATACGATGCGCATTCTGCTTTTGAAACTGCAGGGGATTACCGAAGTGTGATGCCACAGTTTACAAAAGATGGTTTGAAAGAGAATGAAGCATTTCTGGCGTGGATACGAAAAACTGCAGAGGAGAAAAATGCTTCGCCGACACAAATTTCGCTGGCATGGATGCTGGCAAAGAAACCGTATATTGTGCCGATTCCGGGGACAAGAAAGTTAGACAGACTGAAAGAAAATCTTTCGGCATCAGAAGTTACATTGTCATCAGAAGAAGTAAAGGCAATGGATGAGATGCTTGAACATATGCCGATGTCACAGGTATTTGGCGGGTCTGCAATTAAAAAGTAAAAACAAGGAGAAGAATTTTAATGAAAGCAGCAGATGTGATCGTCATTGGTTCACCGTTATATTGGCACAATATCTGTGGTGCTGAGAGAAACGTACTGGACAGATTTTACGGAAAAGTTGAACAGGGAGAATTAGCCGGAAGAAAATTATATTTCCTGTTCCAGGGTGCAGCACCGGAAAGCTGGATGCTGGATGCCGGAGAGTATACCATGAATCGTTTTGCAAGCCTGTATGGCATGGGATACGGCGGCATGGCGACAAATGAGAAAGAAGCTGTCGGACTGTTAAATGCATAATATGAGAAGGCCTGAGTGAAGAAGAAATTGACCGGCTGCTCGTGCTGGATGTCAAAGACCGGGATTATTTTAGGAAAGCAGGAGTGACCAACCAGCATGGACAGGGCGCTGCATTGTTTTTCCAGGATGAGGCAATCATAGGATGGCTGTTTGGTCAGCAGAAAAGTATTCAAAGCTAATATGGAACAATAACCATTTCAATATATATAGACACAATAAATGATAAAAATTAACGAAAGGGTTCAGGTGAGACTATGGCAATTAAGCAGACAGCAGGAAGAAAAGCACCCGGAGAATTTGCACCAAAATTTGCTGAGTTAAATGATGATGTGCTTTTTGGTGAGGTGTGGAGCAGAGAAGAACAATTATCTTTCAGAGATCGGTCTTTAGTTACGGCTACAGCATTGATGTCCCAGGGATTGACAGGTACTTCATTTGTTCATCATCTTGAAATGGCCAAGAAGAATGGCATTACAAAAGATGAAATTGCAGAGATTATTACACATGCTGCATTTTATGCTGGATGGCCGAAAGCCTGGGCTGCATTTCGGTTAGCAAAAGATGTATGGAACGATGAAAGTGAAAAGGAGGCTTAAACATGAAGAAAATTTTAACAGTGTTTTTAACAGGCGTACTAACAATGGGCTTGCTGGCAGGCTGTGGTTCTTCAGCTGGAAGTAATAACAGCAGTACAAGTCAGAATACCACAGAAGCTGCATCAGAGAATATAGAGAGCAGTGAAACAGCCGGCGCAGAATCAGAAACAGCAGCAAATACAGAAGCGGCTGTGGGAGATACGGCATTAGCTGAAGGAAAAACTTTAGTTGTCTATTATTCTGCGACAGGAAGTACACAGGCGGTGGCTGAATATATTGCAGAGAGTACATGCGGCGATCTCTTTGAGATCCAGCCGACGGAGCCTTATACATCGGATGATTTGAACTGGACAAACAGTGACAGTCGTGTGTCAAGAGAACATGACAATGAAGATGAAAGAGATGTAGAATTAGTATCCACAACAGTGGACAATTGGGATGAGTATGACACTGTGTTCATCGGCTACCCGATTTGGTGGGGCATCGCCGCATGGCCGGTTGACAACTTCATTAAAGCCAATGATTTCACAGGAAAAACAGTGATTCCATTCTGTACATCCGCCTCTTCGGGAATGGGTGACAGCGGTAATCTGTTGGCAGCAATGGCCGGAACCGGAGACTGGCAGGAAGGAAAGCGATTTTCTTCTAATGCATCAGAAGAAGAGGTTCAGGACTGGGTAAAAAGCTTGAATCTGAACTAAATATAAAGAATGCTATGAGCAGCAGGAACAACGATTAAAAGTCAAGTTTCTGCTGCTTTTTCTAATATTTGGCAACAGTAGGCTAGTTGCACAGTATCTGCCCGGTCATTTCAGTAGATCTGCTGAATAGCTTTCTCTCAGAAGTGTGGTATAGTCTTGTGCTTGGAACCGGGAAACTACACAGAAGAGAAGGGAGAAATATATGGAGCAGGCAAAAATAGAACAGCTTGCATTTTTATATTTATGCAGCGAGCATGATAAAAGGTTATTGCTGAAAAAGAAAAAATGCCGTTAGCTGATTTTGACAGGTTGACCTATTTGATTTACCATTTTGGTTTTAAGGAATATCATATAAAAGTGTAGATGGAATTTGCCGGAAACTTCAAAAAGGAATGGGCTTGCCTGGAAGCACTCCAGGAAACAGGTGGGCGTGTTGGAAATATAGATAGTACAGAATCAGAAGTCAAACTCCATGAAATGTGGATTCAAGATTTTTGCGAAAATATACCAATGGAAACCAGAGAATGGATTCAGGAACTAGATTATCAATAAAAAATATGATACCATTGTCAATGAAAATGAATTTAGCAAATCGGCATTTACCATTCTAATAAATCCGGAGTTATGGTGCTTAAAGAACTTTCGATTTAAAATAAAGGGAGGAATGTATTAATGCAGTACAGAATGAAGACTCATCAATTATCAGAGAAGCAGATTGAAGGAATTTTAAGGAAAGAACAGGTTGGCACATTGGCAACGATAAATGAAGATGGAAGTCCATATGCCACACCAATACATTTCGTATATAATGATAGGAAGCTATACATGCATGGATTGCCTGCTGGACAGAAGATTGAAAATATAAGACGTAATGGAAATGTTAGTTTTACGGCATATCATATGAGTGGCTTGCTTCTTGATGAAAATGAAATTCCTTGTGATACCAATACGGCTTATCAGAGTGTAATCATTAGTGGGAACGCTTCATTTTTAACTGAAGTGAATGCTAAAAAATCTGTGCTTGAGCGAATTGTAGAGAAATACACGCCACAGTTGTCAAATAAACCTTTGCCGGATAAAATGGTTAAAGGAACAGCGGTAATAGTGGTCGATATCAAATCTATGTCGGGTAAATATTGGGAATGATTTGACGTAAGTGACGAAACATTAAAATCGGAATTGACCGAGCTGCAAGCGAGGGATACTTCTTGTCCGAAGGGCAAGAAGGTGACATACTGAAGAAAATTAGATTTACAACTTTTTACAACATGGAAGCCTGGGTAGAAATGATGATTACAAGTATGCAGAACCTGCTACTTAAGAAGAGTTCGATAGGTCCTGATGAGATATCCAGTAAAATACCAATGTGAGAGGTAACGAAAATGCTTACGCAAGATCAAATTAATGATTATTTAAAACGAATTGAATATTTTACAACATGCACAATCAACGAAGCAACATTGTCGGCTTTACAATGGGCGCATTTAACGCATATTCCCTATGAAAACCTGAGTATTTTGGCAGGTATTCCACTTTCATTGGAGCCTGATGCCCTGTTTCAAAAAATTATTCTTGACAAACATGGTGGCTATTGTTTTGTGCTACAAGGTTTATTTAAGGAATTGCTGGCTGCTCTTGGCTTTTCCGTTACACAGTATGCGGCTCGCTTTTTAGATGAAGAAGGTCCTATACAAATGCGACGACATCGTGTACTGCTTGTCACCTTAAATGAAGAACGTTATCTTGTAGATGTGGGAGTACGTAATGAAGCGCCCAGAAAAGCACTACATCTTATTGAAGATGAAATACAGTCGGATGGTGTTTGCAAGTACCGTTTTGAAAAAGACGATTTTTTCGGTTGGGTTTTGCTTCAAAAAGAACAAGGAAAAGACTGGGCTCCCATGTATGGATTTACAGAGGAGGTCCAAATTGACGATGACTTTATTATGCCATCTTTTTATTGCGAAAAGCATCCAAATTCGACCTTTAACAAGTTTATGAAAATATCGATTTTTACTGGTGAAAGTAATTTTACGCTCGTTGACGGCGTGTTCAAAGAATATCGTAATGCTAAAGTTCAGTTTCGTAAACAGCTGACTGATACTGCAGAAATCTGTGATATTTTGAAACACTATTTTGGCTTGGAGAACCTGTCTTATATTCCGTTACGGTGAAAGGGATAAGTGGTTAGAACAGTATTTATTAAATTCCGATTTGTCGTGAAATACAAGGACAAAAAGCCCCAGCAGCAAAGTATTATTCTCTTAATTCTGGCAACAAACTACTGTAATATTTTGTTTCGCCAGACAAGACATTATCATAGAAGTTCTGTTTCCAGTCAATGAATGCGACAGCCTGCTGCAATTTCTCAATAGACTGAAGCAGAGCTTCTCTCTTATTTTGCAGGATAATTTTTCGCTCTGGAATAGATTTTTCTCCTTCGAGGCAGAGTGCAAGATACTCTTTCATTTCAGCAATGCTCATACCACAATTTTTCAGGCAGTTCAAACTCTGAATCCATTTAATATCGTGCTCATCAAATACTCGGTAATTTCTTTTATCCCTTTTCACATTAGGAACAAGTCCTTCGTTACAGTAAAATTTCAAATTTTCATAGGTCATATCGGTTAATTTGCAGGCTTCTTTCATGGAATACATAACATTCTCCTAAAAATAAAAAGCAAATTCAAAATGCTGAATTTTACGGGTTAAATTTCAAAAAACACTTGACCGGTAGTATCTACCGGCTGATAGGATTATAGCATAACAGAAAAAGCGAATCAACAGACAGGAGGAAAACAAATGGAATATATTACATTAAGTAATGGAGTCAAAATGCCACAGCTTGGCTATGGTGTATATCAGGTGACGAAAGATGAGTGTGAACGATGTGTACGGGATGCTCTGGACGTGGGATATCGCAGCATTGATACTGCTCAGAGTTATTTTAATGAAGAAGAAGTTGGAAAGGCGATTGAAACGTCAGGAATTGACAGAAAAGAAATCTTTTTAACCTCCAAGGTATGGATCGAACATTTTGGATATGAAGAATGTAAAAAATTTGTGCTGGAATCTATGGAAAAACTGCGTACTGATTATCTGGATCTGATGTTGCTGCATCAGCCTTTTGGAGATACTTACGGTGCATGGCGCGCTTTGGAAGAACTTTACAAGGAAGGAAAACTCCGGGCCATCGGTATTTCCAATCATTATACAGACCGTATGGTAGAATTTGCAAACTTCACAAATATTAAGCCAATGGTAAATCAGATGGAAACGCACCCTCTGAATCAACAGAAAACATTAAAAGAATGGGCAGATAAATATGATATCCGTCTGGAAGCATGGGCACCATTTGGAGAAGGAAGAAACGGACTTTTTGAGAATGAAGTTCTGAAAGCAATTGGACAGAAATATGGAAAATCAACAGCCCAGGTAATGCTCCGCTGGCACATTCAGAGAGGTGTGATTATAATTCCGAAGTCTGTACATAAAGAACGTATGATTGAAAACTTTAATGTATTTGACTTTGCACTTGATGCGAATGATATGAACCAGATTTCACAGATGGATACTGCCACAAGTGCTTTTTTCTCACATAAGGATCCAGCAATGGTGGAGTGGTTTGTAAAAATGGTTGAGGAACGCAAATCACAGCATGACAGCAACAAAGAAAAAAAGAACTGGTAAAGCATATTGACGAAAGAAATCGAACGACAGGCAATTTGCATAGAGAATGATATTGACAAAGTATTTCGTAGAATTAAGGCAGAGCAGCCAAACAACTACTCTGCCTTAATAAGGAGGAGAAATAATTTTATGACTTTTGAAGATATGTTTAATCGTTTCTTCTCAAAGGGGAAGCCATATAAAGAAGTTCGTTCGTAAAAAATATTGATGAAAGGACGAACTATATATGGAATATGTAAAATTGAATAATGGTATAGAAATGCCAATGGTTGGTTTTGGAGTATTTGAGATTCCAGCAGAGCAGACAGCGCAATGTGTATTTGATGCAATAGAGTGTGGCTATCGTTTAATTGATACTGCACAGGCTTATTATAATGAAACAGAGGTTGGTGAAGGAATTCAGAATGCAATTCAAAAGTTGGGCATAAAGCGAGAAGATATTTTTCTGACAACAAAGGTCTGGGTGACAGAATTTGGATACGAGAAAACCAAAGCATCAGTAGAAGAATCAATGAGGAAGTTGAAAACTGATTACATTGATCTTGTATTGATTCATCAATGCCTGTCAGATTATTACGGAGCATATCATGCCTTGGAGGATATGTATGAAGAAGGTAAAATTAAAGCAATAGGTATTTCTAATTTCAGTGCTGAGAGAATGGCAGATATTGCAACCTTTAATCGAATTGTACCTGCGGTTAATCAGGTAGAAACGCATATGTTTTGGCAACAGTATGAACTTCATGGATGGATGGAGAAATATAATATTCAGCATGAAGCATGGGGACCGCTTGCACAACATCGTCTGAAAGAAGTAATAGAACATCCTGTTGTAAAAGAAATTGCCCTAAAATATGGAAAAGAACCTGTACAGATTGCACTTCGCCATCATGTGCAAAGGGGGATTGTTGTGATTCCTAAGAGTATACATAAAGATCGTATGAAGCAAAATTTGGATATTGTTGATTTTAAGTTATTTGATGAGGATATGGAGCAACTCAAGAAACTTGATGAAAATAAATCTATGTGGGCAGAATACGATGATCCAATGATTGTACAGTATGCTATGGAAGAATAGGGGAATATGCAATCAGCAAATTCGGTCGGATTGATGTACTTGTGTATAATGCTGGCATCATGCCGGCATCGTTCCTTGTGAAGAACTGTACAGATGAATGGGACAGAATTATTGATATAAACATAAAAGGAAGTCCATATTCTACCGTGTATTGCATGACGAAACATGCTGTTAAAAATATCAGTAGTGGATTACGTCAGGAGGAGGCAATCGCTGGTTCTAAAATCAGAGTAACAGATATAGGACCGGGAATGGTTGATACAGAGCTGGTGTCAACCATTATAGAACCAGAAATGAAGGCAGTTGCGGATCAGCTTTTCAGTGATAAGTCAAAAATGATTACACCAGAGCAGATAGCAGATGCAGTTATTTATTCTATTGAACAGCCGGAGCATACGATGGTAACATCCGTTGTGATTCAGCCTAATTTATAAGATATCATTATAGGAATCGATCATAGATATTATGCTATCAAAACACATTATAAGGCAAAAAATCTTGACAAAGGCAATCTCCTGTCATACAATAATTTTTGTGAAAACATATTGATATATGGATGACGGTGAAGAGGATCAGTAGTCTGCGTCAGTGGCTCAGAGAGGATATCAGTGGTGTGAGATATCTCCATATGTACAGATGAACCTGCCTTGGAGTTCTGTATGAAAATACAGCGCAGGTCCGGCGTTATGGGCAATTGAGCGGAAGTTTTCGTGGGATCAGGACAGATATGGACTGATGAAGACTTCAAATAGGGTGGTACCGCCGAATGAATTTTGGTCCCTGTTCAGCCGATGGCTGGCAGTGGAGAGAATAGACAAGGGGAAGTGCTTTCTGCTGCAGCAGAGCGTACTTCCCCCTTTTTATTATAGTAGAAACAGGAGAATGTAAAATGGCAAAGGAAAAGAAACAGGTTCGTGAGATCACATCCATGAGCGAAGATTTTGCACAGTGGTATACAGACGTTGTTGTCAAAGCAGGTCTGATTGGTTATACAAGTGTTAAAGGCTGTATGGCTTTAAAGCCTGCAGGTTATGCAATCTGGGAGAACATTCAGCATGAATTGGACAAACGTTTCAAGGAAACTGGTGTTGAGAATGTCTACATGCCGCTGTTTATCCCTGAAAGTCTGCTCCAGAAAGAGAAAGACCATGTCGAAGGTTTTGCACCGGAAGTTGCATGGGTGACACATGGCGGTCTGAATGAACTTCAGGAAAGAATGTGCGTCCGTCCGACATCTGAGACATTATTCTGTGATTTCTATGCGAAAGAAATCCAGTCTTATCGTGACCTGCCAAAGCTGTACAATCAGTGGTGTTCTGTTGTAAGATGGGAGAAAGAAACACGTCCATTCCTTCGCTCCAGAGAATTCCTGTGGCAGGAAGGTCATACCGCCCATGCTACAGCAGAAGAGTCAAAAGAGAGAACAGAGCAGATGCTGAATCTGTATGCAGATTTCTGTGAGCAGGTACTGGCTATGCCTGTTATCAGAGGTCAGAAGACAGAGAAAGAGAAATTTGCCGGTGCAGAAGCAACTTATACAATTGAAGCATTAATGCATGACGGCAAGGCACTTCAGTCCGGTACAAGCCACAACTTCGGTGATGGTTTTGCAAGAGCTTTCGGTATTCAGTACACAGATAAAGAGAATAAACTGCAGTATGTTCATCAGACATCCTGGGGTATGACAACCCGTCTGATCGGTGCAATCATCATGGTTCACGGTGATGACAATGGCCTTGTACTGCCTCCAATGATTGCTCCGACACAGGTGATTGTTATTCCGATCGCCCAGCACAAGGAAGGTGTCCTTGAGAAAGCAGAAGAACTGAAGAACAGACTGAGCGGTTTCAGAGTGAAACTGGATGCAACAGACAACAAACCTGGCTGGAAGTTTGCAGAGGCAGAGATGCGCGGTATCCCTGTTCGTGTTGAAATCGGACCAAAGGATATCGAAGCCAATCAGGCTGTCCTGGCTCGCCGTGATACAGGTGAAAAGATTGTTGTCAGCCTGGACGAACTTGAAACAAAGGTGGATGAACTGCTGAAACAGATTCAGTCCGATATGTTTGAAAAGGCACGTGCACACAGAGATGCACATACTTATGTAGCCACAAACTATGATGAATTCAAGGATATCATTGCCAATAAGCCTGGATTTGTGAAAGCAATGTGGTGCGGTGACCGCGCATGCGAAGACAAGATCAAAGAAGAAACAACAGCAACATCCAGATGTATGCCATTTGCACAGGAACATTTATCCGATGTATGTGTATGCTGCGGACGTCCGGCTAAGAAGATGGTTTACTGGGGCAAAGCATACTAAAATAGATTGTTTATCATGTAAGTATTTTTCATTTACTTGAAAAAGAATTGGTGCAGAATGAATATATATTAGAAATACTAATATAACAGCCTATGAAATAATAATGCTGTCAAAAAAGTATGACTGTTGTCAAATAAGATAACAAGTGTTAAAATGGGGTTGTCATATAGTTCATGCATATAAGCAGAGCTATATTGACAATCCTTTTTTATAAGTATAGATTATGCGTCCGCTGAATATGGAGGCATATAATCATGACCAAAGACATAAGAACAGAAGAAATATTAGCAGCGGAGTTTCCGCATAGACACATGACATAGGAGGAATATTCATGAAAATGGCAGCAATCAGTCAGGAACTTTCATCTACATCTTATCCGGGCAGAGGTATTATCATTGGCCGTTCTGCCGATGGAAGCAAAGCGGTTACAGCTTACTTTATTATGGGAAGAAGCGTCAACAGCCGAAATCGTGTTTTTGTAGAAGATGGGGAGGGTATCCGTACAGAAGCTTTTGATCCATCTAAGCTTGAAGATCCAAGCCTGATTATCTATGCACCGGTCAGAGTGCTTGGCAACAAGACGATTGTGACAAACGGTGATCAGACAGATACCATTTATGAAGGAATGGACCGCCAGTTGACATTTGAGCAGTCTCTCAGAAGCCGTGAATTCGAGCCGGATGCACCGAATTACACACCGCGTATTTCCGGTATTCTGCATGTGGAGAATGCAAAATTCAACTATGCTATGTCTATTTTAAAGAGCAACAACGGCAATCCGGATTCCTGCAACCGCTACACATTTGCATACAACAACGTGCCTGCCGGCGAAGGTCACTTTATCCATACTTATATGGGTGACGGCAATCCGCTGCCAAGTTTTGAGGGCGAGCCGACATGGGTGAAAGTGGATACCAACGACATTGATGCCTGGACAAAAGAAATCTGGGAAAACCTCAACGAGGACAATAAGGTTTCTCTTTTTGTTCGGTTTATTGATATTGCAACCGGCAAATATGAATCAAGAATCATCAACAAGAATCACTAATCGGAGGTAGATCAGATGAAAGAATTAGAATTAAAATATGGCTGTAATCCGAATCAGAAACCATCCCGTATTTTTATGAATGAGGGAGAACTTCCGATTACTGTTTTAAACGGACGTCCGGGATATATTAACTTTCTGGATGCTTTCAATGGCTGGCAGCTGGTCAGTGAATTAAAGAGAGCAACGGGACTTCCTACGGCAACTTCTTTTAAACATGTTTCCCCCGCCGGAGCAGCTGTTGGTTTGCCGTTAACGGATGTTGAGAGAAAAATCTACTGGGTCGATGATATGGGTGAACTGACACCTTTGGCCAATGCCTATGCCCGTGCCCGTGGTGCAGACAGAATGTCATCTTTCGGCGATTTTATTTCCCTGTCAGATGTATGTGATGTGGCGACTGCCAAACTGATCAAACGTGAAGTTTCAGATGGCGTCATTGCACCGGGTTATGAACCGGAGGCACTTGAAATGCTGAAAGCCAAGAAAAAAGGCAATTACAACGTCATCCAGATCGATCCGTCCTATCGTCCGGCTCCTGTGGAACACAAGGAAGTATTCGGCATTACATTTGAACAGGGCAGAAATGAGCTGGTTATTGATAAGGATATGCTGAACAATATTGTTACTGAAAGCAAGGAACTGCCTGAATCGGCCAAGATTGATTTGGTCATTGCACTCATTACACTGAAATATACACAGTCCAACTCTGTATGCTATGCGAAGGGCGGACAGGCTATCGGTATCGGAGCAGGCCAGCAGAGCCGTATCCATTGTACTCGTCTGGCAGGTCAGAAGGCAGATAACTGGTTCCTGCGTCAGAATCCAAAGGTATTGAATCTGCCGTTTAAGGAGAAAATCGGACGTGCCGACAGAGATAACGCCATCGACCTTTATATCGGTGATGAATACATGGATCTTCTGGCAGACGGTGAATGGGAGAGAACATTTACAGAAAAGCCGGAAGTATTTACCCGTGAAGAAAAGAGAGCATGGCTTGACAAACTTCAGGATGTAGCCCTTGGCTCAGATGCTTTCTTCCCTTTTGGGGATAATATCGAGAGAGCGCACAAGAGCGGTGTGAAATACGTTGCACAGCCAGGCGGTTCTGTCAGAGATGATCAGGTCATTGAAACCTGCAATAAATATGGCATGACCATGTGCTTTACAGGTATCCGTCTGTTCCATCACTAATAAAAAAGAAAATTGTATTAATCGCTGTATTTACAGATGAAAATTGAAAGAGACTGCTGTCAAAACAAATGCAACTGTTTTGGCAGTGGTCTTTTTTTGATGCATAGGGAATTGCGATCTATGCATCAAAAAACGCTCCGAGTGAACTGTACTGCGGCGGGTCAAAGTCCATACTTGCATGAGAATTTGGCATGCTGATTTGGCTCATAAATGGAAGAAGTAAAGAAATGGAAAAAGTTTTAAAAATTTTTTAGGGTAAAATGTCGGTAGATTTTGTGATAAAAGCATATTTGAATATGCGAGATGTCGATGAAGTTATGCATATGGCGAATTATGTCAATGGATGATATTTTACCGTGAAAAGCGGGCATGCTATACTCTTTTTAACGCATCTTGTAGATATGAATTGAACCTTGGGGTAAAGGGGAGAAAGAGAGAGGTATTTATGTTTAATCGTAATTTAAATGAAGATTTTGAGACATTTAAGCGCAATGCAGCCGATAAGAGCATTAGCTGCGAGATTGTGGCGGGACATGTGGTACAGTCCGTGATGACGGGGGAAGACGGACATAAGTTGTGTTTTTTGCTTGGAACAATGTTGGAAGATTATATGATGCTGAGGAAGAAGCCGGATCAGGTATTGTTTGGACCGGTTGATTTCAGATTGAATGAGAGTAATATTTTTCAGCCGGATCTGGCAGTGGTAGAACAGAGTGAGGTTTACCGAAATGGCGTGATCCGTGCCTCGGATACAGAGAAGATTCCGAAGTTTATTGTGGAAGTACTGGCCGACGGCAATGAAATCTATGACTGCCTGGATAAGGCGGTTATGTATGGCAAGAGCGGTGTAAAGGAATACTGGCTTATTGATTTAAAGGAAGAATTTATTTATACATATTCATACAGAAATGGATTTGATTACAGAAGATATTCTTTTGAACAAAATATACGCAGCCGTTGTTATCCGGGCTTCGAATGCTGCATTTCGGATATTTTGTGGGAGGACGGCGGCAGTCTCAGAGAGTTGGCACTGTTTTATCGTTTTAAGAAAGAAGTTTATCCTGAATCAGCAGTACAGCTGGTGGCCGAACAAAGCGGGACATATGGCAGCCAGCCGTCCACACAACATCAGTATTCTGCGGATGCTTTTTATGAGTGGCTTAGCACCAGGAAAAATGTGCAGCAATATACATCTGTAGTAGAGCTGCTGATGGGGGATATCAGGGAGACGGTGATGCCGGCTTATCGTTATCAGAATATACGCGGCAATCTTTATTTTACAGTGAAAACATATTTGAAAATGAATGGACTGCCCTATCAGATGTGTTTTGCGCCGATTGCGGTAGAATTGAAAAAGCTGGATATGCTGGATTCGGTGGTGTCTCCGGATTTGTTTCTTATAGGAAGTGAGGAAGTTATCTACGATCACATTTATCGCGGTGTGCCGGAATGGATCATAGAGATTGTGACACCGGCAACAGCAGCCCAGGATTACATTGATAAGGCACAATTATATCAGTACCATGGTGTGGGAGAGTACTGGATTGTCAATGACTGGAAACGGCAGGTAATGGTGGTCAGATATGTTGGAGAACAAAACGAGACAGGTGAGAATGTGGAGACGACGGTTTATAGATTTGATGAGAAGATACCGGTGTATTCATTACCGGGTCTGGAGATCATCATGGATGAAGTGCTTGAATAATAGGAGAGGGGAGTGTTCCCTCCCCTGTCTTGTTATTCGATAAAGATGTGTATGAAGGAAGAGGTAAAGGAGAAGAAAAATGCAAACAATAGAAACAACACAGACACAATAAGATATGATTTGCGTTAATACAGAGTACAAAGCATTTATATAGATATTAGAATGAAATTAAATAAACTTTTAAAAATTTCAAAAAAACTGTTGACAATTCAAATTCGGGATGATATTATATACAAGCTGTCAGCGAGAACAACGCGAAACGGCAAAGATCTTATCAGATCAAAAAGAAATTTGAAAATAAATGAAAAAAGTTGTTGACAAACCTCTTCTGATTTGATACAATAGACAAGCTGCTTCAAACGAGCGGCACACGAACTTTGATAATTGAACAACAAAACAATCCCGAAAATTCCTAAAAAGAATTTTTAAGAACACAAACCAAAGTAAAACGGGAAGAGATAAC
>Ga0129312_1000079_pt1 | contig 99418 bp, 82 predicted proteins | sample O827metagenome_FD_94434 | JGI IMG/M metagenome (GOLD analysis project Ga0129312, IMG submission 94434) | Orangutan group fecal microbial communities from Wisconsin, USA - O827 metagenome | ecosystem: Host-associated > Mammals > Digestive system > Large intestine > Fecal | place: USA: Wisconsin... | reverse complement strand
TAATTCATTTGATGACCTCCCTTTGTATGCGGTAATTCCTGTTTTTGTTGCTTGACAATTACATTATACAGGTAAATCCACGAAGTTACAAAGTGGAGGTCATTACATATTGTCTATTCAGAACCGCATTCGTAAAACCGCTGTTTCACAGCTCGAGTTTTACTCATGTGGTTACTTCGCCATATAAATCATGTCAAATTTCCATATGAATGCAAGCATTCTATGTCCATATTGTCATAATTTGCATGGCTCTGAATAGTTACAAATTAGGTAACGAAAGGCGGTAAAATATGGAAAACAAGCAATATACACTCGGCATTGATATCGGTTCAACCACCGTTAAAATTGCCATTCTGGATAGTGCACACAACATCCTTTTTTCCGACTACAAAAGACATTTCGCAAACATCAGGGAAACACTTCAGTCCCTTCTCAGTGATGCATACAGTCAATTAGGAAATATCAGGCTCCACCCCATGATCACCGGATCCGGTGGATTAACCCTTGCCAACCATCTGAAGGTTCCCTTTGTCCAGGAGGTTATTTCGGTTGCCACCGCATTAAAGGAAATTGCACCGAAAACGGACGTTGCGATTGAATTAGGTGGTGAGGATGCCAAGATTATTTATTTTGAAGGCGGTAACGTGGAACAGCGTATGAACGGAATCTGTGCCGGTGGTACAGGCTCCTTTATCGACCAGATGGCTTCCCTGTTACAGACCGATGCGGCCGGATTAAACGAATATGCCAAGGGCTACAAATCCCTCTACACCATTGCTGCGCGCTGTGGTGTATTTGCCAAGTCCGATATCCAGCCCCTCATCAACGAAGGGGCAACCAAGGAAGACCTCGCGGCTTCCATTTTCCAGGCCGTTGTCAACCAGACCATCAGTGGTCTTGCCTGTGGGAAACCGATCCGCGGCCACATTGCCTTTTTAGGCGGTCCACTCCACTTCCTGTCTGAATTAAAGGCTGCTTTTATCCGCACCTTAAAGCTGGATGGGGAGCATACCATTGAAACCGAACATTCCCATTTATTTGCAGCGATCGGTTCTGCATTAAATGCAAAAGAAGAAGTTTCTTATACCATGGAAGAAATGGTACAGAAGCTCTCTTCGGATATCAAAATGGAATTCGAGGTAGAACGTATGGATCCCCTCTTTGCAAGCAAAGAAGAATACGATGCGTTCTGTAAGCGCCATGAAACCCATCATGTAAAAACTGCCGATTTATCCACATATCACGGCAACTGCTATCTTGGAATCGACGCCGGAAGTACGACAACGAAGATTGCTCTTGTCGGAGAAGATGGCTCTTTACTTTATTCCTTCTACAGCAGTAACGATGGAAGTCCCTTAAAGACGGCTATCCGTTCCATGAAGGAAATTTCTAAGCAGCTCCCTCCCGATGTGCATGTGGTCCGCTCCTGCTCTACCGGATACGGGGAACAGCTTATGAAAGCGGCTTTCCTTCTGGACGATGGCGAGGTAGAAACCGTTGCACATTATTATGCGGCGGCATTCTTCGATCCTTCCGTGGACTGTATCCTGGACATCGGCGGTCAGGATATGAAGTGTATCAAGATCAAGAATCAGACTGTAGACAGCGTGCAGCTTAACGAAGCCTGCTCCTCCGGCTGCGGTTCCTTTATCGAAACCTTTGCCAAGTCTTTAAATTACAGTGTCCATGATTTTGCAAAGGCCGCTCTCTTTGCCGAGCATCCGATTGACTTGGGAACGCGTTGTACCGTATTCATGAATTCCAAGGTAAAGCAGGCACAGAAGGAAGGCGCCAGTGTGCCGGATATTTCCGCAGGACTTGCCTACTCGGTTATCAAGAATGCTTTATTTAAGGTCATCAAGGTATCCGATGCTTCTGCTCTCGGCAAAAACATCGTGGTACAGGGTGGAACCTTCTATAACGATGCCGTTTTACGGAGTTTTGAAAAGATTGCCGGCTGCGAAGCCATCCGTCCGGACATTGCCGGAATCATGGGTGCGTTCGGTGCCGCTCTCATTGCAAGGGAACGTTACAGTGCAGATTACGAAACGACCATGCTGCCCTTTGACAAGATTCTGTCCCTGCAGTTTGAAACCAGCATGGCCAAATGTAAGGGTTGTACCAACAACTGCCGTCTGACCATCAACAAATTCTCCGGCGGCCGTCAGTACATTTCCGGCAACCGCTGCGAACGCGGTCTTGGCAAGCAGAAAAATGAGAACAATGTTCCCAACCTGTTCGATTATAAACTAAAGAGGGTATTCGGCTATGAACCGCTTTCTGCTGAAGAAGCTACACGTGGTACTGTCGGTATTCCGCGTGTCCTTAACATGTACGAAAATTATCCGTTCTGGGCAACCTTCTTTAAGGAACTCGGCTACCGCGTGATTCTCTCTCCGGTATCCAACCGTAAGATTTACGAGCTTGGCATTGAGTCCATCCCAAGTGAATCCGAATGTTACCCGGCAAAGTTAGCGCACGGACACGTGAGCTGGCTCATTAACCAGAAGGTCGATTTCATTTTCTATCCTGCTCTCTTTTATGAACGTAATGAATTTGAGGACGCCAACAATCACTATAACTGCCCGATTGTTACCTCTTATTCCGAAAATATCAAGAATAACGTGGAAGAAATTGAACGTGGCGAAGTCGTTCTCCGCAATCCGTTCATGTCCTTCCGTGACCTGAAAACCATTACCGAAGCGCTGGTGCGTGAATTTAAAGAGCTTCCTTCCAAAGAGGTCATTGCTGCCAGTGAAAAGGCATGGAACGAATTGAATGCTGCCCGTACCGATATGCAGAAAAAGGGCGAGGAAACCTTACAGTATTTAAAGGAGTCCGGAAAGCGCGGTATCGTTTTAGCCGGAAGACCTTATCATATTGACCCGGAAATCAATCATGGTATTCCAGAGCTGATTACCTCTTATGATATTGCTGTTTTAACCGAGGATTCCGTATCCCATCTGGCAAAACCGGAACGTCCTTTAATCGTTTCCGACCAGTGGATGTACCACTCCCGTCTCTACGCAGCCGCAAGCTATGTAAAGACCGTGGATAACCTCGACCTGATCCAGTTAAATTCCTTTGGATGTGGTCTGGATGCGGTTACGACCGATCAGGTAAATGATATTCTGACAGGCTCTGATAAGATTTATACCTGTCTGAAAATTGATGAGGTAAATAACCTTGGCGCTGCCAGAATCCGTATCCGTTCCCTGCTCTCTGCCATCCGTGTCAGAGAAAAGCTGAACAAACAGCGTACGATCCGCTCCAGTGCCATTACAAAGGTTCCCTTTACCGAAGAAATGCGTAAGGATTATACGATTCTTGCCCCGCAGATGTCTCCGATTCACTTTGACGTCATCGAGGCTGCGTTCCGCGCCTGCGGTTACAACTTTGAAATTCTTGGAAACGACAACCGTCGTGCCGTGGATGTCGGATTAAAATATGTAAATAACGATGCCTGCTACCCTTCCCTGATGGTCGTTGGCCAGATTATGGATGCTTTGCTCTCCGGTAAATATGATCTCAACAAGGTTGCCGTCATTATGACGCAGACCGGTGGTGGATGCCGTGCGACCAACTACGTCGGCTTTATCCGCCGTGCCTTAGAGAAAGCCGGTATGCCGCAGATCCCGGTTATTTCCTTAAATCTGGGCGGTATTGAAACGAACCCAGGCTTCCACTTAAATGCCGAAATGCTGATGCGTGTTGCCTACGCTGCCATCTTTGGCGATATCTTCATGCGCTGTGTCTACCGTATGCGCCCTTACGAGCAGACCAAAGGCTCTGTAGAAGAAGTTCATCAGAAATGGATAAAGAAATGCCGTGAATTTGTTTCCAGAAAGCATATGAGCTTTGCAGCCTTTAACAAAATGTGTCAGCAGATTGTGGAAGACTTTGATGCCATTCCGATCACCAATGAACAAAAGCCCCGTGTCGGTATTGTGGGTGAGATTCTGGTAAAATATGCACCGGCTGCCAACAATTACCTTGTAGACCTCCTGGAGTCCGAAGGAGCCGAAGCCGTTGTACCGGATCTGGTAGACTTCATGCTCTACTGTTTCTACAACCAGATTTATAAGGCTGATTATCTGGGCATGAGCAAAAAGACCGCCCTGATTTCCCGTCTCGGTATCCGTGGCATTGAATTCCTTCGTGGAAGTGCACGCCATGCCTTTGAGAAGAGTACCCACTTCACGCCTCCGAGCAGCATTTATGAAACGGTGGAAAATGCAAAAACGATCGTAAACATCGGCAACCAGACCGGGGAAGGCTGGTTCCTGACCGGCGAAATGATTGAACTGATCCACAGCGGTGTCAATAACATCGTCTGCACCCAGCCGTTTGCCTGCCTTCCCAACCATGTCGTAGGTAAAGGTGTCATCAAAGAGCTTCGCAAGCACTATCCATTAAGCAACATTGTTGCCATCGACTACGATCCGGGTGCCAGTGAAGTAAACCAGTTGAACCGTATTAAACTGATGCTTTCTACAGCTCAGAAAAATCTTCATAAGAAGGAGGAGAAAGCTCTATGATCAAGCAGGAAATCAACGAACTGAAACGCCTTTATACTCCAAGTAACTGCTCCATTACCAGAATCTGTGGCTGCTATGTCGATGGGGAAAAGAATAAAAAGACAGAATTTAAGGAAGCTTTTCTCTCCCTTCCGGAAGAAGAGATTTTTAAATATTTTGAACTGCTGCGCAAAACCTTATCGGGAAGTCTTGGGAAGAATCTTTTAAATCTGGACTTTCCCCTTGCAAGCGAACAGGAAGGAGGCACCCAGGCTGCCCTTCTTGCCCTGCGCGACAGTAAATTAAAGGATGATGCCTTAATCGAAGAGTTTTATGACCGTGTCATCAATACGTATGAATACGTCGGCAACTACCTGATTCTGCTCATCCATGACGCTTATGACGTTCCGGGAAAGACCACGGACGGTTTAACCATGGATGATGCTTCCGATACGGTATTTGAATACATCATGTGCTGTATCTGCCCGGTCAATCTGTCAAAGCCCGGATTGAGCTATGACAGCATCAACAATGAATTCCATAACCGTATCCGTGACTGGGTGGTAGAAATGCCCGAAACCGGCTTTCTCTTCCCGAGCTTCAACGACCGTGCAACCGATATTCACTCTACGCTCTTCTATTCCAAGAATCCGGAGGAAGCACATAGCGAATTCGTAGAAAACATTCTTGGCTGTACCCTGCCTTTGTCTGCCGGGACACAGAAGGAAGCCTTTCAGGCTTTGATCGAGGAAACGCTTGGCGATGAGGTCGAATACGAAGTGGTGAAAAATATCCATGAGAATTTGACGGAAATGATCGAGGAGCACAAAGAGATTCCGGAGCCTTTAACTCTTGACAAGCATCAGGTAAAGAACCTGTTTGAAAAGAGCGGCGTCAGTGAAGAAAAGCTGACTGATTTCGATAAGCTCTATGATGCAGCCGCCGGAGAAGATACCTCTCTCTTTGTAAACAATGTGGCAAACGTCCGCACCTTCGAGGTAAAGACCCCCGATGTTGTCGTAAAGGTGAATCCGGAACGTGCGGATCTGGTCAACACCCTGCAGATCGACGGCAAACGCTGTCTTGTCATCGAAATCAACGATCATGTTGAAGTGAACGGCATTACCATCCATCAGGGTGTATCCTTAGAAGATGTGGCAGATGAAGAAGAATAGAAAATCAGAAAATGCTGATAACCAATTCTTTTTCGAATGATTATCAGCATTTTTATTATTATTTCTATCTATGTATTTCTATTTCATTCTTTCCTGATCTGCTATACTCTTTCTGTCATGGATCGGAGTAGTTCCCATATACTTATTACAAGTAACTATTCAGAACCCCATTCGTAAAACCGTTGCTAACGCAACTTGAGTTTTACTCATGTGGTTACTTCGCCCTATAAATTATGTCAAATGACCTTACGAATGCGAGCATTCGATGTCCATATTGTCATAATTTGCATGGCTCTGAATAGTTACTATTACGAAAACAAATCACGATACCAGCGCAGAGCCGTAATGTACGCATCGTATACCTGTTTGGAGTCCATATGGTTCAGTAACATGGTCCGATCAATTTCCTGCCAGCTGGCACTCTCATACTGCTTCACAAACTCTAGCACCGGTGCAAAGTGTCCTTTATCCTCAATAAGTGCTTCCTCAATCTCCTTAGAAACCTTTACCATCTTAAGAGCCTCTTCCATCGGCTTATTAATAATAAGATCAAGTACCGAAAACAATCCCATTAAGAACAACTCTCCTGCCTGGCCGCCCATTTCGAATACAGTTGCCAGATTCTCTGCAAATTTCGCACGAAGCAGGGAAACACGCATAATCTCATTCGGACGATCTGCGCAGAGCTGACTGGTTACTGCCGTGTTGATCCATTTCTTCAACTCCTTCTGTCCTAACATGGCTGCTGCATGACGGATAGATGTAATCTGAGAATTGACCGTCATATGGTTTACCATCTTCAACAGGGAAATCACAAGAGCCGTATCTCTTCCAATGACATCGGCTGCCTTTGTCAAATCAAAGTCCGGTTCATTCACAATGTTCAAAAGTTCAATGTAATTCACCTTCAACGGAGAGACCTTTGCCTCTCCCTTCGTTACCGGCATACGGTAGAATGCCCCCTCATAGAGCTGGTAGCCCCCCTCTGCCTTCAACTGCTCGAAAATTTCCTGTGTATCAATATTTCCGGCACAAAGCTTGATGTTCGGATAAATCTTCATAAAATAAATTCTTGCCTTCGTAATATCAATCTTCTTATGATCGAGCAGAATATAATCCATCAGAAGAAGAACCTGGCGGTAATCTTCAAAGCTGGATACCGGCAGTTTACGAATAGCAAGCTTATATCCGCTGTTCTTTAATTCTTTCAAGCGGTTAATGTACATGTCATTCGGCAGAACTGCATTATCTACAAGCAGCACCACGCGGTCATGCGGTGCCTTGCACTGTTCATCAATATCGGTAAACAGGGAAATATTATTTACCGAAATGAATACCTCCTTATCTCCGGAAAGGGTCTCGATTCCCATATTTTCAATCAGTTCAAACCCCTGGATCTGTCCTACTCCATCATGCATTCCGGTTCCTAAGAAGCTGGGATTTAAAAGGAAGTTCTTCTTCTGGGTAAATAAGGAATATGCCTTCACGGTCATATTTTCATCAAATAAAGGTATTAACGTTGCAAGCATTTTGTCTTCGCCTTTCTCTCAAAAATACCAATCATCCATCTGTCTGGAACTACAATAACGATTCCGAATCGTCATGTTTATTTTACAATAAAAATCCTCCAGTGTCTACTCACCACATACGTCATCTTTCAAAAAAGAACACAATTTTTCATTTGGATATCCAAGGACTCCTGCCAGAAGTGTCTTCACATAAACCATCTCTTTCGTCATTCCGTAAACCGGAACTGCACCTGCTTCTATCATCCATACCCCGGAAGCATATACTGCCTCATTAGGACAAGGTGTTACGATTACCGGGATCTTTGCTTCCCTGCAGCGCATCAGAAACGGAAGCAGGGAATACTCTGCTTTCTGTTCCTCTTTCGTTCCTCCGATGCAGGCTGTTGCCGAATGATACAGACCATGGATGACTGCACGGATTTCTTTATTAAGTACAATCTGCTGATAATTAAGCCCCACATATGGTTCTATGCACAGGACATCGCTTTTCAATTCTCCAATACGGGATAAGTCAATTCCATTGCCATTCCGCTGACTGCAGATCTTATCGCGATTCAGTTCTTCCGTCCATTGGTTCAAGTGCATCGCTGCCTTGGAACATTCACCTTCCATCACCTTTGAGACTTCACCCAGGCAAACCCCATCACGGCTGTAAAAGTCATTGGAATAATCCCCGCTGCTTACAAGATGTCCTCCATGATGAAGAAGGCACCTTCCGTCGTCATTCCGGTACACCACATAGACACCGGAATGAATTCCTGCACAAATCAGCTCCACAGAACGCCGGAAGTTCTCATTTCCGTTCGCGCCCTCCTGATTAAGCGGCAGCTGGCTGGATACCAGAAATACCGGAATCTCCACCTTCGATAACGCTAACGCAAGCAGAGAAGCTGTATAGGCCAGCGTATCTGTCCCATGGGCAATCACGATTCCCCGATACTGTGAAAAATCACACTTTTTGAAAAAACGGAGTAATTCGTTCCATTTGGGAATCGTCATATTTTCGCTTAAAGTATTTAAAATGGTAACAACTTCAAATTTCTGATGGGCGCAGGGCGAATCCGATTCTTCAAAATATTGCAGAAGCAACACTTTCGCTTTCTGAATGTCCACATCCCGCCGGTTCCCCTGTTCATCCCCGAAGGAACAGATCGTGCCTCCGGTTAACAATAATAAAATCTTACCTTCGCTCTCCATCATGCACTTAATCTCTCCGGAACACATCTCTGGTATAGACCTTCTCCTTCACATCGTCCAGACAGGCATCGTAACGGTTTGCAATGATTGCCTGACTCATTTCCTTAAACTTTGAAAGGTCATTCACGACACGGCTTCCAAAGAAGGTACTTCCATCTTCCAGTGTCGGCTCATAAACAATAACCGTTGCGCCCTTTGCCTTAATTCTCTTCATAACGCCCTGAATGGAGGACTGACGGAAATTGTCAGAATTGGACTTCATGGTGAGACGATATACTCCAACCACGACTTCCTTTTCCTTGTCAAGCTCATATTCCCCGTTCGCTTCATAACCACCTGCAAGCTCCAATACCCGGTCTGCAATGAATTCCTTCCGCGTACGGTTACTGTCTACGATGGCTGTCATCATATTCTGTGGCACATCCTGATAATTGGCAAGAAGCTGCTTTGTATCCTTCGGCAGACAATAACCGCCATAACCAAAGGAGGGATTGTTATACTGATCCCCGATACGAGGGTCAAGGCAGACACCCTTAATAATCTGCCGGGTATCCAGGCCCTTCATCTCTGCATATGTGTCCAGCTCGTTAAAATACGATACACGCAGTGCCAGATAGGTATTGGCAAACAGCTTCACGGCTTCTGCTTCCGTATACCCCATGATTAAGGTATCGATGTTCTCTTTGATGGCCCCCTGCTGCAAGAGGTGTGCAAAGGTATTGGCAGCCTCCACAAGCTCCGGCTTCTCCATATCCGTTCCAACAATAATTCTGGAAGGATACAGGTTGTCATACAGTGCCTTGGATTCCCTTAAGAACTCCGGACTAAACAGAATCCGGTCACAATGATACTTCTCCCGTACCGCAACTGTAAAGCCTACCGGAATCGTCGACTTGATTACCATAACAGCCTTCGGATTGACCTGCATCACAAGCCGGATAACCGCTTCTACTGCAGAGGTATCGAAGAAATTCTTCTTTGAATCATAATTGGTCGGTGTTGCAATTACGACAAACTCAGCATCCCGGTAAGCTGCCTCTGCATCTGTGGTTGCCACAAGATTCAAATCCTTTTCCTTTAAGTACTTCTCAATATATTCATCCTGGATCGGTGACTTGTGCCGATTGATCAGATTCACCTTTTCTTCTATAATATCCACTGCCATCACTTCATTGTGCTGTGCCAGCAAGGTCGCAATACTTAAGCCGACATACCCTGTTCCTGCTACTGCAATCTTCATCTGTTTTCCTCCTGACCGTAAAATTCCTGATACCACTGTGCAAATTTCCTTAATCCGGTCCGCAGGTCTGTCTTCGGGCAATAATCAAAGTCCTCCTGCAGGGCCTCTGTGTCTGCATACGTCACGGGTACATCTCCCGGCTGCATCGGCACAAGCTTCTTATGTGCTTCAAAATCATAGTCTGCCGGAAGGACTCCTGCTGCTACCAGCTCCTGCTGCAGAATATCCACGAAATCAAGCAGATTCTCCGGATGTCCGCCTCCTATATTATATACCTTGTACGGAGGAACCGGTAATCCGTCTGCTCCGTTTACCCGCTCCGGCGCACCCTTCATGACGCGCACGATTCCTTCCACAATATCATCCACATAGGTAAAATCCCTGCGGCAGTTTCCGTAATTAAAAATCTCGATTGTTTTCCCCTGAAGAAGCTTATTTGTAAAACCAAAGTATGCCATATCCGGTCTTCCTGCCGGTCCATAAACGGTAAAAAACCGTAAGCCGGTAGATGGAATGTTATATAACTTGCTGTAGGCATGTGCAAACAATTCATTCGACTTCTTCGTTGCTGCATACAAAGAGACCGGATGATCTACCGGATCCTCTGTAGAAAACGGCACCTTCTCATTCCCTCCATAAACGGAAGAAGACGATGCATATATAAGATGCGCAACTCCCTGTTTTCCATCATCGTAGGAATGACGACATGCCTCTAAAAGATTGTAAAATCCAATCATATTAGAAGAAATATACGCATCCGGATTCGTAATGGAGTACCGAACCCCCGCCTGTGCCGCAAGATTTACAACCACCTGTGGCTCATAGAGATCAAACACCTCTTCCATGCTCTGACGATCCGCAATGTCTGCTTTCCTGAAAATCCATTCCGTTTCCGGATGTTCCCCGGATAACTTCTCTATTTGCTCAAGTCTCCACTCTTTAATACGGATATCATAATAATCATTCAGATTATCCATGCCGATGATCCTCGCCGGAGTCTCTTCCTTCAAAAGCTTCATTACAAGATTGGCTCCAATAAATCCGGCAGCACCCGTAATAAATATAGTCATTCCTTTTAACTCTAATTTCTGCATCACTTACTCTTTCTGATCTTTCCGTTCCAGTTAGAAAACCCTTTATTATTCCTAAAGATCTGATCAATATGATAAACCTACACAAAGTAGGACTTGTATGCTTTCTCTGACAATTTGCCGCATACGCACCCTACTTTTGTGATTCGTGTCATCAGGTATACTTTACCATCAATTCAGATTGTTGTAAACTCTGATATCTCCCATTTTCTTAAGAACAAACCTGCATAAAGGTTCTAAGATCACTTCCCCTGAAATCTAAGATCTTTATGCATAATGTTCTTCACATTTCATTACATGCTTTGATTTTATCCGTCTTCCAAAAGGATCTTAGAACACCTGTCCTGCCGTGATGTTAAGCAATGACAGATTCAGGATACTCATGTAACATAACCCCCCTTTCAGCTTTATCATACAACATTGAAGACGCTCTTTCCTTTTTCTAAACCAATCGTGTGTTTTCTGTTATAAATATCGCTTTTTCTCCTCTTATCGCCATTTCAGGATGCCACTTTAAAGATATGTTTCAAATCCTGCCGTTCAGGCCTCAAAATAACCTGCTCTTCCAGATATCTCTCTCATACTCTTCAATCGTCCGGTCAGAAGAAAAGTATCCGGCTTTTGCAATATTAATAAGCATCATCTTTGCGAATTTCTCACGGTCGTTATAGCAGGCATAGGCCTCTTCCTTCTTTTCACAGTACTCTTTAAAGTCAAGGAGAGTCATGAACCAGTCCTTATTTAAAAGCTCTTTCTGCAGGCGTGTGAGATTCTCTTCCTGTCCAATGGCAAGAAGCTCCTTCGATGTAATAAAATCAACTGCTTCCTTAATATCCGGATCCTTCTCATAAAAATCCTTCGATACATAATCGGACTTTTCATAATGTGCAATGACTTCCTCGCTGGATGCTCCGAAAATAAAGATATTGTCATCTCCTACAAGTTCATGGATCTCCATATTTGCACCGTCTTCGGTTCCAAGCGTTACCGCACCGTTTAACATAAACTTCATGTTGCCGGTTCCGCTCGCCTCCTTGGAAGCAAGTGAAATCTGTTCAGAAAGATCGGTTGCCGGGATCAGCTTCTCTGCCTTGGTTACATTATAGTTTTCCACCATAACAACCTTTAAATAAGGGCTCACCTCAGGATCTGCATTCACAAGCTCCTGCAGACATAAAATCAGATGAATGATATCCTTGGCAATCACATAAGCCGGCGCTGCCTTGGCACCAAAGATTACCGTAATCGGTGTTTCCGGTTTCTTTCCTGCCTTGATTTCCAGATATTTATGAATGACAAACAGGGCATTCATCTGCTGCCGCTTGTATTCATGCAGACGTTTGATCTGGGTATCAAAGATGCTGTCCGGATTTAAGGTAAGGTTCTGTGTCTCCTTTAAATAAGCACACAGCTCCTTCTTATTTTCCATCTTCACATCCAGAAGCTTTTTAAGGAATTCCGGATCGTCCTGATACGCTAAGAGCTTTGTTAACTCCATGGCATCCTTACGGTATCCTCTTCCGATTGTTTCATCTAAAAGTGCTGTGAGCCTTGGATTACAATGTAACAGCCAGCGGCGGAACGTGATGCCGTTCGTCTTATTGTTAAATTTCTCCGGATAAAGCTCATAAAACGGATGAAGCTCGGTCTTTTTCAGAATATCCGTGTGAAGGGATGCCACACCGTTTACGGAAAAGCCGTAATGAATATCCAGGTGTGCCATATGCACAGTGTCATTACGGTCAATAATGACTACCTTTTCATCATCGAATTTACGGCGTACCTTGTCATCAAGAACCTCAATGATCGGAACGAGCTGCGGTACAACCTTATTCAGATAGGCAATCGGCCACTTTTCCAATGCTTCTGCCAGAATTGTATGATTCGTATAGGCACAGGTCTTTGACACAATAGCAATGGCTTCGTCCATTGCTATGCCCCGCTCCATCAGGAGACGGATCAGCTCCGGAATAATCATGGTCGGATGTGTATCGTTAATCTGGATCACCGCATAGTCTGACAGATCATGCAGATTTGAGCCACGCTTTACGCTTTCGTCCAGAATAAGCTGTGCACCGCTGCTTACCATAAAGTATTGCTGATAAATACGAAGCTGTCTTCCCTCCTCATCCGAATCATCCGGATAAAGGAACAGCGTCAGGTTTTTCTCAATGTCCGTTTTATCAAAGGAAATACCATCCTGAACCAGATTCTCATCCACAGAATCCAGATCAAATAAATGAAGCTTATTGGTGTGATTTTCATAACCTGTCACATCAATATCATACATTCTGGCATTCACCTTCAGATTGCCAAAGCTTACCGGATAAACCACCTCGGTACGATTCAGCCAGCTTTGCGGCTCCATCCAGGGATTCGGAGTTTCCTTCTGCAGGTTCTTTTCAAATTCCTGCTTAAAAAGTCCCAGATGATAATTTAATCCAATTCCATCTCCGTTTAAGCCTAAGGTTGCCATGGAGTCAAGGAAGCAGGCAGCCAGTCTTCCAAGCCCGCCGTTTCCAAGAGACGGTTCAGGCTCAATCTCTTCAATTGCTGCAAGACTCTTTCCGTTCTTTGAAAGAATATCCTTTACATCATCATAAATTCCAAGATTAATCAGATTGTTGGAAAGAAGCTTGCCAATCAGGAACTCTGCAGAAACATAGTAGATCTTCTTTCCCTTCTGCCCGCTCTGTGCACGCTCTCTTTCCTTTGCCATCTCTTTCACAAGCTCAAGGAGCATGAAATAAATCTCCTTCTCACCTGCTTCCTGAATGGACTTTCCAAGTTTTTGTTCCAATAATTCTTTATTCAACATCTGTTTTTCTCCTTTTCGGGGGAATACTATCCTTTTACGGCTCCGGATGCCACACCTTTAATAATATATTTCTGTCCGGACAGATATACAATGATAATCGGGATTATGGTTAACATAATACTTGCCATCATTGGTCCCATCTCAACCCTTCCGTAGCTTCCACGGAAATACTGGATGAGCATCGGGATCGTCTTATATTTCTTAATATCAAGCACCAGGGTCGGAAGCAGGTAGTCATTCCATACCCACATAGCTTCCAGAATTCCTACGGAAATCATCGTCGGTGCCAGCATATGCATATCAATCTTAAAGAACGTCTGGATCGGATTACAGCCATCGATCAGGGCAGCCTCTTCTACCTCAAGCGGAATGGACTTTACGAAGCCGCAGAACATGAATACGGCAAGTCCTGCCCCGAATCCAAGATAGATCACCCAGATATTCCAGGGAGTATTTAAATGAAGCTTATCTGCGGTCTGTGACAGGGTAAACATCACCATCTGGAAAGGAACCACCATCGAAAAGACAAACAGAAAATAAAGTACCTTCGAAAGGATGCCCTTTACACGGGTAATGTACCATGCACACATGGAACAGAAAAGCAGAATCGCTGCCACGGAAGTAATCGTAATAAATAAGCTGTAGCCCAGGCTGTTCAAAAAGCCTTTGGATTCAATGGCATTGATATAGTTTTCCAAACCTGCAAAGGTTTCTGCGGTAGGAAGCTTGAAAACGCTTCCGGTGCTGATTGCAGATTCCTTTTTCAGGGAATTGATCAAAATCATAAAAACAGGATAAATCCATAACAGGGAGAGAATGGTCAAAATGACAACTAATATGGTATTTCCGACTTTTTTCTTTATATTCATTACTGCTGCACCTCCCTTGATCTGGTTGCTCTAAGCTGGAACAGGGAAATGAAGATTACCAGTGCACAGAAGATCACTGCCTTCGCCTGTCCGTAACCCTTCCACTGCATGCCGGAGCGTGCATAGAAGGTATTGTAAATATTAAGGGCCATCATATCGGTCATATGGTTCGGATCCCCGCCGGTCAACGCAAGGTTCTGGTCAAACAGCTTGAAGGAATTCGTTAAGGTTAAGAAAATGCAAATGGTAACGGAAGACATTACCATGGGGATTTTAATTTTAAACAACGTCTGCAGGCGGTTTGCTCCGTCAATCTCGGCTGCTTCAATTAAAGAATCCGGAACGTTCTGCAGACCTGCAATGTAAATAATCATCATGTAACCAATCTGCTGCCATCCCATCAGGATAATAAGTCCCCAGTAACCTGCGGTTGCATTTAATGCAAGCAGGGGCTGTTCTATAATTGTCATCACGCAGTTAATCAGGATCTGCCAGATATAACCAAGCACGATACCGCCGATAAGGTTTGGCATAAAAAACACGGTACGGAAAATATTCGTTCCGCGTAATTTCTGTGTCAGTAAAACGGCAAGTGCAAATGCCAGGATATTAATACTTAAAATGGATACCACTGCAAACAATACGGTGAATCCAAATGCCCTCTGAAAAGAGGTGTCCGTAATTGCAGCACGGTAATTCGCAAGTCCTACCCACGTCGCATTTCCTACTGTTGTAAATTTACAGAAGGATAAATATAAGCCCTCCACAAACGGAACAATAAATCCGATGATAAATGCAGCCAGCGTGGGCAGAATAAAAATAACTGCATGTTTCTTTATTGCCTTCTCCATAACATAACCTCCATATTACATAAGAATGGACAGACAGTATTTTCTGCCTGCCCATTCCGGTTTCTTTATTTACTGCTGATTGGCAAGCTCATATTCGGTTGCCCATCCATCTACGAATGCACTTACTACTGCATCCCAGTTTGCATCGGTCTCATCTGCCGCATAAGCGGTTAATGCAGATCCTACACCATTCTTCCATTCTTCAGAAGGCATGGTTGTGAAGTTCCATGATACAGGAGTCTTTCCTTCTGCGGTATATGCGCTGTCCTGCTTAACAAATAAGTTCGGAGATTCCTTTGCGTTCTTGAAAGGAATAACAAATCCCATTTCATCAGACATGGAAGTGGTTCCCTTATCGGAAGTTACACACCAGTACATGAAATCAAGTGTTGCCTGGATATCATCTGCAGAAGCATCCTTGTTTACACACCAGTAGTTTTCAGTACCGGTACAAAGTCCCTGGTTTGCTTCATCACCAACACCGATATAAATCGGAATCATAGCAAGATCATCATCGGTAAACTTACCGTCACCAACCAGGTTTCCATATTCCCAGGAACCATTCTGGAAGAATACGGCTTCCTTGTTTAAGAATTCATTTCTGGAATCATCACCGGTCTTTGCTGCAAGATCCTTGCCGCTGCAGGTGCTGTTATTTACATACAGATCCCAGATGTTACGGTATGCATCAAGATAGGTTCCCTTGATAGCCGGAGTAGATCCGATACCGTCTTCCTTATACTCAAAGTAAATCGGAAGGTTTGCAAGATGGGTCTTGAATCTCCAGTCAGAGGATCCGTCCATACCTGCGGAAGTGAATGCTGCAAATCCAAGCTCAGAAGAACGGCTTGTAATATCTTCTGCAACCTTCTTTAAATCAGCAAAGGACTTGATGTCATCTATGCTGTAGCCTGCTTCTTCAAGTAAGGTCTTATTGCAGATCAGTCCGTAAGATTCAATAACATATGCGATACCTGCTACTGCATCTCCATCCTTTAAGGCGAAATCTTCGCTTGTCAGTTCGCCATAGATTGCAGATCCGGAAAGGTCATAGCAGTAATCCTTCCAGTTTGCAAGACCAACCGGTCCGTTTACCTGGAACAGGGTCGGAGCTCCGCTCTTTCCCATTTCACTCATCAGTGTGGTTTCATAATTTCCGGAAGCTGCTGTCACAACGGTAACCGGTACGCCGGTCTCTTCGGTATAAGCCTTTGCCAGATCCTGCCACTGCTCATCCTGCTCCGGCTTGAAGTTCAGATAATATACAGATCCTGCTCCGGCGCTTGTTGCTGCTTCGCCTTCAGAAGCCTCTGTGCTTTCTGCTGCATCTGCAGCCTCTGTTGTTTCTGCTGCTGTGCTTTCGCTGCTGTCATTTGCAGTGTCTGTAGAGGTGCTTCCGCAACCGGCCAGAACTCCTGCTGTCATCATAGCTGCCATACCAAGGGCAAGCCATCGTTTTACATTTTTCATAGTATTCCTCCCATTTCTTTTATGATCCGCACCTTCATGGAAGAGTGCGTTTCTTTGTTTTGTTATACTTATCTTATCAGAAATATAAAAGATCCATTATCAATTATTCTACCTCGAATGCAAAAAAATAAACCTGATATGATTTTTCATACAGGTTTATTTTTTGTCATTTGAATCATTACTTATCTTCTTACTGCTCGGCTTTAAATTCCAGCACACTCTCCTGCACCATCTGTACAAACTTCTCCGGTGTGATCTTCTGTTCCGCCAGAAGCGGCAGTGCAACTCCCAGTGTCTCTTCCTGTAAGATGGAATTCCATTTTACCTGATAGTTTGGAACAATCTGATCTGCCCTGGAAAATGCTTTCAGATAATCCTTTAATACCTGTGGCTTATCTGTCAGATCCTGGTTAAAAAGAGTTTCTTTTTCCTTCTTATTATATTCTGTCCGGAACTTCAAAAATTCCACCGCCGCCGCTTTAACTTCATCCGGGTAGCTGGAAACAACCGCCCAGCCAAAGGTTTCCGGGGATGCCACCAGTGTATGCTCCGGAAAAGAAGAAAACCGTATCTCATCTCCCCTGTTTTCCGGGATCTGGTCAATCTGCCAGTAACCATTCGGAATCATCGCCGCCTTATCTGAAAAGAAATTGGAATACGCCACATCATAGTCCGCATGGAGAGCATCGTCTGTTGTATAAGAAAACAGCTTCTGCAGCACCTCTCCCAGATACAGACCGCTTTCATTATCATAGCTTTCCGGAAGCATCTGTCTCATGAACTCTGCCCCTTCTTTACTTTCCGCCAGGGCTGCCGTAGCAATCAGCATCGGTGCCCATCCGGTTCCCTCCGTATGCAGGGCAAGTGGCGTAATTCCATGCTCCTTTAATGTATCGCAGCATTCCCAGAATTCCTCCCAGGTTTCCGGAAAGCGGTCAATCCCCGCCTGTGCAAACAAATCTTCATTCCAGAACATTCCGGCGCAGGTAAATGCCGATGTGCTGATCGGTCCTAAATATACCTCTCCATCTGCATAGGTACTTCCCTGTAGCACAAACGGTTCAATCTTCGTCTTCCAGGAAAGGTCCTCTTCCAGATAAGGACTCAGATCCTCAAGTCTTCCTTCTTCCACCATCATCATATAAAAGGAAGGAATCGTACATACATCATAAATAACTGCAGGCAGACTGTCCGTTACATTCATTCTTCTGAGATTCTGCCGGTATTCCTCCTCCGTTTCAAGTACCCATTCCACATCCAGGTAATACTTTCCTGCATAGGCTTTATTAAACGCATCGGCAAGCTCCTGATTGTTCTTCTTTCCCGTGGTCGGATCCACCGTAAAAATAATCGGAATGGAAATCACGCTGCTCTCTTCCTTAACCGTATTTTCACTCTCCGTTCCTGCACATCCCGAAACTGCCATGCCGCACAGCATCATAAGAAGAAAGAACGTCACGCCTTTCCTGCATTTTCTATAAATTCTCTTCATGCTGTTCCCCTTCCCCCGGGATTTCGATCGTACAGGTTGTTCCGTCCTGCTCTGCCCGGTAAGTAAACAGGACCCCTTCTCCATATTTCAGCCTTAGTCTCGTCAGTACATTGCTCACTCCATAACCGTTTTTCGCATTCTTGGGAAACAGCTTTCTGGCTTCCGAAAGGAGCCTGCCGTTTAATGCATTGATCTTTTCTGCCATTTCCTCCGCAATAGGTATCCCGCTGTTATATACGGTAAGAATCAGCCTGCCATCCTGCTTATACACATGAATCCGGATCTGACCGCCCTCATAGATTTCACAGAAGCCATATTTAATCGAATTTTCCACAAGTGGCTGTAAAATCAGCTTTAACACCCAGGTTTCTTTCGGATCCACTTCACAGTCTATCGTATAGGTAAACAGATTTTCATTACGGATCTGCTGGATCTGCAGATAACTCTTCACATTTTCAAGCTCATCTTCCACCGTAACAATTTCACTTCCCTTACTTAACGAAAGCCTCAGATATTTGGACAGAGCCTGAATCATATTCATTGTGGTCTCTTCTTTATTAATTCTCGCCAGCATATAAATCGTGTCCAGCGTATTATATAAGAAATGCGGATTAATCTGACTGATCAGCATATTCAATTCACTGGTGCGCAGCTCCTTCTGCTGTGTCCTGATCTCATCCAGCAGCTCTTTGATATTGGAAAGCATCTCATTATAGGCATTCCCGATCTGGTCAAGCTCTGTTTTCGTATTCAGATGGACCAGCTTACTGAAATCCTCTCCGTTAAATTCTGTCATGGCCCGGTTCAGTTCCTTAATGGGCTTCGTAAATTTATTGGAAAAATAAATACTTAATACTACGGCAATCGCAATGACTAACAGATAGATGACAAGCAGTACCCAGAATACCTTTGTAATTTCCTTACCAAGTACCCGCTCGGGAACAAGCGTAAATACCGAAAATCCACACTCCTCCTGTTTATAAACAGATAATATGCCTCCGCTTATTTTCTCATTTTCAACCAAAGATCCATACCCTTGTGTCTGCGCATAATCAGCCAGAACAGCTTCCTGCTCGGTGGATAAAGTAAAGCCTTCGGGATACCAGTACGCACAGATTCTTCCCTGCGGATCCATAATTCCGATTGCTGCCTCCTGTGTGAGATTATCTTCTTCAAGCAACAGACTCTGCAAAAACTCCGGATTCATCTTAAAAAACAAATATCCCGGCTCATGTGCATAATTCAGGCTGTGTACCTTGCGTCCGACAAACAGAGCTTCTTCTCCTGTCCCAAACAGATAGTCCTTCATAACAAACCACCTGGTATCGGCATAGGAAGTGCCAAGCTGCTGCACCAGAAGGCTGTCCTCGAAATACTGGTAAGGAATCTTCGAATAGGACCGGGTATAAAGATTTTTCTTATTATCCACATAACAGTATTCTGAAACATGATCGAGGTCAATATAGGCAAAATATTTACTTAAAGAATTCCGGTCCACCTCTTCCATAGGCTTTGCCTTAAGGCTCTGCTGCACCTGATCATTTAAAATGCATTCTTCTGTCACCTTTTCGGTCTTCTGATACAGGGTATCAAGTGAAATCCCGGTCTTTTCCGTCATAAAGTTATATTTATCCGTAACGATTCCCATCATAATATTACGCATATAAAACCAGACTCCCATGCTTGACAAAAACAGCGCAAGCAGAAGAAGTCCGATTGTATACTTCAGATATTTTCTTTGGATTCCGGAGGTTGCTTTTCTGATTTTCATATGATAAATTCTTATATCCCTTCTAAACGGCTACCATTCCTTCTTATATTCGGTGGGAAGCTTCCCGGTATATTCCTTAAACAGATGGGAAAAGTAAGATGGATTGCTGATACCGATCTGTTCACAAATGCTTCCGATACTTTCATTCCCGTTCTGCAAAAGCTTCTTGGCCTTTTCCATCCGGCACTGTAACAGATATTTTTTAAAGGACATCTGCTGGCTTTCTTTAAATACCCTTCCAAAATAAACGGGATTCAGGTACACATGCATGGCGACCGCTACAATCGAAAGATCTTCCTCCTGCAGATGCTCGTCAATATAGGCCAGGGCTTCTGTCATATATTCCCGGTTTCCTCCAACCTCATGACAGGCGGCATAATTCTTTCGTTCCTCAATTGCCCGGCACAGAATCCTATAGCTCACATCCACTTCCTTCGATGCACTTAAGTTCTGCATATTGGAATAATAATTCTGGAACTGCTTTTTTAATTCCTCTGACATTCCATAAGTCTCTTCCAGGAAAACCTCAGCATCAAGCATGACCGTATGAAGTCTCTGGCGCTGTGTCTCCTCCTGTGCTGGAAGCGTGTAAAGGAAGTGTACAAAAGCCTCCTTCAGTACATTTTCATCATTCCTGCGGAGCGCACTTCCGATCTGCTGCTCTTCCGGTGCCGACGTATCCTTAGCATATTGCGAGGCACTTTCCATATAAATGGTAAATGAACCGGAACCGGCTTCACTTGCCATAGTAAACAGCTCGCTGGCTTCTTCGTAGCTTTTCCGGATTCCGGGAAGTCCCTTATATGGCTTGGATATGGAAGCAATGATAGGACTTTTCAATTCTTCCTTTGCTTCCTCCAGAAGATGCTTCACTGCAAGTACTGTGGCATTTTCTTTCGTACGGATCAGAAAGAGCAGCGTCTCTCCCTGTCCCTGCAGGCATAAATAAGCAAACCTCTCCCGCAGCTTTTGTTCCAGAAAGGACTTCAGGGCAAACCGCGCTGCTTCATATTCCAATGTATTCGTGATTTTGTATGCAAGATCAATATCCGTATTCACAGCAATAAAACGCTCTTCCTTTTGTAATGGCTGATCCACGGTCTCAAAAACCTCGGTCAGCTTATCAAAGGAAATCTGATTAAACAGATACTTCTGCACAATGACCTGCAGGAAGCTTGTCGCATCCTTCATTACCAGCTTCTCCCAGCTTTCCATGCGCTCTTCTTTTTTCTGCTTTTCCATACAGGACCGGTACGCATTCTGCATGGTTTCCTGCAGCCTGTCATCCTCAATCGGCTTTAACAGATAAGCAAACGCACCGAGATCGCATGCTTCCTTTGCATACTCAAAATCCCGATACGCGCTTAATACAACAAACAGGCACTCCTGGCCTGTCTGCTGTATCGTATCCATCATCTGTAATCCGGTCATCTGTTTCATCCGGATATCGGTCAGCACCACATCCGGTTTCTTCTCACGGATCACTTCAATTGCCTGCTCTCCGCTTAATGCCGTCCCAACCACCTGGAATCCCATCTGATCCCAGTCATAAGTCTTTAACAGACCCTTTAACAAAATCGGTTCATCGTCTACAATTACAAGATCCAATAATTTCATCATTGCTTCCCCATATATAAGTCTGTTCTTCCATACCATTCAGTTTACCTGTCCGATGCAAAAAATCATACCAATTGTCATACACAGGATGCAAAAATTCATACTATTTGGTCTGATTTAAGATTTCCATGAACTCTTCGCCTGTAATCGTTTCCTTTTCATACAGGTATTTAGCAAGCTCATGAAGCTTATCCTGATGGGTGCTTAAAAGCTCCATGGCTGTGCTGTAGCCCTGCTTTACAAGAGAAATCACCATATCGTCAATCTCTGCTGCTTTCTGCGGTGAACAGCTTAAGGTAGCATCTTCGTTAAGATACGCATTGTTCCGGGTTTCAAAGGCAACCATTCCGAATTTCTCACTCATGCCATACCTGGTAATCATTGCCCTGGCAAGCTTCGTTGCCTGCTCAATATCATTGGAGGCTCCTGTGGTAATGGAATGGAAAATCAGTTCTTCAGCACATCTGCCGCCTGTAAGGGTTGCAATCTTATTGGCAAGTTCTTCCTTCGTCATCAGGTTACGCTCCTCGGAATCTACCTGCATGGTATAACCGAGTGCTCCTGAGGTACGGGGAATAATCGTAATCTTGGTAACAGGTGCGGATTGTGTCTGCAATGCGGCCACAAGCGCATGTCCGATCTCATGATAGGATACAATGAGACGTTCCTTCGTGGACAGAACCTTATTTTTCTTCTGATAACCGGCAATGACCGTTTCAATACTCTCTTCAAGATCTGCCTGGGTAACAAACTTACGGTTCTCACGGACTGCACGGAGTGCAGCTTCATTGACCATATTGGCAAGCTCTGCACCTGACGCTCCGGAAGCAGCTCTTGCAATGGCATTAAAATCTACCTGATCTGAAAGCTTAACCTTACGGGCATGTACCTTCAGAATTTCTTCCCTTCCTTTTAAGTCCGGAAGCTCCACAGGGATTCTGCGGTCAAAACGTCCGGGACGGAGCAATGCCGGATCCAGACTGTCCGGCCGGTTCGTTGCAGCCAGAATCACAACACCCTTTGAAGCATCAAAACCATCCATTTCTGTTAATAACTGGTTCAGGGTCTGCTCACGTTCATCGTTACCTCCATAGCCGCCGCTGTCACGCTTTTTACCAATTGTATCAATTTCATCAATAAACACAATACATGGTGCCTTTTCATTCGCCTGCCGGAACAGGTCACGTACCTTGGAAGCACCCATACCAACAAACATCTCCACAAATTCCGAACCGGAAATCGAAAAGAACGGTACACTGGCTTCGCCTGCAACGGCCTTTGCCAGTAAGGTTTTACCGGTTCCGGGAGGTCCTACAAGAAGTGCACCCTTCGGACATACCGCACCGATTTCCTGATACTTTGCCGGATTGTGCAGGAAATCTACAATTTCAGTTAAGAGCTCCTTGGCTTCGTCTTCACCCGCCACATCATTGAAGGTTATTCCGGTTGTAGATTCCACATAGACCTTGGCATTGCTTTTCCCGAAGGACATAAATGGATTTCCTTCTCCGCCGCCACCCATCTTTTTCATCATATAATTGCTGAGCAGTTGACCAAGTCCCCAGAAAATCAGGATCGGAACAATCCATACCAACAGGAAATTCAGGATCGGATTCATTTCCTTTTCCGCAACACGTCCAAATTCACAGCCGGCATCCTCCAGACGGTTTACAAGCTCCGGATCATCAAATGTGGTGGTTGCATAGTACTTCGGCTCTTCCTTATCAGTATCCACAAAATAAATGGAATCACCGTTTAACTCTACCCTGGACACTTCCTTACTTTCTACCATATTAAGGAACGTTCCGTAGTCCACTTCCGTAATCTGATTTTTCCTGATCAGCAGTGGAAACAGGAAAGTATTGAGCAGAATCAGCACCACCATTGCAACAAAGTAATAAAACAATAACGGTTTCTTTGGTTTTTCAACTTTTTTCATACACTATCCTCGCTTTTGCTTTTTATATTGTCTGGGCGTACACCCTGTAATAACTTTAAATTTCCTGTTAAAATTGGATAAATTCTTAAATCCGCACTGGTAGGCGGCATCCGCAACTGCTGCACCCCCAAGAATCTTCTCACAGGCCTTCTGAATCCTCAGGCGGTTCAGATACTCAATCGCTCCCATTCCCGAGATCTCCCTGAACCTCTGCATGAAATAGCTTTCACTTAAATGAACCTGTCTGGCCAGCATCTCTATGGTAATGGCATCCTCATAATGCTCTGCCATATAGTCAAGCACGGTCCGGATCTCTCCCCAGGAATCTGTTTCCTGCCGGTAAATTACCGATCCGGACTGTTCCATATACCATAATAGCTTTAACAGCTCTCCCTTCATCAGAAGGTCAGTCTGTGCCCGATTCTCCTTCGCGCAGAAAATAATATGCTCTGCACACTCCTTTAACTGCAGGTAACAGGGATTGTCTGTATGAACGGGAAGCAGCCTTGCTGTTCCCCTGCAGAGAGGAAAAATCATCTCGGTATAACACCGGTCCTCACTGCTTCCAAGCATTTCGGTACTGAATACCACCGTATCATAACAAAGGCATCCTTCCGCCTCAATGGCATGAAGTACCTCCGGCCGGATCAGCAGAATATCCCCCGGATGAACCTCTGCTTCCCGGTCGCCGATTCTCATAATTCCTTCTCCGTCCGTCACATAATTCAGCTCCCACTCCCTATGCCAGTGAAGCGGCACGAACGGAAAGTAATCCGGGATCCGGCTTTCGTAATAGCTGTATGGCACAAGATAGGAGCTGTGCCTGCGCTTTTCGTGTGCATTTGACTCAAACAGTTCCTGATTTTCTGCCACTTTTCCTGCTCCTTCCCGAAAAACATAGAATTGTACTATTTTTTCATAGAATTATAGTAGAATAATCCTATTTAGGATAGTATTGTATCGTTATAGACAGGGAAAATCAATTCCCTTACTGCAGATTTAATAAAAATTTTAGATCCTGAACAATGGAGGTTATCTATGAGCACAGAAAGAAAACAACCGGAATGGCTTGACAATGCCGTATTCTATGAAATTTATCCCCAGTCCTTCCGTGATACCAATGCTGACGGTATCGGTGATTTTAACGGAATTATCGAAAAGCTGGACTATATTAAGGAACTGGGGTGTACCGCCCTCTGGCTGAATCCCTGCTTTCTCTCACCTTTCGGCGATGCCGGATATGACGTAGAGGATTATTACACCGTAGCTCCCCGTTACGGAACCAATGAGGATCTCGTTCATTTATTTGAAGAAGCACACAAAAGACAGATGCATGTCCTTCTTGACCTCGTTCCGGGGCACACGGCGGTTACCTGCAAATGGTTTAAAGAATCCATGAAGGCCGAAAAGAATCAATACACCGACCGCTATGTCTGGACGGACAGTGCCTGGGAATCTCCTGAAAATATGGCAACCATCCGCGGCATCTCGGATCGCGACGGTTCCTGTGTAGTAAACTTCTTCTCCCATCAGCCTGCTTTAAACTACGGCTTCTACCAGCCGGATCCTTCGAAAAAGTGGCAGCAGCCCATGGATGCGGAAGGTCCCATGGCTACCCGCGAAGAATTAAAGAATATCATGCGCTTCTGGCTTTCCTTAGGCTGTGACGGTTTCCGTGTGGATATGGCCGGCTCCCTTGTAAAAAATGATGTGGATGGGAAAGGAACCATTGCACTCTGGCAGGACATCCGTAAATTTTTAGATGAAGAATTCCCGGCTGCAGCCATGGTCAGTGAATGGGGTGAACCGGATAAGAGCCTCATCGGTGGCTTTCATATGGACTTCCTGCTTCACTTCGGACCATCACATTACAATGATCTGTTCCGCTGCGAAGAACCCTATTTTTCCCGCCGTGGAAAAGGAAGTGCAAAGGAATTTGTTGCAAAGTACTGTGAAAACTATGCAAAGACAAATGGCCGGGGTCTGATCTGTATTCCGTCCGGCAATCACGACATGGATCGTCTGGCCCGTACCCTGGATCCCGAAGAAATGAAAATTGCCTTTGCTTTTCTTCTTTCCATGCCCGGCGCTCCGTTCATCTATTACGGGGATGAAATCGGCATGCGTTATGTGGAGAACTTAACTTCCGTAGAAGGCGGCTATAACCGTACCGGTTCCCGTTCCCCGATGCAGTGGAACACTTCTGCAAATGCAGGCTTTTCTTCTGCTCCCTCTGAAAAGCTGTATGTTCCTGTGGACCCTGACCGGAACCGCCCGAATGCAGAAAACGAAATGGCTGATGACACCTCCCTTTACAGCGAAGTAAAGCGTCTGATCGCCCTTCGTATGGCTCACCCTGCCCTGCAGAGTATGGCAGCCATCCACTTCCTCTCCGACGGTGATCCGCTCATTTACGAGCGTACCTGTGACGAAGAAAAGCTTCTGGTGATTATTCATCCTGCAGACCGTAACGTGGTTGTTCCGGATGTAAAGGGAGAGATTCTTTATACTGTTGGTGGAAATGCTTCTGTAACAGGAGACGGCATTGCAGTCGACGGTGGAACTGCTGTGTTCCTTACTTTATAAATATCTGTCCATCCACATGGAAATCCCCTGTCAGATCAACTTCTAACAGGGGATTTTCAATTAAATTCTTAATTTCAAATGTTCCTAATCCACCTTAAGGATCGTCTTCAGAATACGGCTTACGCATATTTCCATTTCTTCACGCGTAAGGCATCCCTGTCGGACTGCCTCCATAAGGCGGTCTGCAAATCCACGCGGCATCTTCAGATCATTACCGGCATGTGTTTCCTTATAATGTTCCCCACAGGTCCACCAATCGGTTGTTACCATACCATCAAATCCCCATTCCTCACGGAGGACTCCGGTCAGCAGTTCCTTATATTCCGATGTCCGGTGTCCGTTCATGATATTATAAGAAGACATGACTGCCCACGGCTTCTGTTCCTTAACAATCCTCTCAAAAGCCTTCAGATAAATTTCCCGTGCCGCACGCTCCGATACCCGTGAATCACAGTTCTTACGATTCGTCTCTTTATTATTACATGCAAAATGTTTTAAGGTCGCACCTATGTGATTCGACTGGATTCCTTTCACCATAGCTCCTGCAAGCTCTGCTGTCAGAAGCGGATCCTCAGAATAATACTCAAAATTCCGGCCACATAATGGACTCCGGTGAATATTAATTGCCGGAGTCAGCCAGACCGCTATATTATTCTCCTTCACTTCAGCGCCTCCGGCTTCGCCAATCCGTTCTACAATATCCGGATTCCACGTACATGCAAGTAATGTAGAGCATGGAAATGCCGTTGTGTTGATACCTGCTTCCGGAGCAATCCGTAAACCGGCCGGCCCATCGGCTGTCATGATATCAGGGATTCCATATTCCTGGAAATTACCAAAGCCAAAGGTATTGGCAACTCCGGTATTCGGCTGTCCTCCAAGAAGATAGGCCAGTTCTTCCACAGAAAGCTGCGCCAGAAATTCTTCCATGGTAATGGTTCCATCTGCGACCTCTGTAAAATCATGCTCTCCGCTTCGATGCATTCCACGCCAGAGCACATAGCTTTCTATCAGTTTTCCTTCCGGAGTAAATCCATCCGTCTGTTCATCTTTTAATTTTCCGATTTCAGATGCGTTCGGATCATTGGCCTGCATCAAAGGAAGTTCTTCAAAGGTGCCATCTGCCAGCATTCTTTTCTTAAGGGAAGTCGGTGCCAGCTTCGTTGTCAGTTGTTCCGTAATGACATCTTCCTCCAGCACATAGCTATAAGAAAGCTTCTCTACATCCCGTACTGAAGTTCCGACATAAATGACATAAGTGCCTTTTTCCAGAACATAAGCAGCCTTCCTAACCTTACCAAGGTCGTCAAAAGATGCCATATCACTGACCTTCCACTGTAACAGTAAGAGCTGTGATTCTCCCGTCTGAAGGAGTCGTGTCTTATCAAACGCAACAAGCTCCTTATCCGGTTTACCCAGCTTTCCCTGCGGTTTGCCGACATATATCTGAACCACTTCTTTTCCGGCACAGCTTCCGGTATTCGTCACCTGAACCCGGACCTGAATATTACCATGGTTCTCTCCTGCTTCCAATGGCTTCACCTCAAAGGTCGTATAGGAAAGTCCGAAACCAAATGGATAATTTACCTTTTCCCGTGCACCCGGAATGGTTTCAAAGTAACGATAACCGACATAAATATCCTCCACATAATCCACATAATCCCTGGATTCATGGAAGCCCTCCGAGGAAGGATAATCCTGCAAAGATTTGGCAAAGGTATCAGAAAGCTTGCCGGAGGGATTCCCTTCTCCCAGCAGAAGTTCCGCTGCTGCAGTTCCTCCTTCCATGCCGCCCTGAAAAGCAAACAATACGGAAGAAATGAGGTCATCCTCCGCAAACCAGGAGGTATCTACCATACCCCCTACATTCATCACGACAATGACCTTATCAAAATGCTCCTTTACAAGATCAACCATCTGCTGTTCCCCATCCGACAGACAGAAATCTCCGTTTGAAAAAATGCCGGCAGCCCTTTTGGTCATTTCGACCTCTGAATCACAGATTGCCTTATTCTCCGGATCAATATATGCTGTCCTGTCCCAGCCTTCTCCCGAGAAGCGACAGATACTGATAATTGCCGTATCGGTATAAGATTCTGCTTTCTTTATAAGCTCTCCGGGAATCTGGGGCTCTATGGTCATTCCCGGCACTGCTCCATTCTGATACTGTTTTTTGATATCCTCACGGTAAAAGTCGCAAAGCTCTTCAAATATGCTCACTTTGTCAGCCTTATTCTTTAATCCATCATACAACGTCCGTATATACTCACAGGTAACATCACCGCTTCCACCACCTCCTTTTACATAATCGAAGGTTCCCTTCCCGAATAACGCAACCCTGGTTCCTTTTTCAAGTGGAAGAACCTTATTTTCATTCTTCACAAGAACCATGCCTTCCTTTGCTGCTTCTTTAGAAAGTGCAATATGTTCCTTACTTCCCGTAACACGTTTTCCATCCTGTCCGAGTGGAATTCCCGGCTGATATAATGCTCTCGCCCATCTTTTCATCTGTAAACACCTCATTCATTTTTATACATTTAATTCTGCAAATAACCGCTCCGCGTAATACACGGACTGCATGGCATCCTTTCCATAGAAATCGGCACCGATCATATCCGCATATTCCTGCGTCAGTACCGCACCTCCGACCATCACCTTGCACTCCGGTACTTCCCTGCGAAGCTGTCTGATCGTCTCTTCCATGCTTTCTACGGTTGTGGTCATTAATGCGCTTAATCCGACTAATGGAGCATGACTTTCCTTCACTGCTTCCACGACCGTTTCCGGTGGAACATCTTTTCCGAGATCAATCACGTCATAGCCGTAGTTTTCAAGCAGAACCTTTACAATGTTCTTTCCAATGTCGTGAATATCGCCCTTTACGGTCGCAATGACGATCGTCCCTTTTTTCTCCTGCGCAACGCCCTGACCTGCAACATATTCCTTAATGGCTTCAAATCCGGCCTTTGCTGCCTCTGCACTCATCAATAGCTGTGGCAGGAACATCGTTCCCTTTTCAAAGCCCTGTCCGACAAGGTCCAGTGCCGGAACCAGGTCTTCATTGATGATTTCCATGGTCCCCTTCTTCGGCTTACCGGTTCCGTCATCCTCCAGCAGCTCCTTCGTTGCACGGAACGCCGGTTCCTTCAAGCCCTTGACAATGCAGTCCTTTAAGCTGATTGCGCCTTTCGCTGCGGTTGCAGCAGCACCTGCTGCACCACCTGTGCCGCCTGCCACATCACTTACAACCTTATTCTGCATGGCTGCATACTTCTCAATATAATCCCTGCACTGGCTGTCGAAGCCGCCAAGGACACAATAGGTATCATACGCCTGACGCATCAGGGCTGCGTTCGGATTAATGATTCCGGCAGACAGTCCGGCATCCATTGCCATCGAGAAAAAGGCAGCATTGATGATTTCACGCTGTGGAAGTCCGAAGGAAATATTCGAAACACCAAGGACGGTTCTGCCTCCCTGTGCCTTAATGCCTCGTACGGTATCCAGGGTTGTTTTGGCAGAAGAATCATCCGTACTCATCGTCATGGTGAGAGCATCAATGACGATGTCCTTCCGCTTGATTCCATATTCCTCGGCCGTACGGTAAATCTTCTCTGCAATGGCAAGTCTCCCTTCGGAGGTATTGGGAATGCCATCCTCATCCAAAGTCAAACCGACAACAGTTCCACCGTACTTCTGTACCAATGGAAAAATCGCCCGCATCACCTCTTCTTTTCCGTTTACGGAATTGATCATCGGCTTTCCATTATAAATCCGCAGAGCCTGTTCCATGGCCTCCACGTTCGTGGTATCAATCTGTAACGGAAGCGGCAGAATACTCTGTAATTCATAAACCGTCCGCTTCATCATGGCAACTTCATCAATTTCCGGAAGTCCCACATTCACATCCAGAATATGTGCCCCGGAATCCGCCTGCTTCACGCCCTCTTCGAGAATGTATTCCATATTCTGATCACGGAGTGCCTGCTTAAACTTTGACTTTCCGGTCGGATTGATCCGCTCGCCGATGATCATGGGTTTCTTACCAAGTTCTACTGCCATGGAATAAGAGGTGACAATCGTTTCCTCCTTTTCTGTAAGTGGCTTTGGTACGATGTCCCTACACCGTTCCGTCAAGGCCTTGATGTGCGCCGGTGTCGTACCGCAGCATCCCCCTGCCATCCATGCACCCATGCGGATAATCTCTTCTACATCGGTGGCAAATTCTTCCGGATCGACATCATATACCGTCTTACCGTTTTCCGTCCTCGGAAGTCCGGCATTCGGTGTAATCACCAAAGGCCGGGAAGAAAGCTTCGCCATCTTTTCAAAAATCGGTTTCATCTGCTTTGGACCGAGTCCACAGTTCATGCCAAGCGCATCTACCCGGAGACCTTCTAACATGGCTACCACAACCTCCGGAGAAGCCCCGGTTAACATCTTATGGCTTTCATCGAAAACCACCGTTGCAACAACCGTAAGATCGGAATTTTCCCTGGCTGCAAGAACGGCTGCCTTTAACTCATAGGTATCGCTCATGGTTTCAATCAGAATCAAATCCGCCCCGGCAGCTGCACCAATCTTAACCACTTCTGCATAAACTGATACAGCTTCCTCAAAATCAAGTGTTCCCATGGGCTTTAACAGCTTGCCGGTCGGTCCTAAATCAAGTGCGACATAGGCATTGCGCCCGCATTCTGCAACTGCCTTCTTTGCATTCTTTACCGCTGCTTCCACGATCTCCTGCAGATTATCATATTTAAACCGGTTGGCCCCGAACGTATTGGCAAGAATGATGTCTGCCCCGGCTTCAAGGTATTCCTTATGAATTGCAAGCAGTTCCTCCGGCTTGCTCAAATTCCATGTTTCCGGAAGTTCTCCCGGCTTTAATCCTCTTGCCTGAAGGAGGGATCCTAATCCTCCGTCAAAAAAGAGCATTCGTTTTCCAAGTTCTTCTCTGATATTCATTCCTGTCTTCCCATCCGGTAACCATTCCTGTCTGAATCATGATCCATGGCTGCATTTCTCTCCCGGTTACCTGTTTTTACTATCTTTTCCTGCTGTCAAAAATTCTTTTTATCTATATCTTTTTTCTATCTAAATCTTTTTCAATCTATAACCTTCTATGTGTTTCTCCGGTAGGCACATGTGATATTCGCACAGGCCTCACACCCTTCGATGCGGCAATGACTGTTGACTTCACTCACACCCATAATGGCAGTAACCGACTTTTCGGGAAGCATGATGTCTCCCTCGGATAAATAAATTCCGGCTCGCTTCGTTGCCTCAATGGTATCTAAGAATCTCCCCTGTACGGCAAGCGGCAGATCTCCGTATCCCGGACTGAAACGCGGTCGTAAGAAAAGATGCTCCTCCTTCAGCTTCTCTTCAAAGCCTCTCTGACACTGATCACAATAAGCTTCCATTACCGCTGCTCCTACCGCCTGCAAAATCGCTGCTTTCGTAATATTCAGCCTGCCAAAACGTGTCATCAGCCGGTCCACACCATTTCCCAGTGTTGCAGCGAAGTAAATAACCTCCCGGCAGCCCCGCAGATTCGTAGAAAGGTTCCGGCTCTTTAACACAAGTCCTCCTGCCTCCATCGTATCTTCTTCCAGAAAGGTAAGTGGAAAACGCCGGTAAACAAACCGCGGCTGGATGACCTTAAGCGTCTCACGGATGCACTCCCTGATCTGCTCCATGATGGTCTCATCGGCTTTCTGCCCCCGGTATCCCAGATAACGCAGAACCTCTGATTGTTTAATTTCCTCTTCTGTGATCTGTGACTGTGGCATTCCTGCTCTCCTTCATTGTGTGGCTCTTCGGAATAAACTCCAGGTATCCATTCTATATGCAATCATTCCTCATCTATCGTTACCATAATCAGTACTAAATGACATAGGCTCTGAATTGATACACATCGTAACTATTCAGTGTATAATTGCAGATAAATTGTCGCAGATTCCCTTTGCCACTTCCGGCTTATTCATGGAATATACATGAATATGGTTCACACCGTTTGCAATCAGATCAATGATCTGATCGGTTGCATAGGCAATGCCGGCCTGCTGCATCGCTGCCGGATTGTCTCCAAAACAGTCCACAATACTGCGGAACCGCTCCGGTACATTACATCCGGAAAGCCGTACTGCATTGACAACCTGATTGGCTCTTGTGATCGGCATGATTCCAGGAATGACCGGAACCAGAATTCCGGCTTCCCGTGCTTTATATAAGAAATTATAAAAAATATTGTTATCAAAAAACATCTGAGTCGTCAGGAACTCACACCCTGCATCCACCTTCTTCTTAAGGTTTGAAATGTCTTCCTTCTTCGTTGCCGCATCAGGGTGTCCTTCCGGATAGCACGCTCCACCCACACAGAAATCTCCATATTCCCGGATCGTTTCCACAAGCTCGGAGGCATGATGATAATCCACATAAGGATCTCCCTCAAAGTCCTTCGGCCGGTCTCCGCGAAGTGCCAGAATATTTTCAATGCCGGCTTCCTTCATCTGACCAAGTGCCTCATGAATATCTGCCTTTGTGGCTCCGACACAGGTCAGATGGGCAATCGTTGTCACCTGCTGTTCCTTCTGGATTTTCTCTGCAATTTTAATGGTATATCCTCTGGTGCTTCCACCTGCTCCATAGGTCACACTCATGTAGCTCGGCTTTAAGGCTGCCACACCGAGCGCTGCCTTTTCCACCGCTTCATAGTTCGTGGTTGTTTTCGGTGGAAATACTTCAAACGATACGGTAATTTCTTCTTTTTCAAATATGGATGTGATTTTCATTATTTTACCTCTTCGCATTTGTCTATTCAGGATAAATATTATAGCATGTATTCATAAAATCTGCCACACTTCAATTACGGTTCATCCGTTGCAATCCGGTAATCAACCCTCTCCCCTACATGATACTTCCGGTAATACCCTTCCTCCAACGGGATCCAGAGCCTCTCATAATTCGGATATCTCTCGCCTTCCCTCTCGATCAGCCGCTCCTTCTGTGTTTCCCTGCGGCATGTCAGAAATACGGTCAGATCATAAAATGGCAAAAGCTCCGGATAATGCGAATAGCTGCCTTCTACAATGGTGAGTGGCTGACCCGTAAGCTCTACCGGAGGCAGCAGCCGCTTTTTCCGGCAGCTATAGGCCTCATATTGTACCGCCTCTCCCTTTTTCGCAGGCTGCAATACCGTTTTGATCATCCGTCCAAAATCCATATTGGCACAGGGGATCTTTTCCCACCCTGCCACTCTTTGTTCTACCGGAAGATAAAAATCATCCATATGAAAGACCCTTGCAGGGAACTGCCCGGCAAGCAGATTGGAAAGCGTGGTCTTCCCGCCTGCACACCGGCCGTCAATTCCGATGATACACCTTGAGTTTTCTTTCAATAATTCTTCTAAATCTGAAATCAGCTGATCGTACTGCATCTTATCTCCTTAAAATCCCTTTAACGATTCAGAATCCCTTTAAAGAAAGTCTTTGCGTAAACTCTCAAACCGTGATATAACAGTAAACGGAATCAATAAGCAAAGGATAACATACATCATGAACACAACAACAAAAAAAGTTTTTATGGAAGGAATGCGTGACGGTCTTCCGATCGGACTCGGCTACTTCGCCGTGTCCTTTTCCCTTGGCATCGTTGCCCGCAATGCCGGCCTGAATGCCTTTCAGGGATTCCTGGCCAGCCTGTTGACCAATGCATCTGCCGGAGAATATGCCATCTTTACCTTAATTGCAGCGAATGCGACCTATTTTGAGGTTGCCATTATGACACTGATTACGAATGCCCGGTATCTGCTTATGAGCTGTGCATTAAGCCAGCGTTTCTCTCCGGATACCGGAATCGGACACCGCCTGCTCCTTGGATACGATGTTACCGATGAGCTGTTTGGAATTACCATTGCCCGTCCAGGGATGATCAATCCCTTTTATACCTACGGTGCCATGTGCCTGGCCATTCCCGGATGGTCCATTGGAACTGCCCTCGGTGTTATTGCCGGTAATATCCTTCCGTTTCGTGTTGTCAGTGCCTTAAGTGTAGCCCTTTACGGAATGTTTATCGCCATTATCATTCCTCCGATCCGTACTGAAATCAGGAATATGATTTCTTTATCTTCCATAAAGAAAACCTTTAAGGACAAGCTTCCGGTATTTTACCGGGAATCACCGGTTACCGCTGCGATCCTCATCAGCTTCCTTGCAAGCTACCTTTTTAACCGGCTTCCATGCTTTGACAAAATCAGCAGCGGTAATAAGACCATCCTGCTTACGATCGTCATTTCATCGGTAATTGCACTGCTTCACCCTGTCAAAAATAACCTGGAGGATCCTGATGATGAATCATAATATTTATATTTACATTGCCATTATGGCACTTGTTTCTTTCTGTATCCGTGTACTGCCACTGACACTGATCCGTAAACAGATCAAAAGTCAGTTCCTGCAGTCTTTCCTTTATTATGTTCCATATGTAACACTTGCCGTAATGACATTTCCTGCCATCGTAGATGCAACTCAGTCCCCTGCTGCAGGTGCCTTAGCCCTCGCTGCAGGTATCGTGGCTGCCCTGTGTGGCGCCGGTCTTTTCCCGGTATCCATCATCTGCTGTGTTGTCGTTTTTGTCATTGAATTCTTTCTGGTACATTAATATCATTTCATGTAATTCATAAATTCCTGATACTCAAAAATCCATTCAGTAAAGGATCCTGCTCTTACTGAATGGATTTTATTCCGGTCAAAATTCTTTACTGAATCGGATTTTTATAAAATTCCTTAATTTCTGTATAGCCATCCCTGGCAAGCTGTTCCTTCTGGAACTTCTTATTCTTATTCATCCGGACAACAAGAATCTGTTTACCGTTCTTACGCTCCTCCTGAGCCTTTGCAATAACTTCACAAAGCCGGTCGGAGGGAAGTCCCTTCTCCAGTAAATAAGCGGTTCTCTCAGGTGCTCCGGGCACTTTAAAGCCACTCTCCATCAAAAGCAGAATGATCCGTTCAAATCCGATGGAAAATCCACATGCCGGAACATCATTTCCGATAAACTTTCCGACCATCTTGTCATATCTTCCACCGCCACCACAGCTTCCGCCGAATTCCGGCATTGCAATTTCAAAAATCGTTCCCGTGTAATAAGACATACCACGTACCAGTGTCGGATCAAATACCATTTCAAACTCTGCTTCTTTGGTTGCAGATACACTCTCAATAATCTCGGAAAGACTCTGCTTTACCCCTTCCTCAAGGAAGTCCCCCAGCGTATCTGCAAGGTACTGTAACCCGTTTTCTGCCTCTTCCATATTCTTGAAAAGACTTAAATAACGTTCCACTGCTTCCTCTGCAAATCCGTTCTCCAAAAGCTCTTCTTTGACGCCGTCAAGTCCGATCTTATCCATCTTATCCAGGGTAATGAATACACTGTCATAGGACTCCTCCGGGAAACCGCTGTAAGCAGCCATTGCCTTCAGGATTCTTCTTTCATTAATCCGGATCTGGAAATTCTTAAATCCAAGTCTTCCAAGGGTCGTTGTGGTTGCCAGAATCAGCTCGATTTCGGCAAGATTGGAAGGCTCTCCCAAAATATCTATATCGCACTGCATGAACTGGCGGTACCGGCCTCTCTGCGGACGATCCGCACGCCATACATTTCCCATCTGCAAAGCTTTAAAGGGACTGGGCAGTTCGTTGGCATGATTGGAATAATAACGAACCAGGGGCACCGTTAAATCATAACGCAGGCCCCCGTCGACAAGATCCTGCTCACTCTGTGCGGTCTCGAGCTTTAGCTTCTCTCCTCTTTTTAAAATCTTAAAGATCAGCTTCTCGTTCTCGCCCCCCTGTTTATTTGTCAGGTTCTCAATATTCTCCACACAGGGAGTTTCAATTGAGGTAAAGCCAAACTTTCCGTATGTCTCCTTAATTACTCCAATTACATAATCCCGAATCACCATTTCCTCGGGCAGAATATCCTTCATGCCGGTCACCGGCTTCTTGCTCAATGCCATAACGGTTTCGTCCTTTCTCTTGTATGATAATTCTTTTGCATAATAACACGAATCTCTTGCAATTTTACACTTTTTCCGGTTATAATGCAACTGTATTTGTTCTGAATAGTTTCTGTATCTACACGAAGGAGGAGTAGTTTTATGTCATTCGAATACATTCGTAAATTACCAACACCCGATGAAATCCGTGAGGAATTTCCCTTTCCTGCCCATCTCACCGAACTGAAGAAGAAACGGGATGAGGAAATCCGTAAGGTACTCACCGGTGAAAGTAATAAATTTTTAGTGATCATCGGCCCCTGTTCCGCAGACAATGAAGATTCCGTATGCGATTATGTGAGCCGCTTAGCCCGGATCAATGAGGACGTTAAGGACCGTCTGATTCTGATTCCCCGTATTTATACCAATAAGCCCCGTACCACAGGTGAGGGCTACAAGGGGATCGTGCATCAGCCGAATCCTGAACAGAAACCGGATTTCTTATCAGGTCTTATCGCCATGAGAAAGATGCACATCCGTGCGGTGGAAGAATCCGGATTAACCGCAGCTGATGAGATGCTTTATCCGGAAAACTGGGGGTATGTCTCCGATCTGCTCTCCTATGTTGCCATCGGTGCACGTTCCGTAGAGGATCAGCAGCACCGTATCGTCGTAAGTGGATTTGATATTCCTGCCGGAATGAAGAATCCGACAAGCGGAAACCTGACCGTCATGCTCAATTCCGTATATGCTTCCCAGCACCCCCACTCCTTCATCTATCGCGGCTATGAAGTGAAGACCAACGGTAATGAGCTTGCACATACCGTTCTGCGTGGTGCAACCAACAAGCATGGAGAAAGCACCCCGAACTACCACTATGAGGACTTAAATCTCTTACTGAACCTCTATGAGGCGCGTGACCTCAAAAACCCGGCAGCCATTATTGATACCAATCATAATAACTCCGGTAAAAAATTTGAGCAGCAGATCCGTATCGTAAAGGAAGTTATGCACAGCCGTAAATTAAGCCCTGATATTCATAAGCTGGTAAAGGGTGTCATGATTGAAAGCTATATTGAAGCAGGCTGTCAGAAGATCGGCGAAGGCGTTTATGGAAAATCCATTACCGATCCCTGCCTCGGATGGGAAGACTCCAGAAGACTCATTTATGACATTGCAGATACCTGCTGTCTGTAACTATTCAGAGCCATGCAAATTATGACAATATGGACGTCGAATGCTCGCATTCGTAAGGACATTTGACATAATTTATATGGCAAAGTAACCACATGAGTAAACTACGTTGCGTTAGCAACGGTTTTACGAATGGGGTTCAGAATAGTTCTTAATAGATACACTAAATTCAAAAAGGAGCTTTCCTGCATTGAATGATGGGGAAGCTCCTTTTTTATTTCCATAAAATGATCCGGTGGTTCATTTTTAGTATGCTTTAATGTCTCGGATGTGCCTTTGCATAAACCTCTTTGATCCGGCTGTGATTCATCTGTGCATAAATCTGTGTCGTTGAAATATCTGAATGTCCCAGCATCTCCTGTACACTGCGCAGATCCGCCCCGTTCTCAACAAGGTGTGCGGCAAAGGAATGGCGCAGGGTATGTGGGGTGATGTCCTCTACGATCCCTGCCTTCTTCGCATAATACTTAATCAGTTTCCAGAAGCCCTGACGGCTCATTGGCTGACCGGAACAGTTGGCAAACAGGTATTCCGAGTTTGGATCACTGATCATTGCGGCTCTCGTGCCCTCCAGATAACGGATGAGTGCACTCTTCGCCGCATTACCAAAAGGAATCACACGCTCCTTATTTGAATCCTTACAGACGATAAAGTCCATCTGCAGATTCACATCTGCGGTCTTTAAGGTAATCAGCTCTGTCACACGAATCCCCGTGGCATACAAAAGCTCTAACATCGCTTTATCACGAATTTCCTTCGGGGTATCCCCGGAGGGCTGCTCTAAGAGGCGTACTACCTCATCCATAGAAAGAATCTCCGGCATCTTCTTCTCAATTTTCGGTGCACGAAGCTGCTCTGCTGCATCCTCACTTACTATACCCTCACGATAGAGATAGTGATAGAATGCCTTTAGGGATGCAATATTTCTGGAAATGGTTGCTGCCGAGAACTTATTCTTCTCCATATAAAGGACATAGGAATTGAGTGTCGTGGACGTCACCTTCTTAATGTCGGTAATGCCCTGCTCCTCCAGATAAGCCTTCACCTTGTTGAGATCACGGTGATAGGAAAGCTCTGTATTCTCAGAGGTATGCTTCACATTATGTAAATAATCTATGAATGCCTGAATCTGATCTTCAACTGCCAAAATGGTAACCCCTCGATGAATAATTTCGTTTACATAAACATCATGTGATTTTCATTATAAGCATATTTATTCAGAAAAGCAAATGTATTTTTTGCCCATTTTACGGCGTTTTGGACCGGTTTACCATAAAAAATACCACATATCGGAAAAGGGAAATTATGTTAATACTACATCTTGTAAAAAATCTCTTCTAAAAGAATTGTAAAATATCTTTTATCAATATTGGGTTTACATAACTTTCAAGCAGACATCCCAGTGCAATCCCGGTAAAAATCCACAAAAGGAGCCACGGCTTTCTTCTCCGGATATACTGCTCATTCAGACACCAGTAAATCAGCAGTGCATAAGACGGAATCAGCACGAACTGATGTGGAAACAGGCTTCCTGAAACGAATAAGGCGCCACGAAGCTGATACTGCATGCAGGCTGCCGCTGCGTACATGCCAAACAGCGCTCCCTGCCAGAGAATAAAGCATTTCACTGCAAATCGTCCATACATCGTATTGGACAAAAGGAGTAAAAGCCCTGCAACGGCCAGATGGCGCACCAGAAGGTACATAAAAAAATGAGAACCATGAATGTCCATGCTGCGCAGCCGTTCGAGGGTTTCCGAACCAAGAAGTCCATCCTCAAACCAAAAGCGGCTGCCCGTAAGCACGATCACCATAATTCCCAAAAGTAATGATCCAATAAATAAAAGCCGATATTTACGCATTGCCACCCTCCTTGTCCTTCCATGTATATGAAAGTAAAAGAGGTGGTATGCGTTAAGTTGTCATCCTGTTAATTGTGTTCCTGTTTTCTCCTGTATTCGTTATAGGCAAGAATGGCGGCCACCGTCTTTGAGTCCTGAATTTCGCACCGGAAGATCTTATTCATCAGCTCTTCTACAGAATAAGCCTCATACTGCACATACTCATCCTCGTCCAGATGCTGTCTTCCCGGCTTTAAATTCTTTGCCAGATAAATGTCAATCTTCTCATTGCAGAACGCCACCGTCGTATAAATCGAAAGCAACAATTCAAGATCATCAGAATAGTATCCGGTCTCTTCCTGCAGCTCCCGTGCTGCTGCATCCCTGGTCGGCTCTTCTGCCGTCTGCAGTCCGCCTGCAGGAATTTCCAGGGTATAACGCTCCAATGCATTCCGATACTGACGAACCATGATAATCCGTCCCTGATCGTCCACAGGTACTACCGCTGCGGCTCCTTTATGCTTGATGAAGTCCCACCTGGCAACATGTCCGTTCGGAATCTGCATCGTATCCTGATAATAATCAATAATGGCTCCATGCGCAACCAGATCTCTGGAGATCCGCTTAATTTCTTCCATAATAAACTCCTGCTTAGACTACTCTATTTATGTTTTATGGTAACTGTTCAGTACCTTCACAGTTACGATGCAAAATCCATTCCAAATCGGCTTCGCCGATAGGATTTTGCATTACTGAATCATTTTCTTACGGTCTTGGCAGTAAATGCTTCGACCTGTACCGAATAGTTACGTTTTATGCTTCTTTATCGCTTAAAAGCTTATTTATGCTGACAAGCTTCACACAGAGAATGAATACCTCTGCCGCCTTCTTTAAATCCTCTAGTGGCGGGAAGGTCGGTGCCAGACGGATATTCCTGTCATCCGGATCCTTTTTATAGGGATAGGCAGAACCAGCACCGGTAAGTACGACTCCTGCTTCCTTACATTTTGCAACAATTTCCTTCGCACAGCCATCCAGTGAATCAAAGGATACAAAGTATCCACCAATGGGTCTTGTCCATTCGCCGATTTCAAGACCGCCCAGTTCTTTATCCAGTGCTCCGATCAGATATTCAAACTTGGGACGGATAATGGCTGCATGCTTTCTCATATGTTCCTTCATGCCATCAATATTCTTAAAGTAACGCACATGACGAAGCTGGTTTAATTTGTCATGTCCGATGGTCTGAATGGTGATTACACTCTTAATATATTCCAGGTTCTTTTCTGAAGTGCCAAGGGCTGCAATACCGCTTCCCGGGAAGGTTACCTTGGAGGTAGAGCAGAACTTGTATACCATATCCGGGTTGCCGGCTTTCTTACATTCGTCCAAAATCTCCAATAACTGATCCTGCTTGTCATCATACAGATGATGGATGGTATAGGCATTGTCCCAGAAGATACGGAAATCTTCCGCTGCAGGCTTCAATGCGGCAAAACGCTTTACAACTTCATCCGAATAAGTAATACCCTGCGGATTGGAATACTTCGGTACACACCAGATTCCCTTGACAGCAGGATCGTTGTTTACATACTGCTCCACAAGATCCATATCCGGGCCATCTGCTCTCATCGGAATATTGATCATCTCAATCCCAAACTGCTGGGTAATCGCAAAGTGACGGTCATATCCGGGTACGGGACATAAGAATTTAACTTTATCTAATTTACACCAGGGCGTTGCTCCACAGACTCCAAGAATCATGGAACGTGCCACGGTATCATACATTACATTCAGACTTGAATTTCCAAATACGATGACTTCTTCCGGAGAAATTTCCATCATATCAGCCATTAACTCTCTGGCTTCATGAATACCAACCAGTTCTCCATAGTTTCTGCAATCAATCCCTGCTTCTGACTTGAAATCAGATTCCGGGGAGAGGGTATTAAAAAAGTCAGCCTCCATATCAAGCTGCTCTGCACTGGGAAGGCCTCTTGCCATATTCAGTTTCAGCCCCTTAGCCTTAGCCTCTTCATATTCCTTGTTCAGTTCTCCCTGCAGTTCTTTTAATTCTGCGATGCTGAGTTCCTTGTAAGACTTCATAATATTCTCCTTCCGTTGTCGTATCGTTGGATTATTGTATACAATTCAACTTTAAATATTTTACTATATGTTTTCCCAATATTCAAGAGGATTTTTCACAGGAACATCAATACCAACTTTATAAAAAAAGAACGGCAGAACCCATTTCTGAATTCTGCCGTTGTACTTACTTCGCGTAGTCTATTACTCTTGACTCTCTGATTACATTGACCTTAATCTGACCCGGATATTCCAGTTCTGCTTCAATCTGCTTGGAAATATCTCTGGCTAACAGAACCATGTCTGTATCAGAAATCTGTTCCGGAACTACCATTACACGAATCTCTCTACCTGCCTGAATAGCAAAAGATTTATCTACTCCCTTAAAATTGTTGGTGATTTCTTCTAATTGTTTCAATCTTGTCGTATATGTTTCCAGTGTCTCACGACGGGCACCCGGTCTTGCAGCCGAAATCGTATCCGCTGCCTGTACAATACAGGCGATTAATGACTGAGGCTCTACATCTCCATGGTGGGATTCTACAGCATTAATAACAACCGGTGATTCCTTGTACTTTCTGCATAATTCAGAACCCAGCTGAATATGGGAGCCTTCCATTTCATGATCCACGGCTTTACCGATATCATGAAGAAGACCTGCTCTCTTCGCAAGACGGATATCAAGTCCAAGCTCTGAAGCTAACAGACCGGATAACTGGGCTACTTCGATGGAATGCTTTAACGCATTCTGTCCATAGCTTGTTCTGAACTTCATCTTACCAAGTAAGCGTACAAGCTCCGGATGAATACCATGAACACCAACCTCTAAGGTTGCCTGTTCACCTTCCTCTTTCATCATCACTTCTACTTCTTTTTGCGCCTTTTCAACCATTTCTTCGATTCTGGCCGGATGAATACGTCCATCCACAATCAGTTTTTCAAGCGCAATTCTTGCAACTTCCCGTCGGATCGGGTCGAAACCGGATAAGACAACAGCTTCCGGTGTATCGTCGATAATTAAATCCACACCGGTCATGGTCTCCAGAGTTCGGATGTTACGTCCCTCTCGACCAATAATTCTTCCCTTCATTTCATCATTCGGGAGCTGGACAACGGAGATGGTTGTTTCAGATACATGATCTGCTGCACATTTCTGAATAGCATTTACCACATACTCCTTCGCCTTCTTATCCGCTTCTTCTTTGGCGCGATTCTCCATTTCCTTGATCATCACGGCCGATTCATGTTTTACTTCATCTTCAACAATTTTTAATAAGTACTCTTTTGCCTGTTCGGAGGTTAAACCTGAGATTCGTTCGAGTTCCTGTAATCTCTGCTCGTTAAGCTTGGAAATTTCTTCGCGCTGCTTTGCCAGTTCTTCTTCTCTGGCAACCAGACTTGCTTCCTTTTTCTCGATTGCATCTGATTTCTTATCGATGTTCTCTTCCTTTTGCTGAACCCTGCGCTCATATCTCTGCGCTTCTGCACGTCTCTCCTTGATTTCCTTGTCCAGTTCATTCTTTGTACGAATGGACTCTTCCTTTACCTCAAGTAAAGATTCACGCTTCTTGGTTTCAGCAGTCTTCAAAGCTTCGTCGATGATCTCTCGTGCCTTGTCCTCTGCATTACCGATCTTTGCTGCGGATACCTTCTTGTGATATAACGTAGCAAGAACCCATGTAAGCGGAGCCACGATCACCAGCGTTACAATCGCTGCAATAACTGACTGCATTTACAGGAGCACCTCCTTATTTAATTTTCATTGTACTATTATCTATATAGAATGTGTATGGAAAAGACATTCTAAAAGCAAATTACAACACTTAAATTCTATACGTTATTCGTAGTTATGTCAAGTAAAAGTGCACATGAATTAATTCTGAAGAAAACCCTTTTCTGTACAAAGACGCCATAAGCCGCTGTTTTTCCTCAAATGTCCACTGTTCCGGATCATAATTTTTCTTTCGCAAAATTTTTAAAATCTGCTCCTCTTCGAGTTCTTTCTTCCGATCTCCCACGATTTCATCAAAGCATTCTAAAATCAGCTCCTTTGAGAGTCCCTTACTCATTAAAGACTGTAACAGCTTCTGTTTCGTCTTGCTTTCCTGATGATACTCAATATAATCCATCGCATACTGCCTGTCATCAATATAGTGATAGCTCTTCACATAGGAAATGGCTTCTTCCAGTGCTTCCTGTGGATACCCTCCCATAGAAAGCTTCTGGCGAAGCTGGTATTCCGTGTAGGGTCTGTTCTTTAACAGATTCATAGCCCGCATGGTTGCACGCTTCGGAAGGAGCTTTCCCACAATCTCTTCGTATATGGCAGGATCTAATTCTTCACCTTCCCGGATATGGTACATACGCAATTCGCCTTTGTATAAAACAAAGGCGAACTCCTGGTCAATTTCAATTCTGCACTTGGCTTTCGTTACTTCTTCAATCTTTGTTACTGTCATCTTTCGCATCCTGTAAGCCGTAATGTGCACGAACCTTCTGCTCGATCTCCTGAAGCATTTCGGTATGTTCCTTCAGATACTGCTTGGTGTTCTCTCTTCCCTGTCCAATCTTGTTTCCTTCGTAGGCATACCATGCACCACTCTTATTTACGATGCCGGCATCAGCCGCCAGATCGAGAATATCTCCAACGGTGGAGATTCCTTCTCCGAAGATAATATCAAATTCAGCTTCCTTAAACGGAGGTGCAATCTTATTCTTAACGACCTTCACTCTGGTACGGTTACCAATCGTCTCACCGCTCTGCTTCAAGGCTTCAATTCTACGCACATCCAGCCTTACAGAAGAATAGAACTTCAGTGCACGTCCACCGGTTGTTGTCTCCGGACTGCCAAACATCACACCGACCTTCTCACGTAACTGGTTAATGAAGATGACCGTACAGTTTGACTTGCTGATGACTGCCGTCAGCTTTCGTAATGCCTGGGACATGAGTCTCGCCTGCAGACCCACATGGGAATCTCCCATATCACCGTCAATCTCCGCCTTCGGTACAAGAGCTGCAACCGAATCCACAACAACAATGTCAATCGCACCGGAACGAACCATCGTCTCGGTAATCTCCAATGCCTGTTCTCCGTTATCCGGCTGTGAAATGTAAAGATTATCCACATCCACCCCGATGTTCTTCGCATATACCGGGTCAAGGGCATGCTCCGCATCAATAAATCCGGCAATTCCGCCGCGCTTCTGTACTTCCGCAATCATATGCAGGGTAACGGTTGTCTTACCACTGGATTCCGGTCCATAAATCTCTATAATTCTTCCCTTCGGGATTCCACCCAGACCAAGTGCAATATCAAGGCTTAGCGATCCTGTCGGGATCGTCTCAACGTTCATCTGTGCAGAAGGATCGCCTAATTTCATTACTGCGCCCTTACCAAACTGCTTCTCAATCTGTCCTAATGCCGCATCAAGTGCTTTTAACTTCTCTTCTCTTTCCATGAATCTGTCTCCTTTAATTAAGCTTCCATCGCTTTCAGAACGTTTGTTCTTTTACAGAATAAAACAAATGTTCGGTTTTGTCAATGGATTGTTTGAATGATTTTCAATTCTATTTACAGATCTATCATACATCTTTTATTGTCCCATAAAACTCCCTCAACGGCATCTCCCCTTTCTAATGATCATTTGCTTTGGATAAATTGGCGAACATGCCGGATTTGCAAAGCAGAAACATGAATCTTTACTGTCTGGAATGACAGTGAATCTACATATGAGTACAGTATATCGAATAAAAAGGACTTTCGCAATAGTTTCCTTTGCAAAAGTCCTGTCCCTAACTATAACCATCTTTCTACCGGATGATTACTTAATATCCTTCATTACATCTTTATTCTTTATCAGATAATCAATAAGAGAAACGATTGTGAGAATAACTGCAATCCACAAAATAAGCTGCGTCAGGATATGCAGTACCGGAATATCCACAATCAGAAGGCAGACCGCAACCATCTGGAACACGGTCTTAAACTTGCCCCAATAGCTTGCTGCAATAACAACACCCTTATCTGCTGCAACAAGTCGGAATCCGCTGATGGTGAATTCCCTTGCTATAATTACAATAACCATCCACGCCGGAATTCTTCCAAGCTCAATCAATGCAATCAGTGCAGAGCATACCAGAAGCTTATCTGCAAGCGGATCCATGAACTTACCGAAGTCTGTAATAAGGTTATACTTTCTGGCAATTTTGCCATCGAGCATATCGGTCAGGGATGCTATGACGAAGATCGCAAGTGCAATCCATTCGCCCCATTCTGCTGAAGGCAGAAACGGCATATCGGGAACTAACAAAAACACAATAAAAAACGGGATCAGAAGCACTCTGAAAATAGTTAATTTGTTGGGTAAATTCATTCTGTTATCTCTCCTGTCAAATCATATTCGTTGGAACCTGTAATCTTTGCACGTACAAAGTCACCGCTCATCAGCGAGCCTGCGCCGTCTGCCTGCAAAAACAGGAATCCGTCTACATTCGGTGCATCCTTATAGGTTCTTGCCACATAAATTCCCTCTTCCGGAACACTTCCTTCAATCATGGCCTCCACTGTTTTACCAACCATGTTTTCCGCCTGTTCAAAAGCAATTTCCTGTTGCAGCTCCATAATCTCATCCCGGCGCGCATTCTTGATCTCCTCCGGCACCTGGTTCTCCATTTCGGCTGCAGCGGTGTCCTCTTCCGGCGAATAGGGGAAGACGCCAAGACGGTCAAATTCCATCTCGTTAATGAAACACATGGTCTCCTCATGGTTTTCCTGCGTCTCGCCCGGAAATCCGGCAATAAAGGTCGTTCTTAAGCAGATATCCGGGATCTCCCTGCGCAGCTTTTGAACCAGGGTACGGATCTGTCCGGTATTGGTCCATCGTCCCATTCTGCGAAGAATTTCATCACAGCCGCTCTGTACCGGAATATCCAGATAGTGACAGATCTTTTCTTCTTCCTTAATGACTCTGATCAGCTCATCCGTGATTTCTTCCGGGTAACAGTAAAGAAGACGGATCCAGTGAATGCCCTCAATCTTACAAAGCTCTCTCAAAAGGCGTGGCAGGGATTTCTCTCCATACAGATCCTTTCCGTAAAGGGTCGTCTCCTGTGCCACCAGAATCAGTTCCTTCACACCGCCCTCTGCAAGCTCCTTCGCTTCCTTAAGCAGCTGCTCCATCGGTACGCTGCGGTAGTCCCCACGCACCTTCGGAATAATACAGTAGGTGCAATGCTTATCACAGCCTTCCGCAATTTTCAGATAGGCATAATATCCACCTGTTGTTACCACGCGGTGTCTTCCTCCCTGCGGAGCCTTATTGATATCCTCGATATAATTATGCTGCTGTCCCCTAAGCACTTCATCAAGTGCATCAGCAATCGCATCAATGGCTGTTGTTCCAAGAACCGCATCGACCTCCGGGATCTCCACCTGCATTTCCTCAGAATAACGCTGCGCCAGACAGCCGGTTACCAAAAGAGCCTGTAGCTGTCCGCTCTTTCTTCTTTCTGCCATATCAAGGATCGTATTGACACTTTCTTCCTTGGCATCGCTGATAAAGCAGCAGGTATTGATAACAACTGCTTCCGCTTCCTCTTCATCGTCTGTAAACTCATATCCGTGCCTGGAAAGCAGACCAAGCATAACCTCAGAGTCCACCAGATTCTTGTCACAGCCAAGGGATATAAATAAAACCTTCATATAAACGAATATCCTTTATTATTATTCATCAACATAGTAAATGACGCCGCCAGGCTTCTCTGACAGCGTCCGTATTTCTATTGCTCCTGTTCCTGTTCGGTATCGGTTCCCAGGGCATTTGCTTCCTCTTCGGTAAGGATCTTTATTTTGCCCTGATTCAGTTCTTCAACGGCAATCGACAACGGCTTTGCACCTTTGACATTCACCAGTGCTTTCTTGCCCCCAATGAGCTGTCTTGCTCTCTTTGCGGTAGCCATTACGATGGAATATCTGCTGTTTACAACAGGCTCTTCACCCTCTTCCACGTTGCTGTTTACTACGTTCATCAAATCAGAATAAGATGGATGTAACATATCATTTCTCCTTTCGCCAAAGACTAAATCGTCTTCAGTTCTTCTCTCATATTATTAATAAACTCCTCATTTCTGGAAGGGGTATTATGTGCTGCGCCAATCAGGGCATGCAGCTCCTTCACACACTCCTCCAGCTGATCATTGATCACAATATAATCATACTGCTCTATTCCCTGTGCTTCTTCAATGGCACGGTGCATCCGCCGGTCAATAATTTCCTGCGTCTCGGTTCCTCTTCCGGTAAGTCTCTTACGCAGTTCCTCCGCACTGGGCGGCATAACAAATAACAGCAATGCCGTCGGGAATTTTTCTTTTATCTTTAAGGCACCCTGAATTTCAATTTCAAGGACGACATCCTTACCTGCTTCTAACTGCTGCTCTACATAGGCTCTCGGCGTTCCGTAGTAATTGCCGCAGTAGCTGGCATATTCAATCAGACCATCCTGCCCGATCTTCTCTTCAAACTGTTCTTTGGTTACGAAAAAGTACTCACGGCCATCCACTTCACCGGGACGGGGATTTCTGGTCGTCATGGAAATCGACAATGCATAATTGTCATAATCTTCCATAAGCTTCTTCATCAGGGTTCCCTTACCGGCACCTGAAAAGCCGGATACTACAATCAGTATTCCTTTACGCTTCATCATCGTCTCTGCTTTCTGCCTGCGCTCTCTGTGCAATGGTCTCCGGCAGCAGCGCGGATAAAACAAGCTGGCTGTTTTCCATTACGAGAACGGATTTTGTTTTACGTCCCTGCGTGGCATCAATTGCCGTTCCAAGTTCCCTCGCCTTCTGCACCATACGCTTCACCGGTGCGGAATCCGGACTTACCACTGCTATGATCTTGCCTGCATTCACAATATTCCCGAATCCAATATGAATCAATCTGTTCAAAGGACACCTCTTACTCAATATTCTGAATCTGCTCGCGCACCTTCTCAATTTCAGTCTTTAATTCAATCGCGCGGTTGGAAATCTCAAGATCACTTGATTTGGACAAAATGGTGTTCGCCTCACGGTTCATTTCCTGCGCAATAAAATCAAGCTTCCGTCCGATGCTTCCCCCTTTTATGAGGGCATCCTTCGTTGCCTCAATATGGCTTCTTAAGCGCACCAGTTCTTCATCCACACACACCTTATCTGCAAAAATGGTAACCTCCATGAGCAGGCGGCTTTCGTCAATCTTGGTATCTTCTAACAGTTCCTTCACCTTATCAGTCAGCTTCTGCTTATACTCTGCAATAATTTCGGGAGACCGTTCTGTGATAAAGTCCACATGGGCAAGCATGCCGTCAAGCTTCTCGCACAGATCATTTTTCAGGTTCTCACCCTCTTTGATTCTGGTTTCTACGAAGCCTTCCGCTGCCCCCTTAATGGCACGGTCAAGTAACTGCCACAATGCTTCCTCATCAATGGTCTGTTCTTCCATGGTAAAGATTTCCGGATATCTGGATAATGCGGATACACGAATATCATTGTCTAGACCGAATTCCTCTGACATCTGATTCAGGTATTTCAGGTATTCTGCTGCAAGCTCCTTATTGTACTTGACGCAGACATTGGACTCCGTGTAATCTTCATAGGTGATAAAAATGTCCACCTTGCCACGCTGGATATAATTCTTTAACTCATTGCGCATTGCTGCCTCGAAGAAATTAAGCTTCTTGGGCATCTTAATGTTTACATCCAGATAACGGTGATTCACGGACTTCATCTCGACAGTAATCTTACGGTCAGCTTCCTGAATCTCGCATCTGCCGAAACCGGTCATGCTCTTAATCATGGTTTTCCCTTCTTTCGTAACGTCCAATACATACCTAATTATTATAGGTGAACGCACGCTTTCCGTCAAGGCTTTCTCAACAAAACCACTTTAAGATCTTCCCTGAATATGCTATACTCTAACGAGCCGGGAAATACTGCGGTCTATATTTTAAATCACACGCAACTGTACCGGTACTGAACACTTACAACCACACAACTACTCGGATTCATTATCACCGAAACCTTAAAACACAGGAGTACAACATGGCATTTGATGGAATTACCGTTGCTGCCGTTGCAGCAGAATTAAAAAAAGATCTGTTAAACAGCCGGATCTATAAAATTGCACAGCCTGAAAGTGACGAGCTGATCATCACCTTAAAGACCACAGACGGAGGACAGAAACGCCTTTTGCTTTCTGCTGACGCTTCCCTTCCGCTCATTTATTTTACCGGTCAGAACAAACCAGGCCCGATGACTGCCCCGAGCTTTACCATGCTTTTGCGCAAGCATTTACAAAACGGCAGGATTACCGGAATCACCCAGCCGGGCTTAGAGCGTATTATTGAGCTTCATGTAGAGCATTACAACGACATGGGTGACCTTTGTCACAAACGTCTGATTATTGAGCTGATGGGAAAGCACAGCAACATCATCTTCGTGAATGAAGAAAATAAAATCATCGACAGCATCAAGCATATTTCCGGTATGGTCAGTTCTGTCCGCGAGGTTCTTCCGGGACGCGATTATTTCATTCCGGAGACGCAGGACAAGGCCGATCCTCTTACTGTTACAAAGGAAACTTTTTGTAAGCGTTTCCTGTCAAAGGCGCTTCCTGCCCATAAAGCAATCTATTGTAACTTCACGGGACTCTCTCCGTTCTTTGCACAGGAATTATGCTATGAAGCCGGTGTGGACGGAGATCTTCCTACCGAATACTTCACTGCTTCTTCCGAAGGGCAAAATGCACTCACCCGGTTATATGATGCCTTTTCCGCATCCATGCAGCGCATTAAGGATGCCGATTTTGCACCGGTTATTGTCTATGAAAACGGCAGACCGGTGGAATTTTCCGCTCTGCCGCTTTTAAGCTACCCGAAGGAAGAATGTACCTCCTTTTCCTCCATCAGCGAACTGTTAGAGCATTATTATGCGGAGAAAAACACTTACACCAGGATCCGCCAGCGTTCCGTGGATCTGCGTAAGATCGTGCAGACCATTTTAGAGCGTGATGTTAAGAAATACGATTTGCAGCTTCACCAGATGAAGGATACCGAAAAGAAAGACAAATATAAGGTTTACGGAGAACTGATCAACACCTATGGATATCACGTTGCACCCGGAAGCAGATCCATGGAAGCGTTAAATTACTATACCAATGAAATGATCACGATTCCGCTTGATCCGCAGCTTACACCGATTGAAAACAGTAAGAAATATTTTGATAAATACGGGAAACTGAAACGTACCTGCGAAGCTCTCTCCAGGCTTACGGTCGAAGTCAGGGACGAGATCGATCATCTGGAATCCATCCAGAATGCGCTCGATATTGCACAATCTGAGGATGACCTTGCACAGATCAGGGAAGAAATGATGGAAAGCGGTTATATCCGTCGGAAAGGAAATGCGAAAAAAGCCCGCTTCAAGAGCCATCCGCTTCACTATGTCAATCCGGACGGCTTCCATATTTATGTTGGCAAAAACAATTTCCAGAACGATGAGCTGACCTTCCAGTTTGCCACCGGCAATGACTGGTGGTTCCATGCGAAGGGCAGACCAGGTTCCCACGTCATTGTAAAATGCGAAGGACGGGAGCTTACCGATGCCACCTATGAAGATGCCGCCCGCCTTGCTGCCTTTTATTCCAAAGCAAAGGGTCAGTCCAAAATTGAGGTTGACTACCTCCAGAAAAAAAACGTAAAAAAGCCCGGTGGTGCGAAACCAGGCTTTGTAGTATATTATACCAATTATTCAATGCTGATTGATGCAGATATTTCCAGACTGACTCTGGTGGATGAATGAATCAGTTTCGTCACTCGCAGAATCATGCGGAATATTCTTAATCGTCCAGCCAGTAATCCTCATCCTCCGGTGTCGGGAGCGTTGCTTCCGACACTTTTTTATTCTTTCTGTATTCTTTCTCTTCCTGTATTTTACTATTTTGCATTTTGCTATTTTGCATTTTACTGTTTTGTACTTTGGCGCGTTCTGCTGATGTCTTCGATTTCTTTGTTGATTTCTTTGCCTGTATTTTTCCGGGCTTTGCATTAGTCAATGAATCAACAGGCGCTTCCGGTTTTAACAAACGAGTCTTCTTTGCGATCTTAATGAGAAGTGTTCCCTTGGGCAGGCCCTTCATCTCCTCTTCCGTAATGGCTCTCCACCGGATCACCAGCACAAAATATACCGCACAGGCCAGCCCGATAGCAACAGCCAGACACACCAGGTTAATGGGGAGCAGCTGATAGAGTCCGAAGTAGGTTCCATAGGCCACTGCGCCCATTAAAACGGAGCAAAGGATCGGCCGGATAAAGGTACGGTCTACTTCCTGCTTATATTTCAAATGCTTACGCACGGAAATTCCATTAAAGATACATAAGAGGAATGCATAAATAACACTGGAACCTGCATAGCAGTATAGGCCCCACTCCGGAGCAAGGTAAACCATGCCAAGCACCATAATGACCGCATGAATGATCAACGCAAGCAATGCATTGATGATCGGTGTATTCATCTTACCGATCGACTGCAAAACTGCCTGGGTAAGAGTGGATAATCCATATAACACTATCGTTACGGCAAGCACGGCAAGCATCGCTGCAGAAATATCAAGGGATGCCTTCTGGTGGAAAATCACCTGCACACAGGGCCGGCTGAGCACTCCCATTCCCACGGCTGCCGGAATGGAAATAAACATCGTTACCTTTACGGAACGTGACACCTTACTCTTTGCGCCCTCAAGATCTCCACGTGCAAAGTCACTGGAAATACCGGGGATCAGTGCCGTAGCCATCGCGCTTGCAAGTGCAATCGGAATGTTGGCAAGCTTCGTTGCCTTCGCCATCGCACTTAAATCAAAGGATACGGCTGCTTCTGCCTTCTGCTGGATCGTAAGGGAAATCATCTGGTAAATCTTCTGATCCAGGAAGGTATTGATATTATAAATTGCAGTACTTAAGATAAACGGTGTCACCACCATAATAATCATCTTGAAAATTTCTTTACGGGAATCCTCATGAATCGTCTTATCCCGGCCAATCTGCCGATGGATCATACCCTTATTGAGCGCATACACGCCCATCATAAAAAGTAAAGCAAAAACGACACCTGCCCCCGTACCAATCGTGCCTCCTGCAGCACCGAAGGAAGCCTGTGTGGTTTCACTCTCTCCCTTTACCATCCGGACAAGGAGATATGCCATCAGGACACTGACTCCGGCATTCACAATCTGCTCCAAAATCTGCGAAACGGAGGTCTGAACCATAGATTTGTGTGCCTGGAAATATCCGCGGAATACGCCAAGGATACCGCTGAAGAATATGGTTGGTGCCAGAATCCGGAGAGGCAGTACCGAGCCCCCGAGGTCTACCATATATGATGCAAAGAAAAACACAAATAAGCTGGCAATTCCACCGACTACCAGCACATAAATCAATGCACACTGAAAAATCCGGTGTGCATTCCGATATTCTCTTTTGGCGAGCTTCTGTGCGATGACCTTCGATACGGCTGACGGAATACTATAGGAAGAAATCAGAAGGACGATACTGTATGCCGTATAGGCATTGCTGTAGTATCCAAATCCTTCATCTCCGATAATATTCGTTAAAGGTGTGTTATACAAAAGCCCGATGATACGGACAATGATTCCGGCTACGGCCAGAATCCCCGCCTGCATAATCAGTCCATCTTTTTTCTTGTTATTCGGCATTCGTTTAACGCTCCCAAAATTACAAGTTTATTATACGTTTCAGGGAACAAACCGTCAACCTGTTTTATTGCTCAGCAATCCTCATATTACTGTTCACTCGTACCTCGTTCCAGTAACGATTCGCAGGCTCATTTGAAGTTTTGCTTCGCAAAAGGAGCCTGCTCACTCCTGAATCATGTTCTTACGCAGCCTGACAGCAAGTGTCTGGTTGCTGTGTGAAGTGTAACATCCTCATTATAAACCAAAAACAGGGGGGCGGATCACTACTTCCGCCTCCCTGACCGTATCACTTTATTCTTCCTGCTCATCCTTTATGACAGATACTGCTCCATTCACAGTCCCCGCAGATTTCTCTGCCGTGTCCCGCATGCAGGATTCTTGTTTCCACCAAAGCCTCCAATTCATGGAATGACAGCTTCTGACCACTTTCCAGACCACAATATGCCAGCACACCGGCATCATAAGCGTTCACCTTCCCATAGGTCTCACAGTTTCCGTTCAGGTTGTGAGGACAGGCACTGCAGATGTCATCGGTCCGGGTTACCAGCTCCAGCAAAGCTTCTCCATTATTTTGAAGAAGTTCTTCCTTCACCTGCGCCATATGCTCGGAAAAGGTGCTGCTATACCCCTTCCCTTCAAAGAAATAAAGACACATTCCATGATGAGGCCGGATGCGGTGTAATATTTCAGGTTCCTTCCTCTTAGTTCTCATTCAGCTTCAGCGCCTTACCAAGCCTCTTGCTTAAAGCAAGTGCCAGTCCGATCTTAATCAGATCCGGAATAATAAAAGGAATGACACACCAGCCAAGAACAACTGCAAGTTCAACTGCTTTTGTATTCTTAGCATAAACAACCATAAACCATACGGTTCCGATCGCATAGCATACAATCAGACCAAGAACCATGGATAATCCCAGTACCCAGGTCTTCTTTCCAAGAAGCGCTTCCATCAGCCACATTAATAAAGCAGAAAATAAAAAGCCGACAATATACCCACCGGTCTGGCCAAGAAGAACTCCAAATCCACCGGAGAAACCGGCAAATACCGGAATACCGACTGCACCAAGCAAAATATAAATCAGTACGGAAAGACTTCCTCTCTTACCACCGAGCACACCTACTGCAAGAAATACAGCAAAGGTCTGAAGGGTAAAGGGAACTGTTGTCGGAATTGAAATCCAGGAACAGATTGCAATCAGTACTGCAAATACGGCAATGTAAACCATGTCAAGTGTCTTAAATTTGTTTGTCATCTTATAAAACCATACCTTTCCGGCTATTCTTTAGCCTTTGTCAGAATAGCATGGCAAAAGATGATTGTCAACCAGTTTTTAAAACATGGTTTACATTTCCTCTATACAACATGAAAAAAATCTCTAACCAATCAGCCAGTCGTACATCTCCTGATACTTCTGTGCAGATACATGCCATGAGAAATCGGCTGCCATCGCGCGATCCACCATCTTATTCCACTCACGCTTCTTATCGTAATAGATCTTCTCTGCATAACGGATGGCGGATAACATCTCATGAGCATTATAATTCGTAAAGGAAAAGCCTGTTCCCTTGCTTTCGTATTCATTATATGGCTCTACGGTATCCTTAAGTCCTCCTGTCTCACGCACAATCGGAATGGTTCCGTAACGTAAACTCATTAACTGGCTTAAGCCACAGGGTTCAAACAGGGACGGCATTAAGAATGCATCCGCTGCTGCATAAATCTTATGGGACAACTGATCAGAATAATAAATATTCGCAGATACCTTGTTGTTATACTTCCAGTCAAAGTGACGGAACATGTTCTCGTACCGTTCTTCACCGGTACCTAATACCACAATCTGCACCTCATCCTGACAGAGCTCATCCATAACATAGGCAATCAGATCGAAGCCCTTCTGATCGGTAAGCCGTGAAACAATACCAATCATCATCTTCTTATCGTCCTTTTCAAGGCCAAGCTCTTCCTGAAGTGCTCTCTTATTCTTTACCTTTTCCTTACGGAAGTTCACTGCATTATAAGGATATGGAATATTCTTATCCGTTTCCGGATTGAAATCGTCATAGTCAATACCATTTACAATTCCACGCAGATCCTTACTTCTTGCCCGGAGCAGGCCATCGAGATGTTCACCATAGAACTCCGTCTTAATCTCCTCGGCATAGGTCTCACTGACCGTTGTAATGGCATCCGCATATACGATGCCGCCCTTTAACAGATTCGCATCCTTGTAGGATTCCAGCTTATCCGGTGTAAAGAAGTAATCCGGAAGCCCCGTAATATCCTTCACCTCATCAATGCTCCATTTACCCTGGAACTTCAGATTGTGAATGGTCATAACCGTTTTAATACCCCGGTAAAAATCATTTCCCTGGAAACGTTCCTTTAAGTATACCGGAATCAGCCCCGTCTGCCAGTCATGGCAATGAATCAGATCCGGTTTAAAATCAATAATCGGCAGAATGGATAATGCTGCCTTGGAGAAAAAAGCAAACTTCTCAATCTCATATAAGGCATTGTCCCCATACGGCTTAAAGCCTCCAAAATACATTTCATTATCAATGAAATAGTACTTTACGCCATCCACTTCTGCGGTAAGTATTCCCACATATTCGTTTTTCCAATGAAAGTCCATATAAAAATGGGTGACATAGGTGAGCTTATCCTTCATCTCCTGTTTCATGCAGGTATACTTCGGAAGTATCACACGTACGTCAAAGTATTGTTTATCAATGCACTTCGGCAATGATCCGACAACATCTGCCAATCCACCCGTTTTAATAAATGGAACACCTTCTGATGCGACAAAAAGAATTTTTTTCATCACGAACCTCCCAATAGCCATTATTAATAATAATTATACAACATCCTTACCATCAATAAAAGCAGAATTTTCACAGTCGCATTTCAGAAAAAACAGAACAGTATAAAATATTTCAACGGTACTTCAGCCGGATTTTATCTGCAATGAGTGCAATGAACTCCGAATTCGTCGGCTTTCCTTTCCCGGTATTAATCGTATATCCGAACATGTCATCCAGGGTTTCCATTCTTCCCCGGTTCCATGCCACTTCAATTGCATGACGGATGGCACGTTCCACGCGGCTTGCTGTTGTCCGGTACTTTTTGGCAATGGTAGGATACAGAATCTTCGTAATGGAACCCATCATTTCTGAATCCTCCACAGACATCATAATGGCTTCACGCAGATACTGATAGCCCTTAATATGTGCCGGGACTCCGATCTCGTGGATCATATCCGTTACATCCTGCTCCAAATCATAATTCTTCTCTTCCGGTGCTGCAACAGCATTGATTTTCTGTAAATCCAGAGTATTCTCCTCTTCTCCCCTTATGGACGGTACGGTAATGACCACCTGAAATTCTCTGTTGTTCTGCATCAGACTCCCAATGAGCTGATAGACACTCTCCGTGTCTTTTCCTGCTGATAACTCAATTTGCTGCATATAATTCTCCTTTTTCCAATTTAAGGCAGTTCCCTGACGGATTTCTCCATCCGTTCACACAAACCCTGACAAATCGCGATAAAAACATTATAGGAAACAGGATTTTTGAGTGCAACTGTAAGTTATCGCACAATTTTCTTCGTTATTTGTATTCATAGCAGATAGAAAGCTGCTTTTCTTCATAGGTAATTTCTGCCAGTGCCCCGTTCACAATCGGCATGGCAGGCGGCAAGTGTCCCAGATCCGCATCCATGATGACCGGAACCTTGTACTTTTCTGCGGTGGATAAAATGGCACGATACTGATCCATACCCATCATTTCTTCTCCGAAGCACAGCGGGCGTCCGATCAGAAAACCGGCCGTATTCGAAAACCAGCCCGCCTGATCCATCTGCCACATGGCTCGCCGGATATCAAACACATTGAGGTCACAGGATTCCAGAAACCAGATGATTCCATCCTTCCCATAGGCTTCATTAAATGCCTTTACCCTGTCATATGGAGTACCGATCAGATTCTGAAGGCAGTCCATGCAGCCTCCCAGGAGCCGTCCTTTCATTCTGATGTGATCGGTTTCTTCATATTTTCCTATTGCTGCATTTTTTTCTACCAATTTCTTATCCAAAAATTTTTCTGGTGAAATTGCATTTTTTATTCCCGCTTCAACATGATCTGAAAGATCTGTGCCACTTATTTTGGGAATATCATATCCCCTGAGAGCGGAAGGCTCCGTACAGTGATAAGGAAGCAGGGGATGTTCTTCGTCCTTGTTTTTCTCCTTTTCCCAAAGAGGATAACCGTGAACCTCCTGTTTCTTTCCCTGTAAAATGGCAAGGGCATCCTCCAGACTTTCATGATACGGCTCCATCCCAAATGAAGCCGCGCAGGGTCCGTACAGAGCGGCTACATCACAGAGCGTCGTCAATAAAAAGGTGAAGTTCGTGTTGTCGGAATATCCCATATACCACTTGGGATCTGCCTTTCTCACCCTTTCAAAATCCATATAAGGCAGAATGGTACACATCAATTCCCCGCCGCCGCAGGAAATCAGAATATCATTACTCTTTTTCTCGTAGTACTCCATCAGTTCTTCGGCACACTTCTGTGGAGTATTGCTGATTCCGATACCGCTTCCTTCGTAACAGTTCGGTCCAGGCTCCGTAGCAAATCCACGATCGTGAAACTTCTGCAAGGCACTGTCAAAGCAGGTACGGTACGGCTCAATGGCACAGCCAAAAGAAGGTGCCACAAAACCGATGGTTCCATGTTCTTTCAAAAATTCCGGGTATCGCATTTTGTTTCTCCTTGTCGTATTTTTATAATCAATAAACTCTTAAGTATCCTTCCTCAATATCGCCAGATACACTTCGTAAGCAAACACTCTGTTTCTTGCAGCATTCGTTGTTTCCTGCAAAATTCCAAATTCTACAAGTTTTCTCACAGCAGCAGCTACCGTATTATAACTGACTCCCAATTCCTTTGCCGTTCTCTTAATATCAATAATTGGATACTGTTCAATGTAATCAAAAACGGCCCGTAGATTATCCTTGCTCCGAGTTGTCTTTGGAAGTTTTTCTATATTAGCATCATGTAACATAGAGAGCTGATGAATTGTTTCCAAAGAATCCGACGCTGCTTTACTCACCGCCTCCAGAAAAAATCTTATCCATTGTTCAAAGTTTCCGGTTCTTCTGACTTCACTAATCCTGTCATAATATTCAATCTGGTTCTTTTTCAAAAAATAGGATATATAAATGACTGGTTTTGCAAGCAATCCCTGCTCCATTAGATAAAGGAGTATCAAAAGTCTTCCAATTCTTCCGTTACCATCCAGAAAAGGGTGTATTGTTTCAAACTGATAATGAATCAATGCAACCCTGATCAATGGATCATAATCCACATTTTCATTGATATATTTCTCCAAATGAGACATTGCTGTCTGCATATCTTCTACATTGGGTGGAATGTATCTTGCATCTTTTAATGAACAATTTGCAGGTCCGATCCAGTTTTGAGAATGCCTGAATTCTCCCGGAGTTTTATCCTGTCCACGAACATTTTCCATCAATACTTCATGTATTTCTCTTATTAATCGGCAGCACAAAGGTAATCTTTCCAATCGTTTTAAGGCATATTGTGTTGCTTTTACATAATTAATAACATCCGATACATCAAGATTTGCATTTGCTTCCACTTCTGGATCCAATACATCATCAAGAGTACACTGCGTTCCTTCTATTTGTGAAGAAATCAAAGCTTCCTTTCTAACATACATGGATATAAACAAATCTGCATTAGAAATCAATTGTGATGCCATATCAAGTTTTACAAGCTGCTTATTTGCATCCACTAAAAGTTTTACCATCTCCTCGTCCATTTCAATTTCGGGTATCGGCGGTAATGGATTTGGTTTAAAAGATTGATACGCAGCTTCTCCAGTTAAATTGTCGACATATATTCCTGCACGCTTCATGCCCTTTCGCCCCTTTTGAAATAACTACACTTAGTATAATACCATTATTTCAAAAAGTCACTCAGTTTTTGAAATATATTGCATCAAACAATACTCTTTATTTCAAAACTATGGTTTGTTTCCTAATCATGTTCCAGCATCTCCTCAATAAAGATTCCATATCCTTTCGCGGCATCACGGACAAGTACGTGGGTGACTGCACCAACCAGTTTTCCGTCCTGGATGATCGGACTTCCGCTCATACCCTGGACAATTCCTCCGGTGGCAGCCAGGAGTTCTTTATCGGTTACCTGCAGGACAATTCCACGATTTACATTATCATTTTCAAGGTTGATGTCCAGAATTTCAATGTCGTATTGTTTAAGCTCTCCTCCGAGTGAGCAGATGATCTGCGCCGGGCCTTTCTTAATATCCTGTTTCAGGCAGAGCTCCATATATTCATTCGGATTTTCCATAAAAATTTCCGGTGAACATTCTCCGAAAATTCCCCGTACCGTATTCTCCAAAATCCGTCCCATGACATTCCGGTCATCATATTCAATAAATCCGGTCAATTCTCCCGGACTTCCGCTGCTCCCTCTGGTGATCCCGATAATCTCCGTATGATACAGCTTTCCTTCTCCCAAATCCATGAGCGTACTTGTATCCACATCATTAATTCCGTGTCCCAGAGCGCCAAAGTGCCCCAGTTCATCCACATAGGTCATGGTTCCGACCCCCTGTGCATTATCCCTTACCCAGATGCCCAGCTTATATTCGCCGCCCTGGTCGGCCTGCGGCTTGATACGAACCGGAAGTTCATTTTCTCCCCTGCGTATTTTCAAAACAAGCGGCTGCCCTTCACAATGCGCCACACGATCAATCAGCTCCGCCTTGCTTTCCACCTTTTCATCATTCATTTCAAGGATATAATCGCCAACCTGTAAAATATTTTTAGCGGGTGCACACAGCTGTCCGGTTTCGTTCTCGTAGCTTCCCACACCAACCACCAGAATTCCATCAGTTTCCACATAAATACCGATCGGGATTCCCGCAGGCTTCAGCATCACATCCGGAATCACCTCAACATTCACATTCTTAAAAGGAACTACTCCAAACAGCTTCAGATCCATACGATAACTGTCCACCTGTTTTGCTTTTAATGTCACCGTTTTCGTAAGGTCAATCTGCAGACTGTTTCGGCTTTGTCCTTCTGCTTTTTTCTGCTTTCCAATGGTTCCGCCTGTCTCCACCGCTTCCTTATACAGCTCTCCCGAAACCGGCACATACAACTGCAGCTTCTGATCCACTCCGGCTTTCATCATAATCGTAGACGGCACCCGGTTCCAGATCAAAAAATAACCGGTAAGTAATACTGCCAGAACTCCGGCTCCCAGTAACAGAAAAAGAAATCGCCGGTATCTGCCGATCCGAAGTCTGTATATTCTGTTTTCTGTCTGTAAATCATTGTCCGGCATAGATTGCCCCCTTCGCATTGTTCCAAATCGTCTCCTGCTTGTCCCTCTCACTAAACTCATGCTGCGTTTCACTTGCATTCATTAAGTGTTCCGGACTGGTTCGCACTAAGTTCAAGCTACGTCTTCGGCTTGCTTCGTGCTCTAAACTACCTGCTGCACTAAATTCGTGCTTCACTCACGCTCGCTCTCATTAAGTGCACAGGTATGGTTCGCACTAAGTTCATCCTTCGCATTCGGCTCGGATTCACTAAGTGCTCTACACAATAAAAGAACACATCAAAATGAAATGTGTTCTTTCTTAGTATGTTCGGTTATTCTATTTTTACACGGACAAATCCTTCCAATTATGTTGTCTGTTCTTTGGCCTTCTGTGCCGTCATCTTCATCTCCTTTGCATTGGAGATCGCAGCTTCACTCACCTCTTCACTTCCTAAGAGACGTGCAAGTTCCCGTAAAGAACCTTCTTCGGAAAGCTTCGTAAGATCGGTAACCGTCCTGTTTTCTTTTACGGATTTTTCAATCAGAAAATGCGTATCTGCCATGGCGGCAATCTGTGGCAGATGGGTGATGCAGATGATCTGTTTGTCCCTGGAAAGCTGTCCCATTTTTTCAGAAACCTTCCATGCCGTTTTACCGCTGATTCCGGTGTCAATTTCATCAAAAATCAAGGTTGCGGTATCCTCTTTATCTGCAAATACAGTTTTAAAGGCAAGCATGATCCGTGATAATTCACCGCCGCTTGCCACCTGCCAGATCGGCCGCATGGCTTCCCCCGGATTTACGGAAATCAGGAACTCAATCTTATCATATCCATCTGCATGAAAATGATCCTGATCGGAGGTTACCTCGATGTCAAACTGCACATCGATAAAATTGAGATCAATCATCGCCTCCTTCAGCTTCCTGCTTAACGGTTCTGCTGCTTCCTTCCGTAATCCGGAAAGTGTTTTACAAATTTCCAGAATATGCTGTTTCTTATCTTCAATCTGCTTCTTTAACTGTTCTAAATAAAATTCATAATTGCCAAGCTGTTCGAGCTTTTCCTGCTTTTGCTCATAAGAAGCAAGAATATCGGCAACAGTATTTCCATATTTGCTTTTCAGATGATTGATGAGATTCAGACGTTCTTCCACTGCTGCGAACTCTTCTTCTTCAAAATTCAGGCTGTCGCTGTATTCGGAAAGAGCACGGTTAAAATCATTGAGCAGGCTGTCAATCTCGGTTAACTGTCCACCAAGGACATCCAGCTCCTCATCCAGATTCTGTACACTCTTAAGCTCCCGCATTGCCCGCCCCAGCACATTGCCGGCACTTTCTTCCTCCTCGTAACCGGTCATGGCATAGGCACCTGTCACAGCCTCCTGTATGCGCATTGCATGAACGAGCTTCTGATACTGCTTTTCCAGTTCTTCATCCTCACCCTTTTGCAGGGAAGCTGCTTCAATTTCATTTACTTCAAAGGAAAGAAGATCTGCCTCCCGTTTCCGCATCTCTTCATCCATATCCTGTTCATCAAGCTGCTGTTTCAGCTCCTGATACTGCCGCAATTCCTCCTTAAGTGTTTCCTTGCACTCAAGAGCCTTTGATCCGATATACTGATCCAGCATTCTTCCATAGGATAACGGCTTTAGCAGTGTCTGATGCTCATGCTGCCCATACATGTCCATGAGACACCCGGAAAGCTCCTTTAACTGACTGACACTCACCGTTTCTCCATTGATCCGGCAGATACTCTTGCCCGGCATAATCTTCCGTTGTAAAAGCAGTGTCCCATCCTCCTCTAAAGGAAAATCCATTTCTTCCATCTGCTTTTTCTGAATGTCATTTAAAGAAAACAACAGTTCAATGAGGGCATAATCTGCCCCGCTCCGGATGCTGTCCTTATCTGCCTTTGCACCGAGGGCCAGATGAATGGATCCCAGTACAATGGATTTACCGGCACCGGTTTCACCTGTGAGAATGTTTAACCCTCTCGTAAAGGTAATTTCCTGTTCATCAATCAGTGCCAGATTTTTTACGTGTAGATTTTCAAGCATTGCTTTTCCTCCTATGCTCCTTCTCTCAAAGCGCATAATAGGTTTGTTCTATCTTAATTTTCCATGGCCTCTTTGATATTCTCCATGGTCTTTATTGCGTCCGCTTCACTGTGAAGCACCAGCATGATCGTATCATCACCTGCGATACAGCCGACGATCTCCTTAAGCTTTATGGCATCAATGGCTGCCGCAACGGCCATAGCCATGCCGGATACCGTTTTCACCACAAGAATATTCTGCGCAACATCCATGGAAACATACCCATCCTTCAATACCCGGATGTACTTATCACTTAAGTAATGGTCGCTATGTACCAGAATTGTGTATTTCTGCCTGCCATTACCCGTCGGAACCTTCGTAAGCTTCAGCTCCCGGATATCTCTTGATACAGTTGCCTGTGTCACGTCAAAACCGGCTTCCTTCAGCTTCTCTGCCAGCTCATCCTGTGTCTCAATCTCATACTGCTCCACCAGTTCCTTCAGTTTCTGATGTCTGTTTTTCTTCATACCCCCGCACCTTTCTAGGATTCACCCAATTTCTTATTTAATATTTCAAGAAAGCTTTCCTTATGCAGCTTAATAATTCCTGTCGTTTTCTCAGACTGTACAATTTCCACCCGGTCTCCCGCTTTAAGTGTAATCTGGTGTCCCCCATCAAAAATCACTTCAATTCCGCCTGCCGGAACCGGTTCCCTGCGTTCCTCCACTTCAATCCGGATCTGATCCTCTGCGGAAAATACAATACTCCGGTTCTGCATGGAATGCGGGCAGATCGGTGTAAGCACCATCAGCCTTGCACAGGGATTCACAATCGGTCCACCTGCCGATAAATTGTAGCCGGTAGATCCGGTCGGTGTAGCAACAAGAATTCCATCTGCATGATAACAGTGCAGATGCTTTTCATTTACAAAAATATTATAAGAATTGATCTGTAAGGATCCTCTTCTTGTAATAACAATATCATTCAATGCCTGAAAGGTTTCCCTCTGCTTCGTTCCGGAATAGACCGATCCCGAAAGCATCATCCGCTGTTCGATTTCAAAGTGATCTGAAAGCAGCTGGTCAAGAGAGGTTTCCAGATCATTCCGGTTGACCTCCGAAAGAAACCCAAGCGTTCCGAGGTTAATTCCGACAAGCGGAATCTCCGTATCAATGAGATCGATCGCCGCCTGCAGCATCGTTCCATCTCCGCCCAACACAATGGCGCATTCGGTATTCTCCGGAACACATCCGGCTTCTGTATAACCGCTTCCTTCCTTGGGGAGTTCCTCTTCCACGATACATTCTGCCCCGTGTGCAGTCAGATAATCCCGGATCCGGTTCGTCACCTGCAGATCTTTATCCTTTGTCCGATTTGTAATTATAATAAAGTTTTTCACGGTTTCTCCAACTCTTGATGTGCTTCTTCCACAATTTCTTTGATTTTCTTTTCAAAAACTTCCAGAATATCCGGATAAACAGTCCGCTCCGGATTCTTCTTCAGATGAATGAGATACTCAATGTTTCCTTCCGGTCCGCGGATCGGAGAATAAGATAAATCCAGCACCTCAAACGAAACCTCATCTGCATGACAGACAATCCTGGAAATTACTTCCTCATGCACCTTCGGGTCCCGCACGACGCCTTTCTTGCCAACCTTTTCCCTTCCGGCTTCAAACTGCGGCTTAATAAGTGCCACCATTTCTCCCTGCTCCCTTAATAATGCATACGCAGGCGTCAGAATCTTATCCAGGGAAATAAAAGACACATCGACCGATGCAAAATCAAGCACATCCGGAATATCCTCCGGTGTCATATAGCGGAAATTGGTCTTTTCCATACAAACAACCCGATCGTCCTGACGTAATTTCCAGTCAAGCTGTCCGTAGCCCACATCCACAGAATATACCTTCACTGCTCCGTTCTGCAGCATACAATCGGTAAAACCGCCGGTAGACGCCCCGATATCCATACAGATCTTATCAGTTAAGGTGATCGGGAAAACCTTAAGTGCCTTTTCAAGCTTCAGGCCTCCCCGGCTCACATAAGGCAGTACATGTCCTCTCACCTCAATCTGTGCACTTTCTTCGTCAAAGACAGAGCCTGCCTTGTCTTCCTTTTGTCCATCCACATAGACGCTTCCGGCCATAATAACTGCCTTCGCCTTTTCCCTTGAAGGAGCCAGTCCCTTTTTTACCAGAAGCACATCCAGTCGTTCTTTCATAAAAGATCAACCATCTCTTTCCGTATTCTCGAAGTAATGGATTCGGCATCAATTCCGGTCTCATGCCTGAGCAGATCCACATTTCCATGTTCCACATAATCATCGGGAAGTGCCACATTCATCAGCACGCTTTCGGTTTCCAGGGTATCAAAGTACTCCCGCACCTTCTCGCCAAAGCCGCCGCTTGACACATTCTCTTCCATAGTAACCACCATACGGTGATTTCTCGCCGCCCATTCCACGGCCTTTTCATCAATCGGCTTTACAAACCGTGCATTCACAATACTGCAGTCAATGCCATACTCCTTTAACAGTTCCCGGACGGCAAGGGCTGTGACAACCATGCTGCCGACGGCAAGCAGGCATACCTCACCCTCTGCATAAAGGAGCTCTGCCTTGCCAAGCTCAACCGGTGCCCGGAATTCCTTTAAGCCGGAATACGCTTCACCACGCGGATAGCGCACAGCCACCGGTGCATCCATGACAAGGGCATATTTCATCATATCGGAAAGCTCCCATTTATTCTTTGGAGCCATAATGTGCATATTCGGAATGGAGGATAAGTACGACAGATCAAAAATACCCTGATGCGTCTCTCCGTCACTTCCCACAAGTCCTGCACGGTCAATGGCAAATACCACCGGCAGATTCTGCAAACAGACATCATGCAGGATCTGGTCATAGGCTCTTTGCAGGAAGGACGAATAAATCGCCACAATTGGTCTCATGCCTCCTGCTGCAAGTCCTGCCGCGAACGTAACGGCATGCTCTTCTGCAATTCCCACATCGAAAAACCGATCCGCATAGACATTTCGGAAACGCTTTAATCCGGTTCCATCCGGCATGGCTGCCGTAATGGCTACCACACGCTCATCACGGGAGGCCAGCTTTAACATGACCGTTGAAAAAACATCGGTATAATTGGCGCTGGTCCGTGCTTTTAACGGAAGTCCGGTTTCCACATCAAAGGGCTCTGTTCCATGGAATCTTGCCGGATGCCGCTCTGCCGGTGTAAATCCTCTGCCCTTTTCGGTAATGACATGGACAATAACGGCCTTACGGATTCTTCTGGCTTCCTGGAAGGTACGCACCATCGCATTGATATCATGACCGTCTACCGGTCCTAAGTACGTGATTCCCATATCCTCAAACAGCATTCCCGGAACCACCATCTGCTTAAACATATTCTTAAACCGCCGGATCTTATTGGCAACCTTATCTCCGTTCGGCATATCCATAATGGTATTATAGACACCGTCTCTTAAATTCAGATAGCTGTCCGCGGTACGCACACTGTTTAAGTATTTGGACATTCCACCAACATTTTCGGAAATGGACATATTGTTGTCATTTAAGACAATGATATAATTCGTTTCCAGCTTTGCTGCATTATTCAATGCTTCATATGCCATGCCTCCCGTCAGGGAACCATCCCCGATCACGGCAACAACCGTATTATTTTCACCCTTTAAATCTCTGGCCTTCACAAGACCTAAGCCAGCGGAAATGGAAGTCGAACTGTGTCCGGTATTAAAACAGTCACAGTCACTCTCCTTCGTCTTCGGGAAACCGCTCATGCCGCCGAATTTACGAAGCTCTACAAAGCCTTCCCTTCTTCCCGTCAAGAGCTTATGGGTATAAGACTGATGTCCTACATCCCAGATAATCTTATCCTCCGGCAGATTCAAAAACAGATGCAGTGCCATTGTCAGCTCCACCGCTCCTAAATTGGATGCCAGATGTCCCCCTGTTTTGGAAATACTCTGAATTAAAAACTCCCGGATTTCTTCTGCCAGAGCATCATAGCTTTCCGGAGGGATATTCTTAATATCATTTGCGTTCTTAATTTTCTCAAGTATCATTGTTTTCCCTGCTTTTCTCTAATTTTCCCGATTTACCAGCTGTTCTACCAGCTCAACCAAAAACTCATTCTTCGTTTCAAAGGACTTAAGGATCTCTACTGCCTCCTCCGAAAGCTCCTTCACCTGCTGTTTTGATTCCTCGATGCCGTGAAGCGTTACATAGGTCAGCTTGTGATTCTTTTCATCACTTCCCACAGGCTTACCCAAAACCTCTGTCGTACTGGTAATATCCAGAATGTCATCCTGTATCTGAAAAGCAATGCCGATGTTGGAGGCAGCCCGTTCCATCTTATCAATATCGATCTGTGATGCCCCTGCAAGTGCAGCTCCGATCATCATGGCGCACTCCATCAGCGCTGCTGTTTTATGTTCGTGAATAAATAATAAAAGTTTCTCCGTCAGATCGGTTCTGCCCTCTGCTTCAATATCTGCAGTCTGTCCACCGATCATGCCGTAGATACCAGCCTTCTTCGAAAGAATCTGCATGGCTTTTCCTACTGCCTTATAACTCTTTAACTGCTGTTCAGGATCTGCCCAACACTCCTTCTCCACAATCGTGAAAGCCCGGGACGCCGTTTCAAACGCAAGATTCAGTAACCCGTCGCCTGCCAGAATCGCCATACATTCGCCGTATACCTTCCATGTGGTAAGCTTTCCTCTCCGGTATTCGTCATTGTCCATTGCCGGAAGATCGTCATGTACCAGGGAATAATTATGGATCATTTCCAGTGCTGCCATAAACGGTTCAATGATCTCTCCTGTTCCCCCGAAAAGAGTAAAGCACTCCTTCATCAGCACGGGACGTAACCGCTTCCCTCCTGCCATGGCACTGTAGTGCATGGCATCCATAACTGTCTTCTGATAAGTCTCTTCCTTTGCCGGCAGATATTTCTGCAAAATCTCTTCTGCCTGTTTCGTCCTTGCTTCTAATTCCTCATGAAAGCTCATAGGTCGTTCCATCCTCCTGTAGTACAAGCACCTGCTTCTCCACCCGGTCAATGGATTCGTTGCATTTCTTCAGCAATTTCATCCCCGCCTGGTAAATTTCAAAGGATTTCTCCAAAGAGATATCCTCCTGTTCCAGTTGTCCGATCGTTTCCTCGAGTTGTTCAAAAGCCTTTTCCAGAGAAAATGCTTCCTGCTGTTCTTTTTCTTCTTTTCCCATTCTCTATCCTTCTTCCCGGTGCTGCAATTTCTTATGCTCACTCTGCTACAGGAATTATCTGCCAGGATCCATCGGATTCACTGCAGTTACCGCAGCATCGATCCTTCCATCCTTCACATAAACCTGAATCGGATCCCCGATCTGTACCTTCCGAATTCCGGTAACGGTTCTGCCCCTGCCATCCGCTACATAGGAATAACCCTGATTAAGCTTATCAAGTGGCGAAAGTCCCTTTAACCGTTCAATATATATCGCAAGCTGATGACGTTTCACATCCAGCGTTCTTCTCATGGCTTCCTGCAGGTGATCCTCCAGCTGCAGGACACAGGTCTTCTTTTCCCGGATCTTCCCCATGGGACTGCTGCTTTTTAACTGCGAAGCAAGCACCTTTAATTCGGTCCGCTGCATGGAGATCCTGCGCAGGATCTGCCGGTTCATGGTATCTTTCGCAGCCTGAAGCTCCTGTCCGGTTCTCAAAAAATCATATACCGCAAGCTCTGCTGCTGCGGATGGGGTCGGTGCCCTCAGATCTGCCACATAATCAATAATCGTTGTATCGGTTTCATGTCCGACTGCGGAAATAATGGGGATCTCACAATCAAATACCGCCTGTGCCACCTTTTCCTCATTAAATGCCCAAAGATCCTCAATGGAACCGCCACCCCGGCCAACAATCATCACATCAACCTTCTGCTGCTCTAACATATGGATTCCACGGACAATACTGTCAGCTGCTCCTTCTCCCTGCACGATAGCCGGATACAGAAGGATCTGCACATAAGGATTCCTCCTGTGGGTGATATTGATGATATCCCGGACAGCCGCACCGGTTGATGCGGTAACGACACCCAGCGTCCGGATATATTTCGGAATCGGTTTCTTATATTCCGGAGCAAACATTCCACGTTCCAAAAGCTCCTCCTTCAGGCGCTGGAAACGCTCAAACAATGCACCCTCTCCGTCTAAGGTAATCCGCTTTGCATAAACCTGATACTTCCCGTCCCGTTCATAGACATCCACGGTTCCCTGCACAACAACCTGCATTCCTTCCGTCATCCGAAAAGAAAGACCGGAACGGTTCCCTGCAAACATCACACAGGAAATCGTTCCTTTCATATCCTTAAGTGTAAAATAAATATGTCCGGAAGAATGGTATTTGCAATTACTTACCTCTCCCTTGATGTTCAGCTCCTGCAGCAGAAAGTCCTCTGCAAACATCCGCCTGATATAGGAATTGATCTGTCCGACTGTATACACATTCTGCATGTCATTACCTTCTATGCGAATTTCGCGAGTACACCATTTACAAAAGAAGCGGAGGAATCCTGTCCGAACTTCTTTGCAAGCTCTACTGCTTCATTAATTGCCACACCTGTTGGAATGTCTTCATCGTATTCGATCTCATAAACAGCCAGACGTAAAATGGTCAGATCCACCTTACCCATACGCCCGGTATTCCAGCCGCTTACCCTTTCATTCAGTTCACGGTCGATACTCTCAAGCTTTTCTAAAATATTGTGAAACTTCGCATCCAGCTGCTTTCTGTCGCTCTCCCTCACAATATCTTCTTCCTCCAGGAAAAACTCTTCCTGCTGCAGCATTTCTTCTTCTGCATTAAACTCTATACGGAACAACAGTTTGAAAAGCTGTTCCCGCAATTCTCTTCTACTCATATACTTCGTCCTGTTGTCTGTTATTCTGTAACTGTTCAGTACCTTCACAGTTACGATGCAAAATCCATTCCAAATCGGCTTCGCCGATGGGATTTTGCATTACTGAATCATGTTCTTACGGTCTCAGCAGCAAATGCTTCGACCTGTACTGGATAGTTACGTTATTCTTATAACGATTTGCTCTGTACGTTTACTCCGGCGATACGGACATTCACATCGGTCACTTCAAGTCCGGTCATATTTTCAATGGCAGATTTTACTTTGTCCTGCACCTTCTGGGAAACAGCCGGAATGTTATATCCATACTCTACAAGAAGGGCAACGTCTGTTTTTACTTTCTTGCCGGTCACATAAACCTTAACACCCTTGGTAAGACTCTTCACACCGACCCTGTCAAGCAGCTCATTTCCCACATTGCCTGCCATGGCACCTACTCCCTTGACCTCCATGCAGGCCAGTCCTGCGATCATGGCAACCACATCATCGGCAATTTTCACAGTTCCCAAGTTAATATCCTCTTCCAACACATAGTTGTTATTTTCCATCTTCTTTTCCATCCTGCTTAGTCCTTTCTTAATCCTGTCTTATATGAACTATGTTAACCTTTATCATAGCAAAATTTCCGTTATTTTACAACCAGAAGCTCAAATCTAATTGTTCCTCGTTTTCCGCATAGGAAACCGTCCCTGTATCCGGATTCAGAAACTCAAAAATTCCCTGTTCCTCAATCAGAAACCTTCGTATTTCCTCATAGACCTCGCGGCTGCTGCACTTTAAGGTAACATAGCTGCTTTGTCTCTCATACGCCCTTGCAAACACATCCGCGATCCGGTCTTTGGAAAGCTCTGTAAAATACAGTCCTTCCCTTACATAATAATTATCGGTCATGGCCGTGCATACCGGAACCGGAACCACCTCTTCAATCGCATGGGTCTTCAATAACTGTCCGGTTGTCACACACAGATAATCATAGTTAATCGGCGGCAGGCTTCCCGCATTCTGTACGCTTCCTTCCGTCATCTGATAGGACGCATCTCCCCATGTGGTATCCATAAAGTAGTTTTCACCATCCAGCTTCACCAGATTCCAGGCATGTCCTTCCCCGTTCTGTACCGTTCCCATAATAAGAGTGGCTTCGATGCCTGCCTTTTGCAGCAGATACTGGGTTGCCTTGGCATAACCCTGACAAACACTCCGGTGTGTAATAAATACAGAGCAGATATTCTGGTTGTCCGGTGCACCGGCATCATACTCTGTATTTTCAATCAGGTATTCATAAACATATCGGGCAATTGCATACTGGGATCCATCTCCTGTTGGGAGAGACGCAAAGCATTGGTTTACATAACTATTAATAAGCTGTTTCTTCGCTTCTATCGTCTCCGATGTCATGCTGTAGGTTCCGGACAGGGTCATCATTTTCAGTTCCTCGCCAAGCGCATACCTCGTAAGCGTATAGCCTTCCACATAAAAGATCTCCGGATGGTCATTTAAGACACACTGAAAAACCTTCTCTACCTCCCCGGAGTCGGTCGTGGAAATCTGTATATCCTCTAAATGTTCCTGCAGAATATACAGGATCTCTCCATAGAGCTTCTGCTCCGGTTCCGAAAGCCTGTTGTAATGAAAGGCTTGTGTCTGCTCTTCCTTCAATCCATCGACTGCTTCAGCCGGTGCCTGTTCCACATCCTCAAGGGCTCTTGCAGAAACTGCCCCGGAATCCCCGTCCTTTAACAGCACCTGTTCTTCGTTATTCAGTTGTAAATAATCCCTTACCTCACGGGCAAGCTCCTCATAGCTGCATCCGTTAAGCAAAAGTGTGGCGGCAAGCAGCCCTGTAACCATGAGTCCCCGTAAGGATTTTCTGTTTCGAGCTTTCATTTAGTTTCGTCCAAATTCGGATAACACCAGTCCTTCATTCCGCTCCAGTGTCATTTCCACGCTCCATGCATTGACAAAGAGTAACAATGGATTCCCTTTCAGATCCTTGATCTTCTTCATGTCAGAGGTTCCGACAAGCTTCTTCAGATCCAGATCCTTATTTTCAATCCAGCGGATATGCTCATACGGAAGCGGCTCAAGCCGGATCTCTACGTTATATTCATTCTCCAGACGATATTTTAAAACATCAAACTGCAGGACGCCAACAACACCGACGATGATCTCTTCCATACCGGTGTTAAACTCCTGGAAGATCTGGATGGCACCCTCCTGCGCAATCTGGGTGATTCCCTTCACAAACTGCTTCCGTTTCATGGTATCCACCTGACGCACTCTCGCAAAATGCTCCGGTGCAAAGGTCGGGATTCCTTCATACTGAAATTGCTCCTTCGGCATGCACAGGGTATCCCCGATAGAGAAAATTCCCGGATCAAATACACCGATAATATCTCCTGCATAGGCCTCCTCAAGGATCTTACGTTCACTCGCCATAATCTGCTGCGGCTGGGATAGGCGCATCACCTTGCCGCCCTGTACATGCTTCACTTCCATATTGGCATCATACCTGCCCGAACAGATCCTCATAAAAGCAATACGGTCACGGTGTGCCTTGTTCATGTTTGCCTGAATTTTAAATACAAAGGCCGAAAAATCGTGGTTCACCGGATCTATCAGCCCGATGTCTGCCTTACGCGGAAGCGGCGTTGTTGTCATTTCAAGGAAATGCTGTAAAAAGAATTCCACACCAAAGTTCGTGAGTGCGGATCCGAAAAACACCGGAGTCAGCTCTCCTGCCTGTACCAGATCAAGGTCAAACTCCGCACTTGCTCCATCGAGCAGTTCGATTTCATCAGTCAGAATGCCCGCTGCCTCTTCTCCGATCACACTGTCTAAATGTGCCCTGTCATCCAGGGATACCTCCAGTGTTTCCCCTTCCTTCGTTCCCTTCTCGGTATCCGAATAGGTGATGACACATTTTCTTTTGCGGTCATACACACCCTTAAAACGCTTACCGGAACCGATCGGCCAGTTTACAGGACAGGTTGCAATTCCAAGCTCCTTCTCGATCTCATCGAGAAGTTCAAACGTATCATTGGCATCCCGGTCCATTTTATTAATAAAGGTAAAAATCGGAATCTTACGCATCACACAGACCTTAAACAGCTTTCTGGTCTGTGCCTCAACACCCTTTGATGCATCGATCACCATGACAGCAGAGTCCGCTGCCATCAGCGTACGGTACGTATCTTCTGAGAAGTCCTGATGTCCGGGAGTATCCAGAATATTGATACAGAATCCGTCATATTCAAACTGCAAAACAGAAGATGTTACGGAAATACCTCTTTCCTTTTCAATTTCCATCCAGTCCGATACGGCATGTCTTGCGGTAGCCTTACCCTTTACACTTCCGGCGAGATTAATTGCACCTCCGTATAAAAGGAATTTCTCGGTCAGGGTTGTCTTACCGGCATCGGGGTGGGAAATAATGGCAAATGTTCTTCTTCTGTTGATTTCCTTTTCATAATTACTCATAATACTGATTCTCCTGCTATATTTCCTTCGACGGAAAGTGCATGGAGCACCGTGGCTCCAATATCCGCAAAGGTCTTTCGTGTGCCCAGATTTCCGGGACTTAAGTTCTTTCCATACATGACAAGCGGTGTGTATTCCCTGGAATGATCGGTTGAACAGGTATATCCGGGATCACAGCCATGATCAGCCGTAATCATTAAAAGGTCATCCTCCCGCATCTTATGCATGATCTCAGGGAGTGCTTCATCGAAAGCCGTAAGAGCCTTCGCATAGCCTTCGATATCATTCCGGTGTCCGTAAAGCATATCAAAATCCACCAGATTGATAAAGCACAGTCCATTAAAGTCCTGCTTAAGACAGGAAAGGGTCTTGTCAATTCCGTCGGCATTGCCCTTTGTATAGATAAAGTCGGTGAGTCCTCTTCCTGCAAAGATGTCATGGATCTTACCTATCCCGATCACGTCTTTACCTGCGTTCTTCAACACATCCAGCATCGTGTCCTTTGGAGGCTCTAATGAAAAATCATGGCGATTCGTTGTTCTGGTATATTCCCCATTGCTTCCGACAAACGGACGGGCAATCACTCTTCCCACGCCATGCTCTCCTGTCAGGATCTTCCGTGCAATCCGGCAGTCCTCATACAGCTCCTCTAATGGAACCACCTCTTCATGCGCTGCGATCTGGAAAACACTGTCCGCAGAGGTATACACAATGAGCTTCCCGGTTTTCACATGCTCATCCCCGTACACTTTGATTACTTCCGTGCCGGAATATGGTTTATTGCATAAAACGCCTCTCCCTGTGCGGCGTTCAAATTCCTGAAGCACGCTTTCGGGAAAGCCGTGAGGATAAACAGGTAAGGGCTTTTCTGAAATAACACCTGCAATCTCCCAGTGGCCGATCGTGGTATCCTTTCCTTTCGAACGCTCCGTCATCCGCCCATAGACACCGGCCGGATCCGGTTCCGGTTCTGCCCAGTCCTTCACACCATCAATATTAAACAGTCCAAGCCTTTTCATATTGGGCATATGAAAACAGGGACTTGTCGCAGCCGACCGTAGTGTATTCGTTCCTGCATCCCCGAAATCTACGGCGTCTTCTGAAGCCCCTATTCCCACACTGTCTAAAACAATCAAAAAGACTCTTTTCACCTGGTATCCCTCTCTTTCTTCATTATTCTGTAATAGGATACCACATTTTAGAAATTATAGCACCAAAAACTTCATCAAAACAACGTTTACTGCTGTGCAAGGGTACTGATCACGATGGCCTCCGGATTCATTCCCGTTTTGCGGACAACGATATCCTCAATCTGCGCGCGCTGTGCTTCCGTAAGCTCTGCAGTATTCACAACCACATCTACCATATCATCGGTGATGCTGACAACCACATCCTCAAAGCCTTTTGCTTCAAGCAGGATTTCTGCAGCAGTTTCCTTTTCGGCAACGTCCGTAAGCGCAATCATTCCGTCAATCGCTTCCTGCTTCTGTTCCTCGGCAATATTGGTATTATTGATGATTTCAAGGAAGGTTTCCTTACTCTTGGCCCTGGTCTGCTCCTTTAACAGTTTGGCTCCCGAAAGACTGTCCATGCCTGCCACACTGGTAAAAACCGCTTCGCCGGGCACATCCCCCGTGATCTCTTCCACTCTGTCAGACCCTGCTTCCAGATCTGCATTTTCCTCATCCACCGTAATATCCTCAGCCAGAATATCATCCATGGACTGTTCCAGATAATTATCCTCTTCCAGTACAAGCTCCGAATCCATGCTCTGAATATCCTCATACTGAGAATCGTCTCCGGTTACCTTTGCTGTCTCGACCGTGTCCGATCCGGTTGTCACGATTTCTTCCTGTGTAATCCTGTTTCCGGCAAAATTCAAGTAGCCGGCAACCGCAATCATCAGTGCAAGCGCGGTAATCATCACCTGATTCTTCTTCACCATATTCTTCAAACCATGTCTCCTTTTTTGCTTATATCATTTTAGCTATTTTAATTTTATGTGCCTCCAGTCCAAATAATGCCTGAATTACTTCAGATATATTTTTGGCAACCTTCCCGTTTGCCGCCCCTTTTGCGCACACCACAACGCCCTCGATTTCCATTGTGGAAGCAAAGGAATAATAGGTATTCCGCGTCGATGGCTTCAGGGTAATCATGACCTTATTCTCCCCCACTCCTTCCATGGTCGAAAGCAGCTCCTCTAAAGAATGCTCCAGTGATACCACGTAAGTCTCTCTCGTATCCTCCATGTTTGTACTTTCCCCGTAATCGAGAAACGACAAGGCACTGTCTGTCATGCTGCTCTTTGTTTCTGTTCCTGTGCTTCTGCTTTTCTTTTCTACCGGCCATGCCGCTACTAAAAGCAATATGCCAAGCAGGAGAAGCACCAGAAAGTTTTCTTTTCTCCACCGCAGTCTTTTTAAAAAACTGCCGATTTCTTTCTGTCCCTTTTCCTGCGCTTCTTCCTTCATTTCTTCCCGGGTTTCCTGTCCGGCTTTCCTTTGCTCTCCTTCTTTCTGCTGAAACTTACTTTCCCTCTCCCTGTCTGTCATATTCTTCACCCCTTCACAAACTCCGGCGCTCTCCATCCCGGCTATTCTTTCCGCATCTCCGGTCTGCGCCTGATCCTCCTGCCTCTCTCTTACTGTTCTCTTTTCACATCTTCCGTAATCTGCTGCTGATCTGTCACCTCTTCCTCCATCGGTTGTTCCTGATTATTCTGTTCCTGCTTATTCTGACCCTGCTGATCCTGCTTCTGTAGATCCTGCTCCTGCGCAATCTGTCCGACAATATACTCGGTCATATGCTCATATAGATCCCCTGTTTCGCTCTGCATGGAGGAAGGAAGCTCCCTCACCGATAATTCCATACAAAGACTCTCTACATTTGCCTGCATCGTATCCCGGGCTTCCCTGCCAGATACGAGGGCCAAAAGCGGCTGGGTAATCTTCAGAATCAGAATCAGAGAAACCAGTACCCGCACATATTTGGCATAAGCCTCTTCCGGTACAAGCACCATCAGGATCTGCGCAATTAACAAAAAAATACAGGCATTTTTGATTGCTTCGAGCATCTCTTCTCCTTTCACACCATAACTGAATTAGCAACTACCGCAATCACAATAAAGAACAGGGCAATGGATGTAAACACACAGCGAAGAACCAGAAAGCAGCCCTCCCCGATGTGGTCGGCACAGTCTGAAATCCGCTTATCACTGATCATCCCGGTAATAGCCGCCGATAGCTTTACACTGCCGGCCAACACCCCGATCTTCATAACCGGTATGAGGCAGATCGAAAGAAGCAGAATCAACAGAAACACCCCGAAACTGTTCTTGACTAAAACCGCTGCTCCAAGCAAAAGCTCTGTCACGCCGCCCGTCAGTCCCCCGATCCCCGGAATGACAGAAACTGCCTTATGAATTGCGGTATTCTTAAAACTGTCCACCACTGGAACAATCATCGACTGAATCAGACTTAAGCCTGTGATGAGGAAAAGCACAACTTTCAAAGAAACAAGCACTGCCTTTTTCAACAGATCAAGCAGCAGCGTAAGCCTCTCCTCCGCCCACAGTCCGTTTAGTATTCCGAGCAGCATATAACTGTATGCAATTGGAAGAAGCACCTTACAGACAAATGCTTCCACAAAATAAATCACAAGCAGCATCACCTGATAATACACCACTGCCGTTCCTGTACCATTGGCTGCCCCGACTGAAATAAAATATACCGGAATAAACGTCTTCACAAAATCCAGAATCAGCGTAAAAACCTGCGTGGTAATCGTACTGATCTTCGTCATCACCAGAACGAGAATCCCCACTAACATCATATACAACAGATAAAATGCGATTTTTTCCTGCCGGGTGCCCGCAAACAGATCCGCAAATCCGGTAAAAAAAGAAGAGGAAATGCCAAGCACCAGCACGTACAGGAACACCTGTTTTGCAAATGGCACCTCTCCCCAAAGCTTCTCTTTGATCTGCTGTCCAAAAAGCTGCAACACCTCCTGCACCTTTCCCTCCAGCAGCATTTTCATAATTCCGTCTGCATGAATCGAAAGATCCGGGAAATACACCGCAAGCTCTTCATCCAGTCCTGTGAAATTGTAATCCTCCAGCATCACAGCCAGATAGTTGTCCACTTCATTACCTGGCTGTGTTTGTTGTTCCTGCTCCTGTTGATACTCCCACTGATATGCCTGCTCTCCGGCATATACTTCAAGATTCGGCATGAGTATGCCAAGCGCCAGCATGCAGACTCCGATTCCCGTATGGGACACGATCCGCCGGCGGATATCCGCAATCCATGAGCCCTTTCCTTTTCTCTTTTTCATATGATTACCCTGTTTTCCATACGACTACCCTATCGAAAGCGCCCCAATATTCTCAATCACAGTTGCCAGCACAGGAAGTCCCATCAAAAGCACAGAGATTTTGCCAAACACTTCGATCTGTCCTGCCACAGCCCCAAATCCGGCATCCTTACATACGAGGGAACTGAAATTGCACAGATAGGTGATCCCGACTGCCTTCACAAGATACAGAATATATGTTTCACTTCCTTTAAGGTATTGGGAAAGATCCTCTACTCTTCCTACCAGATGCACCATCTGATCCATACAGAACCAGAAGATCAGAATACTGATCGTGATGCCGATATAAAGCCCGTACTCGGTCTTTTCGCTCTTAAACTGTAACGCAAGCAAAACCCCCAGTACCCCGATCATTCCGATTTTCATTACGCTCATCGTTTTCCTCCTTTATCCAATCGAAAACAGATCCTGCATCATGACAAACAGATCATAAAGATAAGGAATCAGCCACATTAATACCAGTACCAGTCCTGCCAGGGAACATAGAAACGCCTGATCCTCCCTGCCACTGTGCTTTAACACCTGATTCAATATGGTAATCAGTATTCCAACTGCTGCGATCTTAAAAAGTATTGAAACGGTCATGTTTGATCCTTCCTATAAAAAGAGTATGGAAAGCAGCACACCTCCTGCCACGCCCACGCTCATGATCATTTTGTTTCTGTTCTTTTGTTCCCGCTGCAGGCTCTCAATTCCTTCCTCCAGTTCCCGCCGGATTTCGTTAAGGCTTTCTGCCTGTGCCTGTCCCTTTAAAAAGCCCTGTTTTGTCGGAAAGGCAAGCAGCCATTCCTGCTCCTTTTGTCTTAATCCGCTTTTCTTAAGGGGAGCCTCTAACTCCTCCTTCCAGATCACGGCAAGGTCCTGTCCCTCCTCCATCCGTCTGGCAATCCGTCCAAACTCCTGCTGGAAACAAAGCTCGTCTTTAATGGAAAGTTTTCTTAAAATTTCCGGAATTGGCAGCTTTCCATAGGAGATCTGAAATTCCATGTATTCATATACGCCCCGGATCCGTTTTAACAGTGCAAGGCGCATCCGGTATTCCTGGCAGAGACTTACCGAAAATCCCAAAGCCCCCAGAATGACCAGAAGGCTCCCCATAACGGCGCTCATAGTGCTGTCTCCTGCAGCAGATGCTTTTCCACATCATAAATCCTTATGCTCCGCTTCCGGTCTTGAAATGTAAGCAGCAGGAAACGCCCAAATAAGTTCTTGCTCTTTCCCAGCTTGTCTTCCGCATCCTTAAGGGAATACCCATGCATGGTTGCAAGCACTCCGGTTCCACAAACTGCGACTCTTTGAAGTGCCGCAAGATCCTCCTCACTTCCGATCTCGTCCACAGCAATCACCCGCGGTGTCATAGAACGCATGAGGAGCATCATGCCCTCCGTTTTCGGACAGGCATCCAGTACATCCGTCCGGATCCCTACCTGATTCTGTGGGATCCCCTGATAGCTTCCTGCAATCTCAGACCGTTCATCCACAACGGCAACCTGCTGTCCCTGCCGTTCCTTCGTTCCATCCGATACCTGACGGATCAGATCCCGCAGCAATGTGGTTTTCCCGCACCCGGGTGGTGAAATGATCAGGGTATTCCTCAGTTCTTCCTGTTCAAATAAATCAGGCAATACCGAATCTGCCATCCCTAAAATTTCATGTGAAATCCGGATATTTAAAAAGCGTATATACGAAAGATTCCGCACGCTTCCGTCCGTATTCAGAATCACCTTTCCGGCAAATCCAACCCGGTGTCCTCCCTGCACGGTGAGGAACCCCTGCCGGAGTTCATTCTCAAATGCATAAAGCGAATAGTTACAGATCTGGTTCACAATGTCCTCGATTTCCCGTGCTGTGATCTGCCATGCGCCGTCCCGCTCCGTAAGGCACATTCCTTTCGGTGACAGGAAGTATTCACATCCCTCGCGGATGATCCGGCACGGACAATTCACCCCAAGCCGGATTTCATTTAAATGCGCCACATCCTCAAGCACCGGCTTCATTCGTCCTTTCAGCCCGTCCGGAAACAGCGAAAGAATCTCGTCCCTTTTTCCCATAAAAAAACAGCTCCTCATCTTGTCCTTAAGACATTATATGAAGAGCTGTCTGATTTATTACTTCTATTCGATTTTGGAAATTCCCGGTTAGTTCTGTGCTACATCCTTCATGGAGAAGCTCATTCTTCCCATCTTATCCTTGCCAAGACATACTACCGTAACCTTGTCACCCAAAGTCAGAACATCTTCTACATGATTGATTCTTTCCTTAGCAATCTTGGAAATATGAACCATACCTTCCTTACCGGGAGCGAACTCGATGAATGCACCAAATTCCTTAATGCTGACAACGATACCCTGGAAGATCTGTCCTTCCTGATAATCGGTAACGATGGTCTTGATGTACTCGATCGCCTTGTCCATCATTTCCTTATCGGTACCGCATACAGATACCTTACCATCATCAGTAATATCAATCTTTACGCCGGTACGGGCAATGATCTCGTTGATGGTCTTACCACGCTGACCAACCACATCACCGATCTTCTCAGGATCAATGTTGATGGAGATGATCTTCGGAGCGTAAGGTCCAACCTCTTTACGAGGCTCTGCAATCGCCTTCTTCATGCAGTTATCCATGATGAAGAGTCTTGCTTCACGACATCTTGCAATGGCACCTTCCACGATCGGTCTGGTCAGGCCATGAATCTTTATATCCATCTGGATTGCGGTAATACCTTCGGTTGTACCGGTTACCTTAAAGTCCATATCGCCAAAGAAGTCTTCGAGTCCCTGGATATCGGTTAACAGTACGAAATCATCATCGGTTTCACCGGTAACCAGACCACAGGAAATACCTGCAACCATCTTCTTGATCGGAACACCTGCAGCCATCAGGGACATACAGGATGCACAGGTAGAAGCCATGGAAGTGGATCCATTGGATTCAAAGGTCTCGGATACGGTACGGATTGCATAAGGGAATTCATCCTCAGAAGGAAGTACCGGGATCAGAGCTCTCTCTGCCAGTGCGCCATGTCCGATTTCTCTACGTCCGGGTCCTCTTGAGGGCTTTGTTTCCCCTACGGAGTAGGACGGGAAATTATAATGGTGCATATATCTCTTGCTTACTTCGTTTTCATCAAGACCGTCGATCTTCTGCTGCTCGGATAACGGTGCCAGGGTACATACGTTACAGATCTGGGTTTGTCCACGGGTGAACATCGCAGAGCCATGTACTCTCGGGATAATGTCAACTTCTGCTGCAAGGGGACGGATCTGGGTGATCTCACGTCCATCCGGACGCTTGTGATCCTTAAGGATCATCTTACGAACGGTTTTCTTCTGATACTGATAAATTGCTTCTCCTAATACGGCAAGCCATTCTTCGTTATCTGCAAAAGCTTCCTCTAACTTCTCAGTAATTTGACGGATGTTTTCTTCACGAACCTGCTTTTCATCGGTAAATACAGCCTCTTCCATCTGTGTGGGAGTTACAATTTCCTTCATTGCCGCAAACAGCTCTTCCGGAATTGCACAGCTTGTATATTCATGCTTCGGCTTTCCAACCTCTGCAACCATCCGGTCAATGAATGCAATAATGGTCTGGTTTACTTCATGTGCCTTATAGATGGCTTCGATCATCTTCTCTTCCGGAATCTCGTTTGCTCCGGCTTCAATCATGATGACCTTTTCCCTTGTGGATGCAACGGTAAGATTTAAGTCACCATTCTTCCACTGCTCCTGGGAAGGATTGATGATAAACTCACCATCAATCATGCCAACCTGTGTCATTGCACAGGGCCCGTCAAACGGGATATCAGAAATACTGGTGGCAATGGCTGCACCGATCATGGCAACCAGCTCCGGACGGCACTCCGGATCCACACTCATAACCATATTGTTTAAGGTAACATCATTACGATAATCCTTCGGGAATAAAGGACGCATCGGACGGTCGATGACACGGCTTGTCAGAATGGCATTCTCAGAAGCCTTTCCTTCTCTCTTATTAAATCCACCGGGGATTTTGCCTACGGCATACATCTTTTCTTCATACTCAACACTCAGCGGGAAAAAATCAATTCCATCTCTGGGCTTGTCTGATGCGGTTGCGGTACACAGCACGGTGGTATCACCATAATGCATGAACGCGCATCCGTTTGCCTGCTTGCCGACACGGTTGATGTCAACGCTTAAGGTACGGCCTGCAAGTTCCATTGAAAACGTCTTGTACATAGTTTCTCTCCTTTTCTCTTCTCGTTCCTGTACATGTGGAACATGTTACTGCACAGCAGTATAATAATTTAAAAAGGCGGAGCTTTTATTGATGCTCCGCCTTCAACTACCAAATTACTTTCTGAGACCAAGTTTCTCGATCAAAGCACGGTATCTCTCGATGTCTTTGCTCTTTAAGTAGCTTAAAAGACCACGTCTCTGACCTACCATTTTGAACATACCGCGTCTGGAATGATTATCCTTCGGATGATCCTTTAAATGCTCAGTAAGCTCTGCAATTCTTGCAGATAAAACTGCGATCTGAACCTCCGGTGAGCCTGTATCACCTTCAAATCTCGCATATTCCTTCATAATAGCTGTTTTCTTTTCCTTAGAAATCATTTTCTGTCTCCTTCCATTATTAACCGCCGGATACTAAGAATGGGTCGGAGTGTCCCAACGAGATCATTCTCTAATTCTGAGTATCGGCTAAACTCATACTCAAGCATCATATCACAAAACAGATGCTGTGTAAAGAGGTAAATTTAGTCTTGTAAAATTCTTACCATTTTCGCCGGAGTACGGTAATTGTAATTGGAAATCCGGATACCGGTTTTCGGGTTACTTGCATGGATAACCTGTCCGCCGCCAATATAGATAGCCACATGGTTAATGCTTCCACCCTTCGCATAAAAGATCAGGTCACCTGCCTTTAATTCCGAAGCAGATATGGTTGTTCCCATCTTCGACTGCGCCTGAGAGGAATGAGGCAGAGTCACACCATACTTTTTGAAAACGCTTAAGACAAATCCGGAACAGTCCGCTCCGCTTGTCAGGCTTGTACCGCCCCAGACATATGGATTACCGAGGAACTGCTTTGCATACTGGCAAAGATCCACGCGGACATCGGATACACCCTGTCCGTATAACAGCTCGGTCATCGTAATGGCTGTCTGTAAATCCGACTTTAACTCAACATAATCTCTGGAAACGAAGACCTCTTCATCATCCAGATAGACCTTCACCCACTCATCGTTATATAACTCTGCAACCTGAAGCTCTTCTCCTTCTGCCACCTGTGTCACCACATCGGCATCGGTATCGGGCTGTTCCCGGATATTTAAGCCGTCCGAAGAAGCAACGGCAACCGTACTTGCCAGATCTTCTCCCTTCTTCTTCGCATTGTAGCCGGTCAGGAGATATTCTTCCTTTACATATCCTTCTACCTTACCGGAAGTGATATGAGTCCAGCCGCCTTCACTTTCCAGAACCTCGCAGGCCGCATCCTTCGGGAGCTTGCCAACGAGCTTACCGCTCTCATCCGGTGTCTCCCGGACATTTAAGTTATTTTCCTGTACGTTGCAGAGCCCCAGATTCGTATAGCCCCACATAGCGCCCTTGGCTTTTTCTGCAAGTGCCTTATATTCATCTTCCGTAAGTGTGGATACAAACAGATCCTCCACACCTGCCGTCATCAATTCTTCCGATGCAACACTCTGCGTCTCTTTTGTAACGGTTTCCGCAGCCTGTCCATCCATGGACAGTAATAAAAATACAGATGCAGAAAGACAAATGCCCTGTAAAATTGATCGTTTCAAAATAAACCTCCAAATTTTGCGTTTATTACGCATTTGTTACAAATTTATTACAACGATCACATTATAGCAGTAAATTTAACACCTGTCAAATGCGGTAAAAGTTCAGCCATGCAGAAATGAATATACAAGCTGCCCGTGGGAGCTTGCTCACAAAGGGCAGCTTGTATATTCATTTCTATAGGGCGGACGCCCGACATGAAATAAGCTGCCGGAAAACACGTATATTTGTTAGCCAATCTGTACAATCCGGCAGCTTATGAATGCGCATGGCCAATCTGTACAATCCGACAGCTTATGAATGGGTATGGCTGATTATCCCATAAACCACTGCTTACCATCCTCTATGTCCTGCCGAAGCTGTTTCTGCAGTCCGGCAAGATCCTGGAACTTCTGCTCCGGCCGCTTGAATTTCAACAGCTCTAACCGGATCTTCTTTCCATAAATATCCCGGTCAAAATCATATAAATAGGTCTCGGCATTAACCCTTTTCGTCTGCTGCACGGTGGGCTTTACTCCGATATTGGTGATTCCATGATACATACAGCCATCGTAAAAAACATCCGAAAAATACACCCCGTATGGCGGCATAAGTTTTTCCTTCGAGGGATAAAGGTTCACGGTAGGAAAGCCCATTTTCCGTCCCAGGTGCATTCCGTTTTCAACAATACCTTCCATGGAATAATTTCGTGAAAGAAGTTCTGAGGCACGTTCCATATTTCCTTTTAAGATTTCTTCCCGGACATACGTGGAACTGATTTCTTTTCCATGATCAAAAATCTTCTCGATAATCTTTACCGTGAAATCATTGTCTTCTGCCATTTCTTCAAGGAGTGCCTGGTTTCCTTTTCCATCTTTTCCAAAGGAAACATCTTCTCCAGCGGCTAAGAATTTCATGTTCATCATTCCAAGAAGGATGTTCTTCACAAAATCCACAGGATCCGTTGCTGCAGTCTCCGGATTTAAGGGGAACTCTATTAGGACATCAATGCCCATCCGTTCAAAGATTTCCCGCTTTTCTTCCCTTGTGGTCAGCTCTTTTGCTCCCTCACCACCGAAATAAACCGTTGCCGACGGAAAAAACGTAAAGATCACCGATTGCATTCCTTTCTTTTTCTGCCGCAGAATCTCATCAATCAGACGGTAATGTCCCGCATGAATCCCGTCGAACTTTCCAATGGCAACCGCAGAGGCTCCATCGAGCTTAAATTCTGTTTTATCACTAACGATCTGCATTGCTTCCATCCTGACCTTCCAAAAACATTTTTACCGGTGAAAAAAGCCTCCTGCCACCCTCATAGTGGTAAATGGCGCAGAACCGGCCGTCGAAACTGTATACCCGGTATTCTCCCTGATCCACAGGAAATTCTTTCGATATCTTTTGGATATTTCCTGTTTCTTCCTTCATAAGAACCTCCGACTGCTTCAATTGATTTCCGTTAAGCAGTGCTTTCTGTGCATCTTCGGATACCCAAATGGCAGGAAGGGTATGAAACATTTCTTCTACAGGAACGACAGCCTCCAGCAGTCTTCCCCGATCAGCAAGCTCCTGCAGGGCAGATAACGGCTTCGCATCCTGCAGCCGGAACTCTCCGACTCTGGAACGAACAAGACTCGTCATCACCGCGCCGCATGAAAGAGCCTGTCCAATATCATGACACAGGGTACGGATATAGGTTCCTTTCGAACAGACAACCCGGATTTCATATTCCGGATGCTCTGCCTTTAACAGCTCCAGCTCATAAATGGTAATGGGACGTGCCTTGCGCTCCACTTCCTTTCCTTCTCTTGCAAGCTCGTAAAGCTTTTTTCCGCCCACCTTAAGTGCCGAATACATCGGTGGAACCTGCTGCAGTTCTCCCACAAAACGAGAAAGCATCTCCTTTACCTGCTCCGCAGAGACACAGACTTCCTTTTCCTCCAGAATCTTTCCGGAAATATCCTGTGTATCGGTCGCGATCCCAAGCCGGAACCCGGCAATGTATTCCTTGGTCTCACCGGTCAGCATATCGCACAGCTTCGTTCCATTTCCCAGACAAACAGGAAGAACCCCCACCGCATCCGGATCGAGGGTTCCTGTATGTCCTATCTTTTTCTGCTTACAGATTCCGCGCAGCTTCGCTACCACGTCATGGGAGGTAAAGCCCGCTTCTTTATATACGTTTATTATTCCGTGATACATGTTCTTCTCCAAGAATTAGTTACACAACTGTTTCTCAATCTGTGCAGACAGATTATTAATAATATCGTGATATGTGCCCTGCATGGTAACTCCTGCAGCGCGTACATGACCGCCGCCACCGAACATCATGGCAATCTTTGCAACATCAATCTTTCCGTTAGACCGCAGGCTTACCTTATACTCAAGTGTATTCGTCTGATACATAAAGATCGCACACTCAACGCCCTTTGTATTGCGAAGCTGGTTGACAATTCCTTCCAGATCATGTGGTGTTGCTTCATAAAAGCTCATGGTCTTTTTATCGACCATGCTGACAATACATCTGCCTTCCATAAACTGGATACTTTCAAGCAGCGCGCGACCCAGAATCTGATTCTGTACATAGGTCTTTTCATAGAAGGTCTGATCAATGAGCGTCGGAAAATCAAATCCATAAGAGATCAGATCTGCTGCAATCCGCAGGGTTTCCGGTGAGGTGTTGGAATACTGGAACACCCCGGTATCATGGATGATTCCGATGTACAGGGCTTTCGCAATGGACGGATCCATCGCTTCCTTATCATCAATGGCCCGGTACACCAGCTCACTTGCGGAGCTTGCCTTTGGATCCAGAAAATTCACATCGCCATCTCCAGGGTTACTCACATGATGGTCGATATTGATCCTCTTATGTGCCGCATCGAAGTACTTCTGTGCTTCTCCGGTACGCTCCTTCGTACTGTCAAGTACGATAAACACATCAAACTGCTCCACTCCCGTTGCAAAATCGGTGTGAATATCCCCGATCCTGCTGATACAGGAAAACTCCTCTCCCGGCTGTTCCAAAAATACCTCGATCTGCGCATCCGGGCACTTCTTTAATAAATACAGATAAAGACCCATCACCGACCCGATACAGTCACCGTCCGGCCGGATATGTCCACTGATACCGATGGTTGCGGCATCCTTTACTTCTTCATAAATTTTCATATACATCCTGTCCTTATTACTCTTGTGATAAAGCTTCGTTTCTGTCTTCCTTCTGTGCATCTGATTTAGCGACTTCATCAATCAGTTTGGACATTTTCACACCATAGGCAATGGACTGATCCACGATAAAACGGATTTCCGGTGTGTTACGCAGATTAATTCTTCTTGCAAGCTCTCTGCGGATATAGCCCTCCGCACTCCTTAAGCCGGCAAGTGTATCCTCTGCCACATGATCATCCCCGTATACGCTGATCCATGCCTTACATGTTTTTAAATCAGGTGCAACCTCTACAGAGATCACACTCGTTAAGGGACTGATTCTCGGATCCTTAATCTCTCCACGAATGATCTCTGCGAGTTCCTTTTGAACTTCCCCATTGATCCGGGTATTCTTCATGCTGTTCTTTCTCACCTGGGAACCTCCACCATAATATATGCTTCTACGATATCCAGCTCCTGCATCTGGTCAAAGCCTTCAAATACAAGACCACATTCGTAGCCAGCCTTTACTTCCTTTACATCGTCCTTAAATCTCTTCAAAGATGCCAGAGCGCCTTCATAAATCTGCTCTTCCTGTCTGGTGCTTTCATTACGTCTCGTAATACGCACCTTGCAGTCTCTCTGGAAATATCCGTCTAAAACATAAGAACCTGCAATATTGCCAATTGCGGACGCACGGAAGATCTGACGAACTTCAGCGTGACCGATTACCTTTTCTTCATAAACCGGATCGAGCATTCCCTTCATGGCAGCCTCGATATCCTCAATCGCCTGATAAATGACACGATACAGACGGATATCCACGCCCTCACGCTCTGCAAATGCCTTGGCCTGTGCATCCGGGCGGACATTAAAGCCGATGATAATTGCGGAGGATGCAAAAGCAAGAGAAACATCCGATTCGTTGATGGCACCCACACCACCATGAATACATTTTACAACAACCTCTTCATTGGAAAGCTTCATGAGACTCTGCTTAACGGCTTCCACACTACCCTGTACATCTGCCTTGACAATCAGGTTCAGTTCCTTCAGATTACCCTCCTGGATCTGGTTAAACAGATCATCCAGTGACATCTTTGCCTTGGTCTCTTCAAGCATCTTCTCTTTATTCTGTGCCAGATAAGTTTCTGCATAGGTCTTGGCAGTCTTATCATTTTCATGGGCAATAAATACCTCACCTGCACTTGGCACATCGGATAATCCAAGGATCTCTACCGGTGTGGAGGGCTTTGCCTCCTTCACACGTCTTCCCTTGTCGTCAATCATTGCACGTACCTTACCGTGGCTTGCACCTGCGGAAATGAAATCTCCCACATGTAACGTACCCTTCTGTACCAGTACGGTAGCCACAGGACCGCGTCCCTTGTCAAGTTCTGCTTCAATGACAAGACCTCTCGCACGACGGTTCGGGTTCGCCTTTAATTCCATAATCTCAGCCGTAAGCAGTACGGTTTCAAGCAGGGTACTGATTCCCTCACCGGTCTTTGCCGATACCGGAACGAATTCGGTGCTTCCGCCCCAGTCAACCGGGATCAGTTCATATTCGGTCATTTCCTGCTTCACACGGTCGATGTTGGCACCAGGCTTATCGATCTTGTTAACCGCCACAATAATTTCAATACCGGCTGCCTTTGCATGGTTGATTGCTTCTACGGTCTGCGGCATCACACCATCGTCTGCGGCAACAACCAGAATTGCAATATCGGTAGAATTTGCACCACGCATACGCATGGCAGTAAATGCTTCATGTCCCGGTGTATCCAGGAACGTAATGGACTGTCCACCCACATTTACGGTGTAAGCACCGATATGCTGGGTAATCCCCCCTGCTTCCTTATCGGTCACATTGGTCTTACGGATCGCATCGAGGAGGGAGGTTTTACCATGATCAACATGACCCATAACACAGATAACAGGCGGTCTGCTTACAAGATCTTCTTCCTTCTCTTCGTCTTCCTTTAACAGCTCTTCAATGACATCCACCTTAACTTCCTTTTCACAGATGATGTCATAGTCAATTGCAATGTTCTCCGCATCCTCAAAGGTAATTTCAGAGTTTACGGTTACGATCTGTCCCTGCAGGAACAGCTTTTTAATAATTGCAGAAGGCTGCAGCTTCATCTTATCTGCCAGATCCTTGATGGTTAAGGATTCCGGAATGGTGATGACCTTGATCTGCTCTTCTGCCGGCTCCTCGGCCTTCTTCTCCGGCTTAATAAAGCGTCCTGCTTTATTCTTATTCTTTAAAGCTGCTTCGTCCTCTTCGTACATGAAATCCTTCTTGGATCTCTTATCCTTCTCCTGACTGATTCTGCGCTTTTCTTCCTCCCTGCGCTTGTCATCCTTAACCGGTGGGGTATCCTGAGCGAAACTCTTACCCGGCTTTTCATTCCGCTTAAATCGAGAGTCCTGCCCTCCATTGCTTCTCTCACCGCGGTTATTATTGAAATCGCTGCGGTTACGGTTCCCATCACCGCCGTTATTACGGAAATCTCCCTTGCCATTCTGGTTGCTAAAGCGATTCCCGTTTTCAGGTCTTCGGTTGTTATTCCTCTCTCCCTGATTGTTCTGACCAAATCTCTGATTTCTGTCATTTCTTTCATTTCTATCGTTTCTTTGATCCCTTCCGTCTCTGTTGTCCGGTCTGTTTCCGGGTCTGTTTTCACCACGGTTATCGTTACGGTTGTCATTCCGGTTATCCGGACGATTCTGTCCCCGGTTATCCGGACGGGGATTTTCAGACCTTGCTGCTCTCTGGGCGGCCTGTTCACGTTCTTCGGCTGCACGCTTTTCAGACGCACGGAGTTCGGCTCTTGCTTCGTCCATTCTTCTGGAATTCTGCTTAAAATCACTTGTGGAAGGCTCCATCTGGGACGGAGCCGTAAGAGGCTTAATAATCCTGTGGGGAACTTCCCTGTTCTGTCCCGGTCTTCCATTGTAATTATTATTTCCCTGGCGATTATTCTGCCCCTGTCTGCGCTCACCCTGCGAACGCTGTCCCGGTATATTACTATTATGTGGATTACTTACAAAAATAATCTTTTTCTTTTTCACAGGAGCTGCCTGCTTTTCCTCTGCTTTTGGCACTTCCTTCTGTACTTCTTTGGAAGGTTCTGCTTTGGCTTCTGACTTTACCTCCGGTTTCACTTCAGGCTTCACCTCTGTCTTTGTTTCTTCCTTCGCTTCTGCCTTGGCTTCGGGCTTCACCTCTGCCTTGACATCTGCTTTTTTTGCGGCACCAAATGCTTTACGGACCATTTCTGCTGCATCTTCCTCCACAGAGCTCTGTGCTGCCTTTACTTCTATTCCTTTTTCCTGAAGAAAAGCAATCACTTCCCTGCTCTGCTTCTCCAGCTCCTTTGCTAATTCATGCACTTTGATTTTCGACATTTATTTACCTCCGTCTTATTCACTCCAAATGAACTCCAAATGCTATCTGTATCATTCCTGAATTGTCTGCAGATGTTTCATGATGCTGTCAGAAAGCCCCGGATCCGTCACCGCAAGGGATGCCCGCATTTCCTTCCCGATTGCTTTTCCAAGCATTTCCTTTGTCCCTAAGGTATAAATGGGAACCTCATAAAAACTGCATTTATCTGTAAATAACTTTTTCGTGTTTGCGGATGCATCTTCGCTGATGATCACCAGACATGCACTCCCATCCTTTACTGCATTCTCCGTGGAGAATTCGCCGCTTACCAGATTTCTCCCCCTCGCAGCGAGCCCCAGTAAAGACAACACCTTCTTCATCTGCACAGGATCATTCATTCTCGTCATACTCCTTTTCCAGGCTGTCATATACTTCATTCGGAATACTCATTTTGAAAGACCGTTCCAATCCTTTATTCTTCCGTGCCTTTTTAAGGCACTCTCTTGAGATACAAAGATATGCGCCTCTTCCATTTTTCTTTCCGGTCAAATCTAATATGATTTCATCCTCCGGTGTTTTCAGGACGCGCATCATTTCCTTCTTGCTTTTCATTTCTCCGCATCCCACACACTGTCTTAAGGGAATCTTTTTCGCCATACCAAACCACCTTTATTCTTCAGAGGGTACTTCTTCCATACCTTCCTGACCTTCTTCTGTCAGATACTCATCATCTGCATACTCGGCATCCTCATCATATTCTTCATCCTCGTACACATAGTCCTCATAACGGAAGCCCGGTGCATCCTTTGCCTGTGTCTCACTCTTGATATCGATCTTGTATCCGGTCAGTCTGGCAGCAAGTCTTGCATTCTGTCCTTCCTTACCAATGGCAAGAGATAACTGGTAATCCGGAACAACCACCTTAGCAGTCTTTTCATCCGGATCTGCAAATACAGCAACAATCTTTGCAGGAGATAATGCGTTCTGGATCAGATTACCGGGGTTCTCATCCCAGTTGATAATATCAATCTTCTCTCCACGAAGCTCATCCACAATGGAATTTACTCTCGCTCCATTCATACCAACGCAGGCACCGACCGCATCTACGTTCGGATTGTTCGAACGGACAGCCATCTTGGTTCTGCTTCCTGCCTCTCTTGCAATGCTCATAATCTCTACGGTTCCATCTTTAATTTCGGTAACCTCTGCTTCAAACAGACGCTTTACCAGCTCCGGATGGGTGCGGCTTACCAGGATTCTCGGTCCCTTGGAGCCGTTCTTTACCTCCAGAATATAAACCTTGATTCGCTCGGTCGGGCGGAAGTGCTCACCCTTTACCATTTCACTTTCGTTTAAAATACCATCGGCCTTACCTAAGTTTACGCTGATATTACGTCCGATATATCTCTGTACAATTCCGGTAACCACATCTTTTTCTTTCGCATAGTACTGATTGTAGATTACATTTCTTTCTTCTTCACGGATCTTCTGCAAAATCACGCTCTTCGCATTCTGGGTTGCGATACGTCCGAATTCCTTGGACTTGATCTCTACATGAATGATGTCGCCAACCTTTGCAGTTGCTTTAATCTTCTGTGCATCCTCTAAGGAAATCTGTAACAGATCATCTTCCACATCATCTGCGGTTTCCACAACCTCCTTCTCTGCATAACAAAGGAAATCACAGGTTTCACGGTCAATCTCTACCTTGATATTGTCTGCTCTGCCAAAATGCTTCTCGCATGCAGTGTAAAGGGAATTCTCGATCGACTCGAATAAGGTCTCTTTGCTGATTTCCTTCTCCTTCTCTAAAATATCAAGTGCTTCCATTAATTCTTTGTTCATTTTCGTATCCTTTCTGCTTGTATTTGGATTAAAGGTCCAGTGCCAATTTTATGACTGCAATATCTTTTCTCTGAAAAACCAGATTCTGACCATCTTCACATGTTAATGTCAGTGTTTCATTATCAAATGCTTTCAGGACTCCTTCGAAATCCTTCGAACCGTTCACCGGCTTAAACGTCTTTAATTCGACATTCATCCCGATGCTCTTTAAAAGATGCTTCTCCTTCTTTAAGGTTCTGCCAAGTCCCGGAGAACTCACCTCCAGAATATAGGCATCCTCGATGTAATCCTCTGCATCGAGCTGATCGGAAAGTGCACGGCTTACCGTCTCGCAATCCTGAATGTTCACGCCGCCGTCCTTATCAATGTAGCAGCGAAGATAAAAGTCGCTTCCTTCCTTCACATACTCCACATCGTAGATTTCCACACCGGCAGCCTCTACGATTGGCTTTAACAATTCCTCTGTCTTTGCTTCATAAGACTCTCTCTTTGACATTCTTCCTCCTTAAAATTGTGTGCCTGCCTTCGGCTCGGCTTCTACTCTGCTCTGTACGCTGTGCTCTACTCTACCTGCTCAAAAAAACAGCGGACTCGCAAGTCCACTGTAACTGGTAAATCTTTGTAACTATAGTCAGATTAACACTTCTTATAAGGAAATGCAAGGGTTTTTCATAAATTTCTCTGCTTTTTCGTTCGGAACTATTTAATATTTGATCTTATCCTTTACACTGATTTCTTTTCCCAGCTGGACCTCGATCAGTTTCAGCTCCGTGACTGCCGCAATCGTATGTTTACACCCTGCTTTCATCGTCAGGACATCCCCCGGTCCGACATCCATTATCTCATCATCAAGGATTGCCTGTCCGTTTCCCTGAATGATCGTCCAGACCTCGTCACGGCGTTCATGGCTGTGGTAATTCATCTTATGTCCCGGCATCAGTGTTACCTTAATCGTCATGCTCTCATCTTCAATGTCAAGTACACGAAAGCTTCCCCACGACTTCTCTGCAAACATCACCTGCTGATCGATTTTATCTACAAACGGCTTGATGTAGCTTGACTGTTCCTTGTCTGATACGAGGATTCCCTCCGGGCTTGCCGAAACCACGACATCCTGTAATCCCATGCACAATACCGGAACATCCAGTTCATTAATGACATGGACATTGTTACATTTCTCGTTTAAAATAGCATCTCCGATGCTCGCTTCTTCCATAGCCTCTGTCAGGGTGTTCCAGGTTCCGAGATCCTTCCACTTACCAGCAAAGCGCAGGACACTGATATCCTTTTCTTTCTCGCCGACCGCATAGTCAAAGCTGATCTTCTGTAAGGTTTCATACCTGGCAAACAGATCCTGATAATCCGTAAAGTCAATGAGCTCATGTGCCTTTTTAATAAGATACCCAAGTTGGAAAGCAAACACACCGCCATTCCACAGTGCACCCTTTGCAATGTATTCCTTAGCCACATCGGCAGTCGGCTTCTCCTTAAAGGTAGAAACCTTGCTCACCCGCTCCTTGCTCTCCGGAATCACATAACCATACTTCTCACTCGGATACGTCGGTTCAATTCCCATCAGCACCAGGTTGGCCTCTCCCCGCTCTGCGAGGTGTGCCAGTTCCTTTATGGTTTCGAAGTAATCCTCATCCACATACGGATCCACAGGGCAAACCACGACAGCCTCCTTCTCTGAAATGTGCTTCACATCCTTAAGAAAGGCTGCGGCAAGTGCAATTGCTGGAAAGGTGTCACGGCGGCACGGCTCCACGCAGACAGAAACCTCCTCACCAAGCTGATTATGAATGGCTGATACCTGGGATTTCGAGGTTGCAATCGTAACGGTTGCGTCCGCATCCACCGTCTTAATCTGACGGTAGACTCGCTGCACCATAGATTCGTATTCTCCGTCTTCCTTTTTAAAGATCTTGATAAACTGTTTGGACCGGATATCGTTTGACAAAGGCCATAAGCGCTTTCCCGATCCTCCTGATAATAAAACAATGTTCATTCTGCTCCCCCATATTAAGGAATGTACTATTTACAATTTTATCTGAATACAGATATTCATCAAATAATATGCATAACTCTGAATAGTTACAGTGTACCTTACTTTCCGAATAAAATCTACTAAAAAAATCCGCAGCCTTTTAGCTGCGGATTTTATCATGATTCTATCTGCTATTCACTTTATATATTTCATTTTCCTGCAGGATCTGCATAAGCACATCCTATTTTCCTATTCCTTAACACCACCGATAGTAAGTCCGGTTACGAAGTATCTTTGTAAGAACGGATACAGGCAGATGATCGGAAGCATGGTTGCAATCGTTGCTGCAGACCGGACAGTAACAGGTGTTACTGCTGCTGAGCTTGCTCCGGCTGCGGAGGCATTTGCTGCGCTTCCGCTCTGCTGCATTACGGAGGATAGTAATTTCATCAGCTCATACTGCAGGGTTGTATACTCACCTTTCATTCTGTTATACAGCATGGCATCGAACCAGGAATTCCACTGATATACTGCAACGAACAGGGCAACAGTCGCATATACCGGTTTACATAACGGGGATATGATTTTAATAAATATCGTCCAGTATCCTGCACCATCCAGCTGTGCAGACTCTTCAAGGGAATCCGGAAGTCCCTGCATATAGGTTCTTAATACCAGCATATTAAATGCACTGATTGTTCCAGGAATGACATATACCCAGAAGGTTCCAGTCAGATGTAAATTTCTGTATAACATAAAGATCGGAATCATACCGCCGTTTACATACATGGTAATTACCCAGAACAATGATAACTGGGACTTGAACATAAAACGCTTTCTGCTGACCACAAATGCCAGAAGTGCATTGGTTACTAAGGAAAGCAGTGTTCCAATTATGGTTCGCAATACGGTTATGTAAGCACCCTGAAGCATATTCTGCTTGGTAAGCACCGTCTTGTAGTTATTTAACGTAAACATTCTCGGCCATAAATAAATGCCGCCTCTTACTGCATCAATACCATCATTAAGGGAAATTGCCAGGGTATTCAATACCGGATATAAGGTAATTACTACAAAGGCAATCATGAACAAAGTATTAAAAACTACGAATATTTTATCCGCAAGGGATGTCTTTTTCTTTTTCATGTCTCTACCTCCTAGAATAACCTTTCTTCGCCCATACGTTTTGCAGCAAAATTAGCGACCAGAATCAGTGCAATACTGACTGCACTCTTAAATATTCCGGCTGCAGTACCTAATGAGAAGTCATTCTGACTGATACCCCAGGTAAGAACATAGATATCAATGGTATCCGATACACTCTTAATCAGGCCATTACCTAACAGATACTGTACTTCAAATCCTGCATTCAGTACATTACCTACATTCATCAGTAACAAAATCATGATCGTAGGCTTAATACCCGGTAATGTTATATATTTAATCTTTGCCCATCTTCCGGCTCCATCAATGGATGCTGCTTCATACAGACACGGATCAATGGAGGTAATGGCTGCCAGATAAATAATGGCATTCCATCCGGTTTCCTTCCAGCAGTTTGCAAATGCTACAATCCACCAGAAATATTTGGGATGCGCAAAGAAGTCAATTGCGCGGTCAATAATTCCAGCTTTCATTAATAATTCATTGATGATACCGGTAGAGGATAAAGCATCATGCAGAATACCGGTAACAATAATCCAGGAAAGGAAATGAGGTAAATAGGAAATTGTCTGTATTACCTTTTTCGGTTTCGTGGCACGAATTTCATTTAGCAGAATGGCAAATAGTATTGCCATAATTGTGGATGTCACCAGATTCAGCACACCCATACAAAATGTATTACGGATAACCCGTAAAAAGGTTGCATCCTGAAACAGGAACTGGAACTTTGCAAGTCCCACAAATTTAGATCCCAGCAATCCATCCTTGGGTTTATAATTCTGGAATGCCATCAGCCATCCGGTTAATGGCCAGTAATAAAAGATAATTCCATAAATCACCATAAGGAAGGAAACGATCAACAGAAATTTCTGTCTTTTAATTTCTTTCCATGTTATCTTTTTGTCTTTTTTTACTTTAGCTACGCCCTGACTCATATATCCGCTCCTAACTTGTAATAAGGAAGCGGCAATAGTTTTCTTACCGAATCCTACTGCCGCTTTCCTCACACAATCATTTTAAATGCTGCAGTCTCTATCTCCTACTTAAAGGTATCCAGAATTGCCTGCATCTCACTAATGAAATCTTCAGGTTTGCAAGCATTATATGCATCCATATACTCAGCCCATCCGGTTTCGAAATCCTTGGCCATTACAACCTTAGGTAAGTACTCATGCTTTGTTTCACCCATCTTTGTCCATGCCACACCACCAGGAGTCTCTGTGGTGAAGTTATTAGAATAACTGTACATAGGGAACCAGGGGCCATTTTCCTCAACTACAGAACCAATCATATCTACATAGTTTCCTGCACCATATGCTGCAAGGCAGTCCTTTAACGGCTGTGCCATATCTACCTGAAATTCTGCAGGCTGTTCTTCCGGCTTATTTGCATTAATTCCATCATCACTGGTACCTCCCCACTGAGGCATATAAGAATACTGGCAACGATGAGATGCCTGATATGCGGTATCTGACCAGTTCATTCTCTGCTCCTGTGTTCTTGCATATAAACCATTTTCATCAACGGTATAATCTACATCCTTAACACCCCAGAATCTTAAATCATGCAGTTCCTGATCCATTGCACAATCAACGATAAATTTGAATGCCTTATCCGGATCCTTACAATCCCTGGTAATAGCAACACCGGAAGCCTGGTTAACCGTATCACCGTATGAATGCCATCTGTTTTCCATTCCCTCTTCTGTGGTTAATCCAAGAGGAACATAGTTGCATCCCTTTTCGTTAAGTCCCTGCTGTTTGAATACATCATTCACAGTGTATGCGAAATCCCACCACTGGTCTACCATACCAAGTACACGACCTGTGGAAAGCTTGGCAATATATTCATCATAGGTCTGGGTAAAGCTTTCAGGATCTACAAAGCCCTTCTGATATTCTTCGTTCAGCTTCTTGAAGTACTTAACAGTATCGTCAGAAGTATTGTAATCCTCAATTGTCATCGTATCCTTATTAACAATAACAGATCCATCATTCGGATATCCACCGAGGAACTGTCCTGCATTTTCAAGGCAGAAGTATCTCCAGTCTTCACAGAGAATGGTATAAGGGATATTCGGTGTTCCATCTTCCATGGTCGGATTTGCTGCCATGTAATCTTCGATTACCTGGAAATACTGATCCATGGTCTTGATTTCCGGATATCCGGCCCACTCAAGAACTCTTACCTGAATCCAGAATGCTTCGTCATTATGTGTTGTTACAGTAGGTTCACCCTTCGTATTTCCGAAAGGATTGATCCAGTAGATATGTCCATCCGGCTGGCGGAACTTTTCCCATTCATCTTCTGTGAACCATTTTTCTTTAAATTCCGGATACTGGTCAATATAGTCATCCAACGGGATGAGTGCTCCTGCATCTACCAGGAGTGACATGTCATCGCTGTCAATATAATCCGGATATTCATCACTTGCAATTAACATACCGGTTGCTTCTGATGCAGTCTGTCCGGTTAACCATGTTTCTTTGATACGAACGCCCCACTTCTCACCGATCATCTGGGCAATTTCATTATCGTCATTAATTTCAGAACCAGGCATGGTAATGAACATGGTGAAGTCTGAAATTTCATCTTCAGAATAAGATGTTTTTGCCTCTTCTGTTGTGGAATCTCCTGCTGTGTCAGAAGATTCCGTTGTTGTCTCTGTTGTAGATGATGAACTGCTGTCATCTGTTGTTGTAGCGCCACCGCAGCCAGCCAGCATGGTTACTGTCATGGTAACACCGAGTAATAAAGCTGTTAATTTTTTCAGTTTCATGTTTGCCTCCCTCTTGTTTGTTTTAGAAACATTTGATGATTTTATTATATCTTTTTAATATGCGTAAACAACCCGAAAAACTCTAACTGAAAACCCGATAAACTATAGTTTATCGGGTTTTGCAAATGCAAGCCGTACAAAATTGTAACCCCCAGGATACAACACATGATAAGAACGGCCTTTCATATACAATACTACATTTCAAACTGATCCACAATTTCTGCCAACTGCCGTGCAATATTCTGATTGTCCTGTGCCTGATTCTGGATCGTATCTGCCACTATAGCAAGCTTTTCATTCTTATGTACAATGCCGCCTATTGCTTCCTGATCCTGTTGAGTAATTTCATGGACATCTTCTATATGCTCACCAATCTGACTGACAGACTGTTCCAACTGCGCGATTGCAATATTTATTTCATCCATCTGTTTCTGAATTACTTCCGCAGCCGACCGGTTATCCGTTGACTGACTTGCAAAATTTTCAAACTGCCGTACAACACTTTGCTCCATATAACCCATCATATCATTAAAGCAATTATTAACACTGTCAATACTGTCATTTGCTTCCGCACAAATCTGCTGGATATTGGTTGCCGTTAATTTGGATGTATCAGCAAGTGCGCCGATTTCACCCGCAACAACAGCAAAGCCCTTTCCGGCCTCTCCGGCTCTTGCTGCTTCAATGGACGCATTAAGAGATAAAAGATTCGTTTTATTTGCAATACTCAGTATTTCCATTGCCAGCTGATTAATTTTTGATAACCCATTCAGACTGGAAATCGCATTTTTTACAGAAGTTCTGGTTGTTATCAGCTCTTCCTTTCCTTTTTCATATGCTTCCTGTGCACTTAACTGCATCTCCATTGCATTTGCTTTCACTTTTCTGCTCATATCATCCGACTCACGGATTTCCTGCATAATGCTCTCCACAATGGCATTGATATTCTCTATTTCTTCATACACATGGGCAATCGCATCATTTGTGCTTTCCAGAGAGGCAGACAGCTGCTCCGTTGTTGCTGTCTGATCCGTCATATCATCTACGAGTTCTACTGCTGAATTCTGTAAATCATCCGCTTTTCCATGCAAAATGTTGCAGCACTCCCGAAGAGTCTGGACAATATCTCTCAACGAACGGATCAGTGTACCCGTTGCTCTTGAAATACTTCCCAGCTCGTCCTTTCTTGTATAGTGCTTTTCTATTTCATTATTTTCCTTTATATCAAATTGCTGTAATGCAAGGATTCCATTTTCGATTGGTTTCATCGGCCGCATCATCCGGTTTATGATAATCGCAGAAACCACCCCCAGTATAAGCAGGATAACCGCACATAAAAGCAGCAGATTTGTCCGCACTGTCAGTGCTGAGGCAAAATAGTTCCTCATAACTGTCTTTAATAATAAACAGCCATCCACGGTCTGCCATGTAATAATAGGAGTCAATATAGTCCTTTCCATTCTCTTTGTGCTCGACATAACCGCCAACAGAATTGGGGGTATCCTTATATTTCTCACATAACTGTAGCAGATACTCTTCCTCTGTTTCTGTAGCAACCATTTCCGGCTGATTGTGAAAAATATATTTATGATCCTTTACATTAATCATGCAGTAAGTTGCATGTTCCATTCCGCTCATTCCAAGGCTGTCCAGTTTATTGACAAGACCTGCCGTATAAATTCCTCCTCCAACAAGTCCTGCAGGATTTCCACTTTCATCATAGATCGCCCGATACATGGAAACAATCTGTTCGCCGCTTGCAGGCGATATAATAATCCCTGTATTATATACCCCATCCGTTGCAAGCAGTATATCCTGTAATGCTTGCAGGGAATCACCCTCTCTTGTAGTGATGCCAACAACACCTGCATTGGTATGGGCAAGTACATGGGTATTCCATTCACTTACATACAGTCCTTCCAGATTGTTTATATCCACAGAAAAGGATTCCGTATATTTCTGTGCTGCATCAACTGCTGATTTATTTTCCGGATTTTTGAGGACATTCAAAATTTCTCCTGCCTTACTGTATGCTGACAGAATCACCTCGGATTCCTGTACATAATTATCCACAATCTGGCTTCTCTCCTGTACGAT